>Ga0307515_10008273_pt1 | contig 20319 bp, 15 predicted proteins | sample 17_EM_MG_FD_194513 | JGI IMG/M metagenome (GOLD analysis project Ga0307515, IMG submission 194513) | Populus trichocarpa ectomycorrhiza microbial communities from riparian zone in the Pacific Northwest, United States - 17_EM | ecosystem: Host-associated > Plants > Roots > Unclassified | place...
CCCGCCGCCGCCGCCACCACCGCCCGAGCCTCCGGGCGGCTGCGTCGATGGGGCGTCGCCGCCGTCGCTGCCGGCGCTGGTCACGCAGCCCTGATCGGCGCCGGCGCCCTGGATGATCTGGGCGACGTGCGCCGCAGCGTCGATGATCTTGAGGTGGCTGCCGGCGTCGATCACGCCGTCGACGACGATCGACGACCACGACACGACCAGCAGCGGCCGCGGGCCGACGACGGCGAGCCGCGTCCCCGCCGAGGTCGTCAGCTGGCCGATCGACAGCACCGAGACCGTCGAGCCGTCGAGCTGCATGACGCTCTGACCGGACGACAGCACGACGTTGTTCGCGGCGTCGTACAGCGCGCCGCTCGTGGTCGTGGTCCGGTAGGTGTACTGCGCGTCGCCGAGCATCAGCGCCGGCTTCGAGATCTCGAGCGCGCACGGATCGAACCCGGCGGGGTGCCACGACGCGCACATCGCGGGCCCGCCGCTGTCGACGAGCGGCGGCGGCTCCTCGATCCCGAGGATCGCGCGGCAGCCCGAGGCCGCGAGCGCGAGGAGCCACAACGACCGCATGGCGGCAAGCCTAGGGCCGTCGACGACGCGGCGTCAATTGCGCATCACCTCACTCGATCACCTCACTCGATCGGTCGAGCGCTTGACGCGTCACCGTCGGTAACTGATCCTGACCGCGATGCGTGGACTGGCGATCGCGACCGTGCTTGCCGTGACGCGCGTCGCACTGGCGGATCCGGTCCCAGCCTCGGCGCCGGTCGACGCCACCGAGGCCGGCGCCGCGTTCCAGCGCGGCCGCGAGCTCGCCAAGCTCGGCCAGTTCGACGAGGCGTGCGTCGAGTTCGCCCGGAGCTACGAGCTCGATCCGGCGCTCGGCACCGCGGTCAACCTGGCCGATTGCCTCGAGCGCCAGGGCAAGCTGTACCGCGCGTGGGAGCTGTTCGATCTGGTCGCACGCAACGCGCAGAGCGGGCAGAGCCGGGCGCGGCTCGCGCGGCAGCGCGCCGACACGCTCGACGCCCGCGCGGCGCGGGTGATCGTCACGATGCACCCGCCGTTCGCGCCGGGACTCGCGCTGCGGGTCGGCGATCGCCAGGTCGCGCCCGCCGCCGAGATCCGCGACCTGATCGAACCGAGCGACCTCGAGATCGTTGCCACGCTGCCCGGCCACCCGGCGTTCCGCGCCGTGGTCCACGCGGTCGCGGGCGCCACCGCACAGGTCGACGTCCCCGCGTTCGCGCCGCCATCCGACGCGGCCGGGCCGGCGCCGCCGCGGCGGCGATCGCGGGTCTACTTCGCCGGCGCGATCGGCGGGGCCGGCGCGATCGGTCTGGGGGTCTCGCTCGGCTTCGCGATCTCGGCCAAGCGCCAGTACGACGCCGCGCGGGTCGATCCATGCGGGTCGCCGTGCCGCGACGGCATCGAGCGCGCCGGGCACCGCGCCGACATCGCGACCGGCCTGGGCATCGGCGGGGCGGTGCTGGTCGCGGCCGCCGCCGCGGTGTACTTCACCGCGCCGCGCGACACCGTCCAGGTCGCGCCGATCGCCACCGGCCGTGAGCTCGGCCTCGGCGTGGTCGGACGATTCTAGCGTGTTCCGGCGAGTTAACGCGTCCGGGGCCGCCGATCACGGTGCCCCCGGTTTGACACCGCCGTCGGCTACGGGGAATGTCCTGATGTGGCGGTCAAGAACTACGTCCTCGACACCAACGTGCTGCTGCACGACGCCCGCGCGTTCTATGCGTTCGCCGACAACAACGTGATCATCCCGATCTACGTGATCGAGGAGATCGACACGTTCAAGAAGGACCAGTCCGAGCTCGGCCGCAACGCCCGCCAGGTCGCGCGGCTGCTCGACCAGTATCGCCACGACGGAGGGCTGTCGCACGCCCAGCCGATCGAGACCGGCGGGACCGTCCGGGTCGCGCTGTCGAAGAACCCGGTCAAGAACCCGAGCTACGACTCGCGGTCGATGGACCAGCGCATCCTCGAGATCGCGCTCGAGGTCCGCGACACCGATCCGAAGATCCCGACGATCCTGGTGACCAAGGACGTCAACATGCGGATCCGCGGCGACGCCCTGGGGCTCGCCGCCGTCGACTTCGAGCCCGAGCGGACCCCGATCGACGAGCTGTACTCCGGCAACCGCGACCTGGCGGTGCCGGCGGGGACGATCGACCGGTTCTATGCCGACGGCGCGGTCGCGGTCGAGGCGCCGGGGCTGCACGCCAACGAGTTCCTGACCCTCAAGGACGAGGGCGGCAAGTCGGCGCTGGCGAAGTGGGACAAGACGCTGGGCAAGGCGGTGCCGGTCAAGAAGCTGCGCGACGGCGTCTGGGGGATCAAGCCGCGCAACAAGGAGCAGCACTTCGGGCTCGACCTGCTGCTCAACGACGACATCAAGCTGGTCACGCTGGTCGGCAAGGCCGGCACCGGCAAGACCCTGCTGGCGATCGCCGCGGGGCTGCAGAAGGTCACCGACGAGCAGGTGTTCTCCAAGCTGCTGGTGAGCCGGCCGATCTTCCCGCTCGGCCGCGACATCGGCTACCTGCCCGGCGACATCGAGGACAAGCTCAACCCGTGGATGCAGCCGATCTACGACAACCTCGAGTTCCTGCTCGGGCTCAACAAGTCGGACAAGAAGAACGGCCGGAGCTACGCCGAGCTGGTCGACCTGGGCTTCGTCGAGATCGAGCCGCTGACCTACATCCGCGGCCGGTCGTTGCCCAACGTCTACATGATCGTCGACGAGGCCCAGAACCTGACGCCGCACGAGGTCAAGACCATCATCACGCGCGCCGGTGAGGGCACCAAGATCATCCTGACCGGCGATCCGTACCAGATCGATCACCCCTACCTCGACGCGTCCAACAACGGGCTCACCACGGTCGCCGAGCGGTTCAAGCAGGAAGCGATCGCCGGCCACGTGATCCTCACCAAGGGCGAGCGCTCGCCGCTGGCCGAGCTCGCGACCCAGATCTTGTGATCGGCCGCGCGCTCGGTCCGGCGACCCGCCGGCGCGGCGCGGCGCGCGGCCTCGCCTGGCTCGGCCTGGCGATGCTGGTGTGCACGCCGGCCCAGGCCCAGCGCGATCCGGGCTGGGACCTGCGGGTCGCCGAGCGGGTCGAGGTCGCGGCCGGCCAGGCCGCGCCGCTGGCGATCGCGCTCGCGGTCGACCGCGGCCTCGCGGTGTCCCGGGACGCGGCGGTGATCGTCGATCTGGCGCCGGACGCCGGCGTCACCGTCAAGAAGCGCCGGCTCGGCCGCGGCGATGCGGTCGATCCCGAGGCCGACGCGCCCCGGTTCGCGGCCCAGGTCCGCGGCGAGGCGCCGGGCGAGCACGCGGTGCGGCTGCGCGTGCGGTTCTGGCTGTGCCGTACCCGGACGTGCCGGCCGATCGACGTCCGGCGGGTCGCCACCGTGGTCGTCACCGCGCCCGCGTCCGGCGCCGCAAGCCCCGGGATCGACGCGGGAATCGACGCGCCGCCGCGGCGCTGACGGCGCGCCGCACACCGCGCGGAGCGGTCGCAGATCCGGCGCAGATCCGGCGTAGATCCGGCGTAGATCCGGCGTAGATCGAAACCGCCGCGCCGTGCGTTTCGACACCCCATGCCGATTCGCCAGCCGCTGGTCACGTATGGAGTCTCCACCGCAGCCGCCGCGACCATCACGGTCTGCGCGCTGCTCCAGCCGTGGCGCGGCGCCGGACCTGAGCGGCTCGATCCGGTGCACGTGACGCCGGCCGTGGTCGCCAAGCGCTCGGTCGACGTGGTGTTCGCGGTCGACACCACCGGCTCGATGGGCGGCCTGCTCGAGGGCGCCAAGCGCACCGTGTGGTCGATCGCGACCCACATCCGCCAGACCGATCCCGAGGCCGAGCTGCGGATCGGCCTGGTCGCGTACCGCGACATCGGCGACGACTACGTCACCCGCGACTTCGCGCTGACCGGCGATCTCGACGCGGTGTTCGCCGAGCTGTCGAGCTACCGCGCGGCCGGCGGCGGCGACACGCCCGAGGACGTCGCCGCGGCGCTCGACGACACGCTGCACAAGATGCAGTGGCGCGGCGCGGCCAGGAAGCTCGTGTTCCTGGTCGGCGACGCACCGCCGGCGGATCGCGGCGACGTGCCGGCGTTCGACGTGCTGGCGCGCGAGGCCGGCGACCGGCAGATCCTGCTCAACACGATCCGCTGCGGCTGGGACCCCGAGACCGAGCACGCCTGGAAGCAGATCGCCGCGCTCGGCCACGGCCAGTTCTCGACCATCCAGCAGGACGGCGGCGTCCAGCAGATCGCGACGCCGTACGACGACAAGCTCGCCGAGATCTCGGCCCGGATCGACAGCACCACGGTGATCGTCGGCGACGAGGGCGCGCGCGCGAGCTACCACCGGAAGATGGCCGCGGCCAAGGCCGCCCCGGCGCCGGCCAAGGCCGATCGCGCCAAGTACTACGCGACCAAGGGCGCCGGGCCCACGGGCAGCGCGCGCTCGACCGACGACCTGGTCGGCGGCTTCGCGACCGGCGCGATGGAGGTCGAGGCGGTGGCGCCGGCGGATCTGCCGGCGGAGATGCGCGGCATGGACAAGCCGGCGCTCAAGGCCGAGATCACCCGGCGCGCGAAGCTGCGCGAGGAGGCGCAGCAAGAGCTCACCGAGCTGTCGAAGAAGCGCGACGAGTACCTCAAGGCCCAGGCCGGTGCGAAGCCTTCCGAGGCGAGCTTCGACGGCAAGGTCAAGGACGCGATCGACGCCGAGCTCAAGCGCTAGAACGTTCCACCGGCAGCGGCGGCCGCGCCCCCGAGCGCCCGAACCATGGTATGTCGCCGCGGTGTCATTCTCACAGCTCGGTCTGATCCCGGCGCTCGAGCGCGCGGTCGCTGGTGAAGGTTACGTCGAACCCACGCCGATCCAGACGCGCGCCATACCGTTCGTCCTCGCCGGCCGCGACCTGCTCGGCCTCGCCCAGACCGGAACCGGCAAGACCGCGGCGTTCGCGCTGCCGATCCTGCAGCGGCTCGCCAAGCAGGCGCCCGCCGGGAAGTCCCGGCCGATCCGCTGCCTGGTCCTGACCCCGACCCGCGAGCTCGCGTCGCAGATCCAGGACAGCTTCGCGACCTACGGCAAGCACCTGCCGTTGACCAGCTTCGTGATCTTCGGCGGCGTCGGGATGGAGGCCCAGAAGCAGGCGCTGCGGACCGGGATGGACATCCTGGTCGCGACCCCGGGCCGGCTGCTCGATCTCGCCGGCCAGGGCCTGGTCGAGCTCAAGGGGCTCGAGGTGTTCGTGCTCGACGAGGCCGACCGGATGCTCGACATGGGCTTCATCCACGACGTTCGCAAGGTGATCCGGCTCCTGCCGCGGCTGCGCCAGACCCTGTTCTTCTCGGCGACCATGCCGCGCGAGGCCCAGGAGCTCGCCGACCAGCTGCTCAAGCACCCCGAGACCGTCGCGGTCGCGCCGCCGTCGACCACGGTCGAGCAGGTCGATCAGGAGGTCTACTTCGTCGAGAAGGCCGACAAGCGCGCGCTGCTGGTCGACGTGCTGCGCGACCAGGCGATGCGGCGCGTGCTGGTGTTCTCGCGGACCAAGCACGGCGCCAACCGGATCGCCGAGCACCTGGTCAAGGCCGGGATCGGCGCCGAGGCGATCCACGGCAACAAGTCGCAGAACGCGCGCGAGCGCGCCCTGGCCGGGTTCAAGGCCGGCAAGATCCGCGTGCTGGTCGCGACCGACATCGCGGCCCGCGGCATCGACATCGACGACGTCACCCACGTGGTCAACTTCGACGTCCCCGAGGTGCCCGAGACCTACGTCCACCGGATCGGCCGCACCGCGCGCGCCGGCGCCACCGGCATGGCGCTGTCGTTCTGCGAGACCGACGAGCGCACCGACTGGCGCAACATCGAGAAGCTGACCCGCCAGGACATCCCGATCGTCGAGGGCCACCCGTACGAGTCGCGCACCCCGGCCAGCCAGGGCGCGCGCGCGCCGGCGCCGGCCGCGAAGTCGCAGCCGCAGAGCCACACCCACGGCCGCCGCGATCTGCCGAGCAGCGGCGGTGGTGCTGGCAAGCGCCGCCGCCGGCGCGGTGGCCGCGGCCGCGGCGCACCGGCGAGCGCCTAGCTGCCGCCGAACAGCTTCGGGACCAGCTCGTCGGCGGTGCCGGTGTGGCACTCGCCGTAGGCGTCGTGCGCCTCGTCATCGAGCTCGAGGTTGATGAGGACGCGGCGCGCGCCGTTGAGCTGAGCCCGGCGCACGAAGTTGGCCGCCGGCCACACCGTGCCCGAGGTGCCGATCGCGACGAACAGATCGCAGTGGCGCAGCGCCCGCCTGGCGGCGAGCTCGGCCGTCGGCGGGATCAGCTCGCCGAACAGCACCACGGACGGCCGCATCAGCTCCTCGCAGTGGACCGGCAGGTCGCCGTCGGGTGGCTCGAGCTCGACACGGCACCGCTCGCAGTGCCAGCGCTGCAGGGTGCCGTGGTACTCGACGACCTGGCGCGACCCGGCGCGCTGGTGCAGCCCGTCGATGTTCTGGGTGATGATCAGGAAGTTCGCGCCGGCCGGCAGCCGGTCCTCGAACGCGGCGAGCGCCTGGTGCGCGACGGTGGGCTCGACCCCGGCGATCGAGCGCCGGAAGTCCCACAGCATGCCGCACGACTCGCGGCGCCGGGTCGCCAGCGCCTCGACGTAGACCAGCGCGGCGAGCTCCGGATCGGACCACAGCCCGCCCTTGCCGCGATACGTCGGTAGCCCGGCGGCCTGCGAGATCCCGGCGCCGGTCAGCAGGACGATGTTGCGATAGCTCCCCAGGTCCATCGCGGTCGATTGTAAGCGACGCCCGGCTCAGCGCCAGTCGACGATCGCCTGGCGGAGCTCACCGAGCCGGGCGCGCGACAGCGTGCCGACCGCGGCGATCACCAGGTGGTTGGGCACCAGCACGGCGTCGGCGATCCGGACCACGTCATCGACGCTGATCTTGTCCATCGCGTCGAGCCGCTCGGACAGCTGGGTCGGCGGGTAGTACAGCGCGGTGCCGCCGAACCAGCCGGCCATCGCCGCGGCGTCGTCGATCGACGCCAGGGTCTCGTAGCGGTAGCGGACGCGGGCCTTGGCGAGCTCGTCGGCGGTGACCTGGCCGCGGCGCAGCCCGTCGAGCAGGCCGAGCAGCTCGCGGACCAGCGACGGGACCTTGGCGTTGGCGGTGGCGCCGGTGATCTCGAACAGCGCGGTGTCGGCGAGCGGCTCGATCGCGGCGTGGATCGAGTACGCCAGGCCCTTCTGGTCGGCGAGCGTGTAGTGCAGCCGGGTCGACATGCCGTCGTCGAGCACGCGGAGCAGCGCGACCAGCGCGACGTAGGCCGGATCGAGCTCGGGCACGGCGCGGAACAGCACCGCGAGCGAGGTCTGCGATCCGGCGTCGGCGACGTGGCGCAGCCGGGGGCCGGCGATCGGCGGCGGCGCGGCGGGGACCTCGACGCGGACGCCCGGGGGCAGTTCGGCGAGCGCGCGGGACGCGGCGGCGACCACCGCGCCGTGCTCGACCGGCCCGGCGACGCACAGGTTGGCGTTGCGCGCGCCGTAGAACGCGCGGAAGTGGCGGCGGACGTCGTCGATCGAGAACCGCTCGACGTTGGTGCGCGGGCCGATGATGCGCTGGCCGAGCGGGTGGTTCTCGAACAAAAGGCCGCGGGCGATGTCGTCGGCGTTGATCTCGACGCCCTGCTCGTCGTAGTCCTCGTTGATCTCCTCGAGCACCAGCTCGCGCTCGAGCTCGATGTCGGAGAACCGCGGGCGCGACAGCAGCTCGCCGAGCATGTCGAGCGCCGGCGCGATCAGCGCGGGGTCGAGCGCGAGCTGGAACAGGGTGTAGTCGCGGCCGGTCTCGGCGTGCAAGGTCGAGCCCAGCTGCTCGACCGCGGTGTTGAGCGCCAGCGAGGTGGCGTAGCGCTCGGTGCCGCGGAACAGCATGTGCTCGGTGAAGTGCGACAGGCCGTTGTCATCGGGCAGCTCGAACCGGGCGCCTACCTTGATGAACAGCGCACACACCGCGGTGTGGAGGTGCGGCAGGGCGACGGTGGTGACCGCGAGGCCGTTGTCGAGCGTCGTCGTCTCGACGTCGGGATCCAGGCGTGAGTCCACGCGGATGCTTACCACGGCGCGAAGGGTGGGACGTGCCCCGGAGCGCGGTCTCGCGGTTGAGGCGCCCGGGGATCGGTGGTATTTATCGATGCGATCGGATGCTCCTCAAGAAGATCGTGATCGCGGAGGATGACGACGCCATCGCGCACATGGTCAACATGGCGCTCGGTGACGCGGGGTTCCTGTGCCTGCGGGCGCGCGACGGCGAGGAGGCGCTGCGGCTGGTCAAGGCCCACGATCCGGACCTGCTGGTGCTCGACGTCATGATGCCGCGGGTCGACGGGCTCGAGGTCGCGCGCCGGCTCAAGGCCGACGTGATGTGGTCGCGCACCCCGATCCTGATGCTGACCGCGCTCGCCCAGGTCGACGACCAGGTCCAGGGCCTGGAGGCCGGCGCCGACGCCTACATGTCCAAGCCGTTCGACCTCCGCGAGCTCGGCGCGCGGGTCAAGGCGCTGATCCGCTCGGCGCGGCGCGAGCGCGACCGCAGCCCGACGACCAACCTGCCCGGGTCGCGCGCGATCGACGAGGAGATCGAGGCCGCGCTCAAGAGCGGCCGGCCGACCGCGTGCATCCACATCGACGTGCTCAACTTCGACGGCTACGCCGACACGATCGGCATCGCGCGCAGCGAGGACACGGTGAGGAACCTCGGCCAGTGGCTGCTCGACGCGGCCCGCGCGTCCTCGGGCGGCGGCGCGTTCGTCGGCCACATCGGCGGCTCGGACTTCATCGCGGTGCTCTCGCCCGAGCACGTCGGCCCGTTCGTCGCCAGCGCCGAGTCGACGTTCGATGCCAAGCGCGCGACGTTCCCCGGTGACGCCGCGTCACTCGGGCTGGTGCTCGCGATCGCCCACACCGACGGTCTGCAGCTCGCCACCGGCGCCGACGAGCTCGGCCGCCGGCTCGGCCGGGCGATGAAGGCCGCCAAGGCCGTCGGCAAGACCAACCACGTGGTGTGGTCGGCTAGCTGACCGTGCCGGGCGGGCCGCCGGACGAGCACGACCCGGCGGTCGCGGATACCTCGCCCTCGGCGCTGTCGCCGCCGCCGCCGTCCTCGGCGCCGCCCGCAGCGTCGTCGCCGGGGAGCGATGGCGAGGCCGCGGCGACTCGCCGGGGGCCGCGCCAGGTCCGCGCCGGCGACGCGCTGGGCCGCCACGAGCTCGGCGACGAGCTCGGCGAGGGCGGGATGGCGACGGTGTTCCGCGCGCGCGACCGCGAGCTGCGCCGCGACGTGGCGGTCAAGGTGCTGTTCCCGCACCTGGCGCGCCGGCCCGAGATCGTCCGGCGATTCCACCGCGAGGCCCGCGCCGCGGCCGGGCTCGAGCACCCCAACATCCTGCGGATCTACGACGTGGGCGGCGGCGACGGCGACGATCCGCCGTACATTGTCATGGAGCTGATCCGCGGCCGCACCCTGCTCCAGGAGATCGAGCAGCGCGGTGCGATGCTCGCCGAGGTCTGCGCGGGCATCGGCGCGCTGCTCGCCGACGCGCTGGCCGCGGCGCACGCCGCCGGGGTCATCCACCGCGACGTCAAGCCGGCCAACGTGCTGATCGCGCCGGGCGGCCGGCTGCTGCTCGCCGATTTCGGGGTCGCGCGGCTCGAGACCGAGGACTCGCTGGTCACCCGGACCGGCGCGCTGCTCGGCACGCCGGCGTACATGAGCCCGGAGCAGGCGAGCGGTGACATCGCCACCGCGCGCAGCGACCTGTACTCGCTCGGCGCCACGCTCTACCAGCTCGCGACCGGCGCGCTGCCCTACGCCGGGCCGCCGGCCAAGGTGATGTCGCTGATCGCGGCGGGCAACCTGATCGCGCCGGTCCGGCGGCACTCGTCGTGCGGGCCGGATCTGTCGCGGCTGATCGAGCGCCTCATGGCGGTGGAGCCGGCCGCGCGGCCGGCGACGGCGACGGCGATCTCGGCCGAGCTCCGCGCGCTGGCGACCGGCGGCGGGCTCGGCGATCCGAGCGAGGAGCTCTCGGCGTACTTCGAGGATCCCGACGGCTTCCTGCGGGCGCGCACGCCGGTCGTGGTCGCGGGGCTGATCGCGGCGGCCCGGACCGCGCTCGCCGAGGCCAAGCTGCCGCGCGCGATGGCGCTGGCGGATCGGGCGAGCGCGATCGCGCCCGCGGATCCGGCGGTCGCCGCGGTGGTCCACGCCGTGACCCAGGGCGGCAGCGCGTCGCGGCGGCGGCGCGCGATCGCGCTCTCGGGCGTCGCGATCGCGGTCGCCGGCGGCGTGATCGCGCTCGGCTGGCAGCTGTCGGGCGGATCGAGCGCGGCGACCGACGGCGCGGCGGCGATCGGGGCGCGTGTCGAGGAGCGGCCCGGCGTTGCACCGGCGACGCCGGAGATCGCGATCGGGCCCGGCGACGCGGCCGCGAGCCTCGCGATCCGCCCGGATGCCGCCGCGGTCGCGATGGCCGCCGTCGCGCCGTCGGACGCGGCCGTGCCGGCCGACGCGGCGTCCGGTCTCGCGCGCACCCGCCGCCCGCCGCCGAGCGTCGCGCCGGGCGAGCGCGCGGCCGTGCGCGTCGCCGCCGAGCTCCCGGCGGACGCTGCGCCGGGGATCGACCCGCCGGCCGCGTCCGAGCCGCCGCCGCTCGACGCCGGCGCCGCGCCCGCAGCGATCGCCGCGATCGGTCACGTCGTCGTCCACAACGACGTGTGGTGCAACGTCTGGATCGACGGCGTGTTCCACGGCAACAAGCGCAACGAGCGCATCGAGGTCACCGCGGGCCGCCACGTCGTGCGCTGCGTCAACCCGGTCGGTGAGTGGACGCAGACCGCCGAGGTCGCGGCCGGGGCGACGCAGACGCTGAGCGGCACGCTGCTCCATCCGATCGACGTCCGGCTCGAGGTCGACGCGACGATCAACGGCAAGTCCTACGCGCGCGGCACGGTCGTCAAGCTCACGCCCGGCAACATCGAGGTCGTCGCCAGCGGCAAGAAGCAGTTCATCACGTTCCGGGCGAGCTGCACCCTGCGCGACCTGCCGGAGCTGGGCTGCTACCTGTGATGGAAACCGCGACAGCGCTGTCGTGATCGGTCCGCGGCGGTCGACCCGGCATTCTGTGATCCGCCCACTTGCACGTGGCAAGATGCTTGCACCACCGTGACCTCCGTGAGGGCCCTCGCCGCTGCCGGCCTGCTGCTGACCGGGTGCTTCTACGTCGACCCGATCGTCGTGCGGCCCAGGGTGAAGATCAAGGTCGTGCAGCCGAGCGTGATCTCGCGCGGCGACATGACCACGCTCGAGGCCAGCTTCGACCCGCCGGACGCCGGCACCGGCACGTACGACTGGAAGATCTTCGCCTGCGCCGCGATCGACGCCAACGGCACCAGCGGCTGCGACGGCGAGGCGTTCTTCCGCTTCACGACCGAGACCGCGAACACGGTGACGTTCCCGGTCCGGATCAAGACCATGGCGAGCCAGGCGCAGACCGGCGCGATCGAGGTCGAGCTCCAGGCCAGAAGCGATCGCGGCGCGGTGGCGACGGGGACCGGCCAGACCGGGTTCGGCGTCGGCGATGCGCTGCCGGTGCTCGAGCCCGGGGTGTCGGCGCGCACGCTCACGGTCGGCGCGCCGATCGACCTGTTCGTGCGCTACAGCGACGCCGACGACGGGCTCGACGACGTGAAGCTCGAGTGGACCCCGCAGCCGCCGACCGCGTCGGGCACGTACCTGCGCGAGGATCTGGTGATCCCGCCGTCGCAGCCGCCCGACACCGTGCACCGCACCGTGGGCATCCGGCTGATCCCCGGCGAGCCCGGCGGCTGGACGGTGAAGGTCACCGGCACCGATCCGGCCCAGCGCGACCCGCGCAGCACGGTCAAACCACCGCCGGTCGAGCGCGACCTCATGTTCACGGTCGCGCCGGATCAGCCGCCGTGCCTGGCGCAGTGGCAGCCGATCGCGCCGCCCGCGGGCACGACCTTGCCGATCACCGCGCCCACCGTGTTCCAGGTCCCGCTGGTCGACGACGATCTCGACGCGTACCCGGCGGTGCTCGACGCGCCGCAGTTCGGCACCGCCGTGTTCGCGTGGTCGATCCTGCCGCCGGGCGCGTCCGCGCGCCAGGTCCTGGCCGGCGCCACCGGCAACCACCTCGACTTCGATCCCGCCGCGTTCACCCGGGGCGACATCGTCGAGCTCCGCGTCGAGGTCTTCGATCGCCACGCCACCGCGATGCCGTGCGACGACGGCGACCAGACCTGCTCGATCACCGCGTCCACCGACTGCATCCAGCGCCAGACCTGGCGCGTGGAGGTCCGGTGAGGGCCGGCGCGGTCGGGCTCGTACTCGTGCTCGGGCTCGCGGGCTGCGCCAACGGCTTCGGCGGCGATGGCGTCGCCGGCTTTCCCGACGCCGGCCCGGGCAGCGGCATGGCGCCGGGCTGCGCGGCGTCGATCGACTTCACCCCGCTCGATCCGGTCGCCAGGCCCGGCGCCACCGTCCGCGCGATCGCGCACGTCGCCGGCGCGTCGGGCGTGCTCGGCTACCACTGGCAGGTGCTGTTCAACGGCGCGGTGGTCGAGGCCACGCCTGTGCCGCCCGATGGCGCGAGCATCGACTTCCCGGCAGCCACCGCCGGCGTCTACGTCGTCGACGTGAGCGTGACCGGATCGCCGGAGCCGTGCCAGCAGGGGATCGGCTCGGTCAACGTCCGCGTGCCCGGCGCGCAGAGCGAGTTCATGCGGCTGCGCGTCGTGCCACCGCGCAGCGCCGCGATCCCGCCGCTGGAGCGGCTGGTCGAGGTCAAGGGCGGCGCTCCCGCCGATCTCGGGTTCATCAACCTCGATCCCGGCTCGATCGTCACCCCGATGGTCACCGGGCCCGGCGGCGGCGTGCCGGCCTACCTCCAGTTCTCGCCCGGCAGCGCGCCGGACGCGATCGTCGAGGGATTCTCGGATGGCCTGGGCGCGGCCAGCGTGCGGCTGGTCCTGGGGCAGTACTCGGTGCTGGTGGTGCCGTCGAGCGCGGGCCTCGCGCCGCGGCGGTTCGCCGCCTGGTCGCCCGGCGCCGCGCTGCGGCTCGACGCCGGCCTGCCGATCACCGGCACGGTGCTCATCGTGCGCGATCCACTGGACGTGCCGCTCGAGGGCGCCACGGTCCGGTTCGCGATCGACGGCGTGCCGTCGACCCTGGCGACCACCGGGGCCGACGGCAGCTTCGCGCTGCGCGCCGCGCCCGGGGCGATCGTCACCGTCGAGGTCACCCCGCCGGCTGCGAGCGGCCTGCCGCGGCTCCTCGCGACGTCGCAGAGCTTCGCGCTGGCGATGCCGTTCCAGATCCGCTACGCCGCCAACGTCGCGCCGGTCGATCTCGCCGGGACCAAGGTCAAGCGCGCCGGCGTGGCGCGGCCGGGCGCGCGTGTGACGGTCGTCGGATCGCTGGCGGCGATCGGGACGGTCACGGCCGGCACGTCGATGGTGGCGACCGGCCAGGTCCAGCTCGCGGCGATCGCGGGCCCCGGCGGCGTGCTGCCCACCACCCTCGTGCCGTCGGGCGCGCTGTCGGCGGTGGTCGAGGTCGCCCCGGGCGATCTGGCGGTCATCGCGCTCGACACCGGCGCCGGCGCACCGGCGAACCTCGACACGGCCGGGCCGCAGCTGATCACCACGGCGGTGCTCGACGACCACGGCGCGGGGCTGCCCGGCGCGGTGCTCGAGCTCGTCCCGACCGGCGCGCTCGCGATGGCCACCGCGCCGACCCTGCGGATCTCCGCGGCGTCCGCGGGCGCGATCGCCACGACGTTGCCGGCGGGCGGGCGCTACGAGCTGCGGTTCCAGGATCCGGCGGGGCGGAGCGCGCCGCTGGTGGTCGCAGACCGCGCGATCACCGCGTTCGCCTCGAGCTACACCTTGCCGCCGGCGGTCCAGATCCGCGGCACGCTGCGCCGCGGGGGCACGCAGACGCTGGCCGGCACGTCGGTCCAGATCCTGTGCGAGGCGTGCAGCGGGATCGCGCGCAGCCGGCCGCTGGTCGAGGTCGTTTCCGACGCTGCCGGCCGGTTCGTGCTGGCGGTTCCAGATCCGGGAACGCGGTAGGATTCGCGCGTGGCCCGGTGGAAGCGCCTGTTCGATGTCGCCGCCTCCGCGCTGGTGCTGGTCGTCGGCGCGCCGGTGTTCGCGGCGACCGCGGCGCTGGTCTGGGCCGACGTCGGCCGGCCGCTGGTGTTTCGCCAGGACCGCGTCGGGCTCGGCGGCCGGGTGTTCGAGCTGGTCAAGTTCCGCACCATGAAGGACGCGGTCGACGCCGCCGGCCGGCCGCTGCCCGACGGCGAGCGGCTGACCCGGATCGGGCGGCTGTTGCGCGCGAGCTCGCTCGACGAGCTGCCCCAGCTGATCAACGTGCTGCGCGGCGACATGAGCCTGGTCGGCCCGCGCCCGCTGCTCGTCGAGTACCTGCCGCGCTACAGCCCCGAGCAGGCGCGCCGCCACGAGGTCGCCCCGGGGATCACCGGCCTGGCCCAGGTCGCGGGCCGCAACGGCCTGAGCTGGCCCGAGAAGTTCGCGCTCGACGTCTACTACGTCGATCACCAGAGCGCCGTGCTCGACCTCAAGATCCTGGCCCGGACGGTGGCGGCGGTGGTCCGGCGCGACGGGATCTCGGCGGCGGGGCAGGCGACGATGCCGCCGTTCCAGGGGGAGCGATGACCGGCGCGATGACCGGCGCGATGACCGGCGCGAGGCTCCGCCGGCTGGCCTGGCTCGCCGCGCTCGTCGGCTGTGCGGTCCTCGCCGCGCCGCGCGGGGCCGGCGCCCAGCCCGCGCCGCAGGGCGAGGCGGTCGCGCTGCTGCCGCTCGATGCCGAGCGCAGCCTCGAGATCTACGGCCAGCCGGTGGCGAGCGAGATCGCCCGCGCGCTGGTCGCCGGCAGCGTGGTCGTCGTCGTGGTCGGTCCCCGGATGGCGGTCCCCGATCGCGCCCGGCTGATCGTCGACGGCACGATCGCGCTCGGCAAGGCCGGCGCGGTGACCATCTCGCTCCGCATCCGCAACACGCTCGACGGCCGCGTGCTCGAGACCCTGTCGGCGACCGCGCCCGGTCTGGCGAAGATCGATGGCGCCGCCGCCGAGCTGTCGGCGCGGGTCCTGCCGATCGTGCGCGACCAGCTCGCGGCGCTGCGCCGGCCCGTCGAGGATCATGGCCGCGTCGCCGAGGTCCGCCCGGGGTCCGCGGCCGCGCCCGCACCGGCGCCAGACCGCCCCGTGCTGATCGCGGTCACCGACACCCGGCGCAGGCAGCTCCCCGGCCCGCTGCTCGGCGCGCTCGACGCTGCGGTCGCGAGCTGGAGCCGGGCGCACCACCGCGCGGTCCAGAAGGCAGAGCCCGGCCAGCTCGAGCCCAGGCTCGCCGTGCACACCGTCGCATCCGCCGGCGCCGAGCTGGCGATCGGGTTCTGGATCCTCGACTACACCGCCGAGACCGGCAAGCCGCCGATGGCGCGGGCCCGGGTCCGGGTCCAGGTCAGCGACGCGACCTCCGTGGTGTTCGATCGGGTCGTGGTCACCGACACGGTGGTCGGGGACCCCGGCCTGGCTCCGGCCGAGCTCGCGGCGCGGGTGGCCCGCGAGATCCTCGCGATCTTGCGGCCGCACATGCGCCGGAGCGTGCCGGCGTGGCGGTGATCGCCCGGGCCACCGGCGTCGCCGCGGCGCTGGTGGCCGCGCTGCTGTGGTGTGCCGCCGCGCACGCCCAGCCCGGCGGCGCCACGTCCGACGTGCTCCGCGACGGCAACACCGCGGCGCTGGCCGGCGACTGGGCGCGCGTCGCGCAGCTGGTCGAGCCGCTGTTCCAGCAGCCGCTGCCGCCGGCCGATCTGTCCGAGGCCCACCGCCTCGCCGGCATCGCGGCGTTCTTCCAGCAGCGCAGCGCCGACGCCGAGGCCCACTTCCTGGCCTACCTGCGGAGCGATCTCGACGGCCGGCTCGACCCGGCGCTGTATCCGCCCGACGTGGTCGCGTTCCTGGGCGACGTCGCGTCGCGCCACGCCGCGGAGCTCCGGGCGCGGCACGCCCCACCGCATCGCCGGACGTGGGTCTACACGCTGCTGCCGCCGGTGGGCCAGTGGCAGAACGGCGACCGCACCAAGGCCTACGTGATCGGCGGCGTGCTCGGAGCCCTCCTGATCACCAACCTCACGACCTACGCGTATCTCCGGGCGTGGTGCGATCACACCGACGGGCCGTCCGGAGGCGGGCTCACCTGCAACGACGGCCCCGGCGGCCACGACGCCACCCAGGCGGCGCAAAAACTGAGACCGATCAACATCGCCAGCGGGATCGGTTTCTGGGTGGTATACGTATACGGCGTGTACGATGGTATCCGAGGATATCGGCGCGTCTCCCGCGAGCAGACACTCCAGCCCTTCGCCGCGGTGTCGGCAGGGAGCAGCGTGTTTGGCGTCGCGGGAAGGTTCTGAGTCGCCTACATGGTGGCTGTCGCCGTCTGACCCTGGTCTCGTGACCTCGTGCCCCTGCCAAAATTCAGTCCTTGTTGTCGCTGAGCCCAGGGCGTATGCCCCCCCTTCTTCGTTGTGATCGCCGTCGACCCTCCGCTACCATCTGACCGAGTGAGGCAGCCCGTACCGTTCGGGAAATACCTGCTGCTCGATCGCATCAGCGTGGGCGGCATGGCCGAGGTCTTCAAGGCCAAGTCCTACGGCGTGGAGGGCTTCGAGAAGATCATCGCGATCAAGCGGATCCTGCCGACGATGGGCGAGGACCGCGACTTCATCAAGATGTTCATCGATGAAGCGAAGATCGCCGGTCAGCTGGCTCACGCGAATATCTGCCAGATCTTCGAGCTCGGCCGGATCGACGGCTCGCACTTCATCGCCATGGAGTACATCTGGGGCAAGGACCTGCTCCAGATCCAGAACCGGCTGCGCAAGATCAAGCAGCCGATGCCGGTGGCGATGGCGTGCTTCAGCATCGCCAAGGTGCTCGAAGGCCTGGACTACGCGCACCGCAAGCGCGACCCGCTCGGCCGGCCGCTCGAGATCGTCCACCGCGACTGCTCGCCGCAGAACGTCCTGGTGTCGTACGAGGGCGAGGTCAAGGTCATCGACTTCGGCATCGCCAAGGCCACGTCGCGGAACTCGCGGACCATGGCCGGCGTGCTCAAGGGCAAGTTCGGGTACATGTCGCCCGAGCAGGTCCGCGGCCTGCCGCTCGATCGCCGCAGCGACATCTTCGCGCTGGGTACGATGCTCTACGAGTGCCTGACCAGCGAGCGGCTGTTCCAGGGCGAGACCGACTTCTCCACGCTCGAGAAGGTGCGCAACGTCGACATCCGCCCGCCGCGCGAGATCAACCCGATGATCCCGGTGGCGGTCGAGGCGGTGATCATGAAGGCGCTCGCGAAGGACGTCGAGGAGCGCTACCAGTGGTGCAGCGAGATGCTCGCCGACCTGCAGGCGTTCCTGATGAGCCAGGACGTCGTGTTCACGGCCAAGTCGCTGTCGAGCTGGCTCAAGGAGGTGTTCTCGGCCGAGATCGACCGCGAGCGCCAGCAGCTCGAGCAGTACAAGCGGGTCGGCCGCGACGGCCTGTTCGCCGGCGTGCCGGCCGCGGAGTCCAAGGCCGACGTGGTCGAGAACCTCGGCGAGGCCGGGCCGGTCGAGGGCGATCCGACGGTGCTCGGCGGCCCCAACTTCGACGACATCGAGCACGCCGCGGGCGCGTCGCCCGAGGTTGGCCCGGCGCCCGGCTCGCCGGCCACGCTCGCCGTGGCGGTGGCCGAGGCCGAGGACGAGGGCGCGGAGGACTTCGGCGAGGAGGCGCCGACCGAGATCTTCGGCGAGATCGACCACGGCGCGAACCCCGCGGCGCCGCCGCCGGGCGCGCGAGGGCCGGCGAGCTCGCAGCAGCCGCTGACCCGGCCGCCCAAGCCGCCCCCGACGAGCCGCGCGCCGACCTCGCGGGGCGAGGTGTCACCGCCGCTGGTGCCGCTGCCCGGGGCCGCCGCCGGGGCGTCGGCCGCGTCGGGGCGCACGCCGCCGCCGGCCATCGAGCTCGGCATGGGCGCTGCCCAGGCGGGCTCGCAGCCGATCGCGCTCGGCACGCCGGGTGCGATGCCGGTCTCCCCGCTGGCCACCGCGTCTCCGGCCAACGGGGCTCCGACCAACCAGAGCCAGGGCCGGACGCTGATCGGCGCCACCGCGCCTCCCGGCCTGCCGAACTACGGCGCCGGCTACCCGCCGCCTGGTCCGTATCCGGGTCAGCCGGGTCCACAGGGTCAGCAGCTGATGCCGCCGCCGGGATACCCGGGACCGGGGCAGCAGTACGGCCACCCCGGACCGTCGGGGCCGGGGCTCGGCCAGGGGCCCGGGCAGCAGATGTATCCGGGCCAGCAGATGCCGCCCGGGCAGCAGATGTATCCGGGCCAGCAGATGCCGCCCGGGCAGCAGATGTACCCGGGCCAGCAGATGCCGCCTGGGCAGCAGATGCCGCCCGGCCAGCAGATGTACCCGGGCCAGCAGATGCATCCCGGCCAGATGCCGCCGCCGGGCTACGGCTATCCGCCGATGCCGTATCCGCCGTACGGTGCGTCCAACCAGTACAACGCGGCTCCACCGATCGAGCAGCTGGCACCGGCCGAGGGCCGGAAGCGGTCCTCGATCGCGCGCGATGTCGCGATCGGCGTCGCGATCGCCGCGATCGTGCTCGGTGGATTCCTCGCCGTGAAGTTCCTGTTCCTCGATCACAGCTCCGCCCCCGAGCCGGTCGCCGCCACGCCGGCGTTCGCGACGGTCCGGCCCAGCGTGGCCAAGGGCGAGGCCGCCAACCTGTTCGTCGACGACAAGAAGCATGCGACGGTGACCGACAAGCAGGACACCGAGGTCAGCCCGGGGCGCCACAAGCTCAAGCTCGTCGGGCCCGCCGGCACGCTGTGCGAGCGCGACATCACCCTCGAGCCCGGCAAGGTCTTCGTGCTCGAGTGCGCGCCGCCCGCGGCGACGGGGAGCGGCACGGCGACGGCTGGCACCGGTTCGGCGGCTCCGGCCGCGGGCAGCGGCTCGGCCGGCAGTGGCTCGGCGGCCGAGGAGTCAGCGGCGGCCGGCAGCGGCTCCGCCAGGGCCGACGCGACCGATCACCCCGTCCCCGACAAGACCGACCCGATGCCCGTCGAGGACCCGGCGAAGCCCGGGGCGGAGAAGCCCGTCGCGAAGGCGATCGAGAAGGCGGCAGACAAGCCGGCGGACAAGCCGGCGGACAAGGCGACCGAGAAGCCCGCGGACAAGGCCGACAAGCCCACCGACAAACCCGGCCGGCCGACCGGCAAGGCCCGGCCGGGGGAACGGCCAGCCAAGCCCGCCGCCGTCGAGGACGATCCGCTCGGAGGGCTGCACGGCGGCGTCAAGCCCGATACAAGGCGCACGGCAAGCCCCAAGCCGAGGGCGCCTACCTCACCGTGACCACCAGGCCCGTGGCCAGAGCTTCGTCGATGGCAACGACACCGGCCTGACGACGCCGGTCTCTGGCCACAGGCTGCCGCTGGCGCCGGGCAGGCGGCAAGACCGGCTACACGATCACGGTCAAGCCCGGCGAGACGCTGCAGCTGAACAACGAGCTGCGCCTGCGCCTGCGCCAGCGTCCGTCGCGATCAGTGCTCCTCTTGGCCGCCGTGCCCGTCGTGGCCGTCGTGCCCGTCATGGGTCTCGTGGCCTTCCATCTCGCGCAGCTTGGCCTCGAGCTCGGCGATCCGATCGGACAGCGCGCGGACGTCCTTGTTGACGCTGCCCCACGGCGTGATGCTCTGCGAGATCCCGTCGATCGTGGTGCGGATCTTGGTGTCGACCTGCTTCTGCCACTCGTCGAGCCGGTGCTTGGACTGATCGACCCACTCGCGCAGCGACGCGAGGCTGCGCTTCTTCAGCACGTTCTCGTCGGTGGACTCGGCCGCCGCGTCGTCGCCGGCCGCCGGCTCCCCGGTCCCGTCGTCCTTGCGCTTGCCGGGGAGGATGCTCTGGACCCGGCGCTGCGCCTCGGCGAACCACTCGCCGCCGCTCTGGATGATGTTGCGCATCGCGGCAAGCGGGAGGAAGCTGCGCTGCTTCTTTTCCTCCTCGAAGATGATCTGCGCCAGCGTGACCGTGGTCAGGTCTTCCTTGGTCTTGTTGTCGACGATCTTGACGTCGTCACCATTGCGAATCAT
>Ga0307515_10008274_pt1 | contig 20311 bp, 18 predicted proteins | sample 17_EM_MG_FD_194513 | JGI IMG/M metagenome (GOLD analysis project Ga0307515, IMG submission 194513) | Populus trichocarpa ectomycorrhiza microbial communities from riparian zone in the Pacific Northwest, United States - 17_EM | ecosystem: Host-associated > Plants > Roots > Unclassified | place...
ATGCACCTCCAATATGGGAAACTGTACGGATGCATGCTCCCCATTGAGCTGGCCCAACTACCACCTTGATCTTGTGCAAGAATTCAGAGGAGTAGCACTTATGGAGCCATGATGAAGGAGGACAAAATATGGGAGCAACATTGTATATCCTTGTAGGGCAATCTTCAATTGTATCAAAATTGTCCAGGATAAATCTCTTGCTATCAGTTGTCCACTTGCAGGGAACTCCTGTCTAAACAGAAATGAGTATAGGTTTTAGTGGAATGTTTATATGTGACTCACCATCATGTACCATTGTTCTATATTATGGAGGGCATGAACACCAATCTCAAGTTTTCCTGCAAGGATCAAGACCTCAACCCAAAACAGGAAACTAGTTGTAAAGAAGTCTTCAATCGCCTTCTGCACATCCTCTCCACCATTGCCATCACCAGAAATCTCTGCAAGGTGGTTTGTCCAGAACTGACATGCATATTCCAGGGTTTTGCCAATGTAGGTAGCTCTGAGTGTGGGAAGATCTTCAATCCTGCTGAGGATAGCATTATCATCCAACTTGCATATGTTCCTCTTCAACCTATTTTTCATCACATTGAGACATGCAAGCAAGATCTCTTTGTGGTGGATAAAAGGGTCTATGAAGAACTGGTGCTCAGTGCACCGTCTTGGGTCTGTGAGGAAGTCTGGGAATGATTTATGGAAGACCTGGACTGGATCTTCTATGCTGTCTGGGACAAGGAGGACAGAGTGGAGGGTTCTGAGGGAGGTGGATATTCTGGGTGGAGTGCAATCACTGCTGAGGAGATCTGAGAGGGTGTTGATGGGGAGTGGGTGGAAGATGAGCACGATTGTGCCCACCACAGATTTGAAACGGGAGTGGAGCTCATGGTCATGGGAATCCACATCACGGAAGGCTTGCTCCAAGACTTGGGTGTAGAGGAGATCAATGCCTGACCTTCCTTCATGAGAGGTATCTTGTCGGAGTGAATAGATGAGGTGAAGTCTCTCATCAGGTAGGTGAAGAGGGGATGAAACAAACTTGACAACCGTTGAAGCATAGATGAAGAATCCAGCTGCCTTCCTAGAGAGGACATCGATGTAGTATGGGCCGGGCCAGTCCTCTTCGAGGTTGTAGTTACTTCGGCTTTTGGAAATTTCGGTAAACCGAGTCTTCAAAAATAGCTTGATGTCGTTGTCCACCGAAGAGGGTTGTACCTCATGGAGCTTGAGAACATCTGTGTGAGGCCGGAGTGATTCCAAACGGAAGCCAGAGCGGATTCGAAGTTCGGGCCTGCCGGTGATGAAGAACTTGACAGAGGGGATGCTGTCCACATAGCGGGAGAGTATGGAGAGGAGCGCCGATGCAGGCTCCTTGTCTTGACACTCGTCCAGGGCATCGATAACAATGAGGGTGTGAATTTCGGTTGCCTGAAGCGGTCCAACGATGAGCTTCTCCATCTGCGAACAAAGTTTCTCCCGTCCGACGTCAGGGTTCTCCATCAAGACCGGAAGTAACTCCCGTCGGAATTGTGGAAAGCGGCGAGCGAGCTGGAAGGCAAGGGTGGGGAAGATGAACTGAAGGTTGCTCCTTTCTTCGAAATCCCGTGAACAGAAAAAACTGGCCCCCAGCTTCCCATCCGCGAAACACATCTCTGCGAATGTCTGGGCAATGGTTGACTTCCCTGTCCCGGCAAGGCCACTGAGCCAGAACACACGTTTGTCTTGTTTGTCCCTCGACCACTGTTCGAGTTGTACGAGCACATCCCTTCTGGTCCCCTTCATGCACCTATGTCGGTCTCCAGAAAGGTATCCGGCGTCAGCAACATGACGCATGCGGTCGAGAAGAGCGAGGTCCGCTCTATCCTGTTTGCCGGTTAACACGAATGGGCAGATGGCCAGGATGAAGGGCTTACGATCAACTGACGGGTGTTGTCGTAGGTATCCCGCTGTAAGGAAGTCTGTGTGGATGTTAGACACGCTCGGCGCCGGTCCTTCGGAAGTGCGAACCTGATAGTCCATCACGGCTTCGCGGATATCGTCCACCAGATCATTAAGCTTCTGTGCATTTTCGGCGTTGCCCAAGAATTGTGCGATACCATTTTGAGTTGTCATCGGATCCAGAACTCGGCGGACATCTTCCAATTTCCTGCCAATCCCCGTGCGTTAGTTTCAGCTCTTGATCTTAGGGAAGGTGGGCTCACTGCGCAAGTTTCCTTCTCCTCGTTTCCTCTTTGGCATCACCCTTAGCAGATCCGCAGAGTGAGCCGGCAAGCGCTTTGATCCGGTATCCCAACGATTCTATCGTCTGCTTGTTGACCATCGTTTGCTGTGAGAACGGTAAGCATCGTGACTCAAGCGAACGAAGGTGGACCGCACCTCGCAATTGTCCAGGATAGCACAAAGCCCTCCAGCAACAGATTTGAGAGGAGGGAAGGCATCCGAAGTTTCCTTCACCGTGCGGAGGAATAGCTTAGCTGCGGACGACGTGGTGTGTTTCCAGTCCGATTTGTCCGATTGCAAAGACAAGCTCGAGCGGTCGAATCTCTCGCTACCGGCACCGGCTGGTTGTTCATTTCTCTTTTCTCCGATCTTCGATAGTTTCTCCTTCGCCTTCTTTCGAAGTCCAGAGAGGGACTCTCGGAAACTCATGTCGTTGCAGGATCGGTGTGGATAGGTGGATAGTGGTACGATGGGAAGATTGTTTGACACGTGGCTGCCATCGATTCCACTCGGATTTCCGGCAAGCGTTCGGCTGGAATGCCTGGTATTCAACCACGTTCTTGTTTCATTCTGACATCCGCACTCCCGAAAGTTCACGAAAAGAGTCACTGACCGTATTCCAAAACTAAAGGGGAGTGTACAGAGCACCGTTCCTATTCCCGCAACGGTGTCCCAGTGGTGGTCCCATGTTGAACGGTCTGTAACGCAAACAAACCAGGACAAGAAGCCCTGTCGTGCTGCACATCAGGTAGTACCGCTTCAGTTCACTCCCTTCCCCATCGTTCAACGTACAGGAACGAACACTTCTGCACCAGGTCTCTTCCACCTCCACTTATTTCCCTCCAAAGGACGGTCACCCAACTGTAATAACAGATTTGGACCGCTCAGCATTTCTTGCCAGCGTCGGGGGCGCAGCCAGCCCGAGTGCTACTCCCAATCTCCTCCAAGTATTGGAGTCGACGGTTCCCGTTCACGACGGCTCGCTCCGAAAACCACCACCCCCGCGCCCACGCCGGATATCCTGAAAACTACTTGATATTATTTCGCAATGTTCAGAGTGAAGTCAGTGGCCCTCTAAACCCTTTTCCTATTGCTGGAGGGACTGCCTGACCAGAACCAGTGAGTTTTCTCCAGCGTGTGCGTTTTCCGAGCCTGAAGGATATCGTTTGCTTCTAGTGTCCTCTGATTTGCACTCCGTCCCTCACTACAAAGGATCATCCTCTAAAGGCCAGGAAACTGCTAGCATGCACGGTTTAGCCCTGTAACCTCTGCGCTCGCCCGTGGCCCAAGTCAACAATGCACGATACGATTTCATTGTTGATATTGCTGTTCGAGCACGCGAAGGTTCGACATCTGTCCCCGGTCTCAGCACACCGGGAAAATTTCCCAAACGAGTCAACAAACAGGAACATCCTGGCTCTCGAGAGCGCACCGTGTTGGGGTCAATGGAATATGGATATTATCCCGAGACGCAAACCCAGGGAATTGGTAGTCCGCGCATAAGTCGATTCCGCTGTTCTGAACAGACGTTGTAAGCGTGGTTCTGGTCTGGCGAATGGGGAGAGATTTACGATTGGACGCGGATAATGCGAGAGGTGAGTTCTCAGCCATGAACTGGAAAGTTATTACGGGAACGAAGACCATGTCCCCCCGACGCTCGTTGTGTCAGATTTACCGGCTCACGTCTCGCGAAGGGTTCTGATCGCCTTTACCTTACAATGTGTAGTCATCGTCCACGAATGTCACCATGTTCATGCAGCCCCATTTTGTGTGACAATAAATGCCAGTCGCCGACAGCTTTGGTATGTGAGCGAAGGATTGACAGGTGACCCGTCGTCGGACGAAGGCGTCACGCCCAGATTAACAGACCCGAATAACATCGGTATCTGGTGTGATGAATGCCTGGTCCACCACACCAACCCGAAGGTCAGGCAGAACTGAAGAGAACTAGAGACCTAGCCCGGTTTCTCGAGGTTTCCCGTCGCATTGGAGCTTCGAAAGGTTTTGGATGTCGCTGGGGGCCCCAGGCTCTAACAACTCTGTCTGCAATCACTCGACAATTAAATCAGGACTTATGACGATCGCTTCTATCCCGCACAAGCGTGACCAGTATCTCGCAGGCTCCCGGTCGTTTATTCTCATACCCTTGCACGTGCGCCGACAAGTATGCGCCTTAGATAGCCATCCGGCAAAGCTTACACGGGTTAACGCGCGTTTAACACGTCCAAACGAAAGAGCGCGGTAGTACGATAACGCATTTATTGCGTCGTGTTACTTCAAAGGAACCTGGCTCACTGACACCCCGCGAGCCACGGGTTATCGGTACCACCCGAAACCGAAAATCTGTTCGAACCGTGATCACCGCCCAAAGTACGAATTCGCGAAATAGAGACGCAGAAGAGTGTTTGACAAAAGGAGGGGGTGATAGAGGGAACTTTCCGACTCAAGGTCGACCGCGGGTAAAAGGCGTCGGAAGCGGGATTTTCCTCTGGCCGAGCGCATCACGATTCGGAAACCCATTCCACTACAGTGAACGCAAGGATGGACCCTAGCTATTCACTCATTTCCACGCTTCCGGCGCCGATCAGTGCATGCCCGATTACCGGTCATCAGCTTCTCTTACAGATGGTTCCCTCCTTTCCCCCGCGGCTCCCGGCGTCGTCACCAACCCGCTGGCCCTCCAGATTGAAACACAGACAGTCCGCAACCAGACGACAGTCTCCACCGACCTGATGATCCACGGCAAGATATGCTCAGCGGTCCTGGCACATTGTTCAGACTGCGCAGGCTCGTCGGCCTCGGTCATCTCTATCACGACCGGAACGGCCGCACGATCACCACATAATAATGGTGACCAGGAACCGGAAGCTATGTAATCTGTAAACGGGAAGTTAGATCGGGCATAACAATTGGGATCACACTGGGAATCACGTCAGCGCAGATCGCAGCGAGGGAGGAAAATGCTCTCGGTTGGGGGGGGGACAACACCTGCGGTATGAATACGTAATAATCCCCTCCGGGGGGTGGTATGGGCCTGTAGACGAGCACGGGAAATCTAAGGGGGGTGTCTACATGAAGAGAAAAGATGCGCAAGGGCAACGGAAAGATATGCGTGACCAGCAGGGGGTAAGAGATGCTACGGGGGTAACAAAGTGGCGGGTAATGTGCATTGTACAGGGGTAAATTGTTTCTTCCTATGCGATAGGAAGATGGTAACGACCGCGGACAGGCGCTGATGTCCGTGGGAATCATGACCAGATGCGAACTGCGTTGCAGGGAATAAACTGGAGCGGAGGGATTGGTCATCAAGACCGGGTCGTAGAAACGAGAAGAGCAGGAGTGTACGTGGGAGCGGAGAGCACGGAGGGATACTGAGGGTATAGTGAGTGGATTGGCAAGTGCAAGCCAAGAGAGGAGGAAAGAACGGATGTGCAGGATTGGAGGGAGTTATACACCGGATGATGGTAGGTTAGAAATTGGACCAAGACATGACTTGGTCGCGTCCAGGATTTGGTGCGTCGAGCTGGACAGTAATGCCCAAACTTCCGATTCGCATCGGTCGCTCGGCGCGGAGGCCCTTTACGGGCTTCAAGAAACACCAAGCGGGCACAGCACCCAACTCTATCTCGTCCTTATTCATCATGGCCTGTCGACCGACAACGCACCACCCGTCGTCGAAACTCTGCATGACCGTGAATCTCTCTCCCAACGAAACTACGAGTTCGTCGGGGAGGACGGGGTCAAAGAGCTGCTGGACCTTTCGTCGGTTGGGTTGAGAAGAGGTGGTGATTGTGGAGGCCATTGAAAAGCGACTGCTGTGAGAACCTATACTGAGGAACGAGTCCCGAGAAACGGTGAGGACAGAGGTGGTCGAGTTTCGTTTGGCGCCCGGTGGAGGGCTTCCCGCCTGGAGGGCAAAGGAAAATGGGGCAAAGGGACGGGGGAGGTTGCCCTCGTTGGCGTGGTAGTTTACGATTTCCTGTTTCGTAGCGTTCGGCCTGGTGATAACACGGCTAGGCATGACGACTCCTGGAGCACCTAGATGGGCCCTTGAGAACATATGGCTTTGGATGCCGTGGATATCACTGTCATTGGACGAAAAAGAAAAGTGGTCAGAACGCAGTCGATAAGCGCATTAGGCATGAGACTGGAGCATTGGCATTCGTACTTTGGAAGATCTTCGCCCTGGTCTTTCTCACCAGCGTCTCTGACGAGACCACGGACGTTGAGGAAAGAGGCACCACGGTTGTCTTCGGCGTTTTGCCTGGCTCGCTGTCTCAAAAACCTGATCGTCAACCAAGTGCCCGCACCCAAAACGACCAAGCCGGCAATGGAAAATCCGACGATGTAAAGGACAGTATTGGAAGAAACGTCTCCGGCTCGAGGAAGGATGTGGATTAGCTGAGGCGCCATCGAAGAACCGAGGTTCGGGGGTAGGGGAGGTGAAAGGAACTAGAAGCCGCGGGAAAGGAAGTTATGTCGATTTTGGTTCGGATGTGCGAGATAAAAGAGTGACTGGTGGAATGAAAGGCTTGATGTCGTGAGGACGGACAAAGTCGAGAGTCGGAGTACGTTATGTAGTCCTGCAACCGTGTTGCCGCAGCAAAAGGGGTGAATTCCTCCGCTCGGACCTGGAGAAAGGGAAGGGTTGGCGGGTGAGGGGAAACGGTGAGGAAGCGGGTGCAAGCGACCAGGATGGGTCGAACAGCCGGGATCAGTAACCAAGCCAGCCACCGGAATAATGATGGAATGGTCTGATCCCGCTTCCCTACAAATCTATGGTGACAATTATAACTGCAGTCTGCTGAGAAGGCCTTGCCAACCTACAATCTCTTCGCGTTCGAGCCCAAGTCATCGCGCCGGGCGTTTACGTTACCACCCGCCTTTGTCGCCCACAGCCACGGGCGGGCGGCACAGCGGAGGGCTTATCTGATCCCGGAAACAAAGAGATGACTTGGATCCACTGTGGACAGGCTGCAAGCTGTGCCGAGGTTCCCTTTGTCCAACTACCGCGCGGGTTGACAGTGACAATCCATGACGATTGCTGTGCTTACGAATCCGACGCGTCTGTATGCCGGATTAGTGCGCGCCTAAAATTTGAGATCTATAAAACCTGGGCGGGGGTTTGTCAAATCTCACCTCAACTTTAGCTTCATGTCTGGCCCATACGTCTACACGCCGTCTGCCCCGCCCTACAGGGACCTGGGACCGAGTCCTTATCTCTCCCAGTTTCACAACCGACAGAGGGTCTCACCTCACATACCCATCGTTAACCTCGCTGATCCGTCTGCTCCCAACACGCCCATCCGGAGTAGCACGATCCTCGATGAAGATCCTTGGACTCCCCCGCGCACTCGCTCCAGGCGTCCTTCCTGGCACGCGGGGATGTCTACTCCCTTCTTGACCGCGCCCGCTTTAACCGCGCCCTCTTTAACCGTCCCGGCTGATTACACCCATACCCGCCGGCGATCTTTTGGCGCAAGTGTCAGCGACCGAAGTTATTCGGCCTCCGCCCCTTGGATGGTACCAGGGGCGCCAGCACCATCTGTCCCCGGTTTTCATCCTGGATACCCGTATGGCTCCTACCCTCCAGTCGTTCCCTCCGAGCTCCACCCTCTCCTTCGACCCGACATCCATGCGATCTACTTCGACCTTTCGTTCTTCGAGTTTCGACCGGTGGATACCAAGGGGATGCCTATTTCGGGCCAGACTCTCGCCGAGCCGGCTACGCACCCGCCAACCACAAGGCTCGTAGTCACCTCGGACGTGATCCCCCAATGGCCCGTTCTCCTGGACTACCACGCTGCGACCCTCGGTACTTCCCACCCTTCCTCTGTGTTGCCGCCCATCACGTTGGGTGACGTCTTGTATTCGGTGCACCAGACGTTGCACTCCCAGATCACGCATAAAGAATGGGCCGAGTTGGACGAGAGGGAGGGAACCGCGGTTGCGAAGGCGTATGTGAGGCGGTACAGGCTCGCCGCTGGGCACGAGTCACGCATAGCAACGGAGGGAGTGAAGAGGGTCGATTATCTTCTCAAGAAGGTCATGTTCGCTGGATTGTCCAGGAAGAACGGTGACCAGGGATACGAGAACCTCAAGCTGCTCGTCAAGAACCGATGACACGTCGATATCTGCCAGATCTAGGGAGTTAGGGGTCGGGGGTTAGTCTCTCGAGCTGCGCGCCCGCGCTCCCCCTATTTTTGTCCCTTTTGTTACTTTCGGATTGCCGTTAGTCACTGTTGCGATCGACCCGACATACGAGTCGAGGTTCTATATGCGTACGTATACCCTACCATAGTGTTCTGCGTTTTGTATCAATGATTGGATCCCGGATGTTGTTTCTCCTAGTGCTTTTGTTCGTGTAATCTTATGTATTCCAAATAATCAACCTTCGAGTGTCTGAGCATTTCACGTTTGGTTCCAACCTCAGCCTCGACTATGAAAGGCGGGAGCCGCATACCGCCGACACTGCAATCCTTTTCAGATGAACAGCCCGGTATCCATGAACTTGAGTAACGCAGGATGGCGGGTAACGGACTGAAGATCCCAACACACAGATGATTCCAATGTAGTACCCCGATCACTTTTGATTCTTCTTTCTTCCATCGCCGGGGGATATCCGAAATATGCCTTCCGGAATGGTATCTCCTGGGCTGACCTGACCGCCTACGCAGTTACTGAACATCCGTGAACTGCCACTAGGCCTAACACCACATGTGTACCAATCTGTCCGTGGATCTCGCACAAGTGCCACGGTTGACGTGATACATTCGGAGGCTCGAGCCCAATGGTGGCTAGAATGGCAGTAGATGACGTAGTATACCCGTAAGCATCAGTCGGATTACGAGGGGACTGCCATCGTACGACATCGATTACTGCGGTGGCTAAGGGTTGTAAACCCCACTGGGGCCGACCAACGAGTTACGGCTTCAGGCGGACCAAGAACAGACCGAGGCAAAGATGAAGATGGTACCACGGAGACTGCGTAGAGATTGGAAATGCGGTGGGCTGGGAACCCGCCCCTGCCGTAGAGCTAGTGACAGCAGCTGGGCATGCAAGAGAACAATCGGGTGGATCGGCAGGAAGTAGGACCCTCCCCCTCATTCTAGAGGTTCGCGGGTGTGACTGCTTGTAGAGGTGGTCGGAGAACGGGTCTCTCGGCTGGGACCAGGTAAATGTCCTGCCCGCGTAAAACTTCATTAGGGCGGGATAGGAAGAGAGAACGGGGAAACAAGCATTTGGTCCGAGGGTCACGGTCCCAGGGCAACACAGTATTGGGTAGGATATTGAAATGTCGGACACAACCAGGAGTTGGAGCAACCATCGGGTTTAGGGAAGCCGACCGGGCCGTGTGAGAGGAGACCTTGATAGAATGTTCTAGGCGCCCAGGGGCGGACTATATTGCAGATACGACGGTTCCCATATCTGGAGCTCGAGGCTTAACTGCAACCTGTGGCGATGCGGGCGTGATATTGACGGTCTACTGACTAAGTGCAGTGTCTGGGCGGTGTTGTTTCTCGATTGTCAAGAAGCAGGAGTTGGGGAGTCGCTCCATAAAGACTCCAAGGTTTACCAAGGGGGTTCAGACACCGTGCGTAATCGTTATCATATTCCCTTCAAGCGGAGCCTATGCAAAGGAGACAGAAACGAATGCGACCGTGATCCGTAGAGTTTTCAACCAGTAACGAGTATCTACTGTGCACCTCGAGATTGATGGGGCGATCAGCATCTGGCTATCAGATCCCGCGTGACCTTCAGCGACCCCGGCGCTGAACGTTTATGCAGGCACAGAGGTAATTGGACCTGGGAAACCAACTGGGGGATTTCGGTTACAGGATTGTGGATGCCGACTCGGGGGGTGTTTGGCAGTATAGCTTTCCTCTACGTGGTGGTCGCATTTCTCGTCGGGTGTTACTTTATGGTTCATCCCAGGTTTATCCTCCCGTGATCGACCACTCACGGGGCCCGGGTTTACCGATCCGGACTCGAAGACGAGAATCTCGAGAGATCGCCACGCAACTGGAAGTTTGTACGAGTTGAGGATTTGGGATGGTCCGAATCTGTTTCCAGGGCCGAGAATGAGGTGAAATTTGGATCAAGAGGAAGACGCGGACGTACCTTGATGTGAAGAAGCTCGGATTCAATACTTGCGGTTCTCTCACCCGGCGGCGAGCGATGATAACATCGGGGTGTGCTCGTGACCTATGATAAGAATAGTCAGTAGAGCTCCAACATTCACCCAGTGTCTATACTGAGATAATATCACCTGTTGACACACCCTGAATTTGAGTCCGGATTCATCGTTATTGCGGTCCGAAGAACCTCACGTTGAGAAGAAAGCGAGTCGAACTCCGGAAACTGGATCGGACATCTGTCGTGTACGTTCCCCCACCCAACTGACCAAAGTCTCTATCCGCATACCGCACTGCTAAGACTCCTGTCCATGGTTTGCCAGTGGGTGAGAGCTACCTGTCATCATAGGTAGTGGGTTGTTTGGCAAACGTAACAAGGTGTCGGTTGGGTATGTACAGCAGTAGCGACGTCGGAGGATCTTTTGAGAAGCATCCCGAACATCGTAACTTCTGTGTACGATCACTGAGGGTGCAGTATTCAGCGAGTGATTGATATTGGGGTCCTCAGCAAAAGTACCAACGACTTACACGTACGTCTGGCGTCCAGGTTGACACATGTTTACGAAAGAAACAAGCCCAACGCGCGGAGTAGTGGAGGTAGCGTTCATTCCAACTCACCACCTGGTAGAGGTTTTACACGGGTTGGATTTGGGATTGAGTTGAGGATGATAAATACATCCGGTGATATCGACTTTGCTCTTGATTCAGCTCGGTTAGACTTTGGGAGACCACGGCGGCCGGTGTAAAAAGTCTAGCCGTTGTCCTAAAGGGGGCACGGGACCAGCACGGCTGGTGTTCATGTGTTCGTCTCGCTATATAGCTAGTCAGGATCTGTAGGTAGTAGATTCGAGAGGTGCCGATGAAAATCCGCTGGAAAGTGCTTGTAACCCCCCGGACATACGCGGCGCCACATCTCTCCAAGAACGCGACGGAACGAAATCTTGAAGACCAGGGACAACCAAGTGCTCGGCTGTCCTGGTCTCGCCGAAGATGTGTTTCCAGCTCGAACGAAGACGGATGCCCAGAGACAGGGTGTCTCGTGAGAATGACTTCACAAACTGCCGACGCCCCTTCGAGATCAGGTGTTTTTCTCACGCATCTTGCTCCTTGGTCTCGAGATACGCACTCCAGTGTGGAATAGTCTCCATTCCCTAACGACGGTTCTCTTCTTGATCTTCTTTTGTGCTTGAGGATCCCATTACCGTCGGAACATGCGAAGTCACTGGACCCTTGAACCTCAGTCCTGCCCTTCATGGACAACCCGTTCAGTTACTGCATTCCGATGCCACCCGATCGGTTGCTGGTCATGTTACTGGTCGAATCAGTCTTCCTTCCCTTACAGAGTCCGAGAGTAAATTGGAGAACAGCAGGTGAGTGTGATCAGTATATTCCGCTCATCTTGACTAATGTTAGTAAAAAATATGTGGTCAGAGTGGTGAAACGAGATTGTCCCATTTTACAAACGAACTCTATGTGGGTATGGCTCGAACTTGATGGTGGCTGTTTGCGTTGGAGAAGTACTTCCGCTGATGAAGCTTGAAGCCTCCCTCACCTGTTCTTCAGTCTCCACAACTAAGAGGAGAGATAGAAACGGGGTGCAATCAAACGTCGTTCATGTGCACCAGAACTATCAATTTCCAAAAGCTGGCAAAAAACAATCTACGGATCTCAGTGCGCACAGCCGAATTCATCTTTTCTTCCAATCGCAGGAAATATTTCCGCACCTATTGAGCACAGACCGATCGCGCTTTCGTTTCTTGTTGCCAGACGAACATCTCCGTGCCTTCCACATGACCCCGCGGCTTCCATCAGGAGCGTCATAGGAATTATTCCCTCCGCAATTTCAATGTCTGCTATGGCCGGTCACATCGTATATATTTCCGCGGTCTTCATCCTCCAACTCCTCCAGTTACCTCCTCCTTACTCCGTCACCACCCGTCACCTCACCTCTTCCACCAGCGGAGATGACAGTCCCAGAATGGACGATTGTGAACTTCATTCATAGGGGCCCATGGTGGAAGAACCATGGTGAGCACACAATAACCTGCCTTGTCGGTCTCTTTTGAGCTCACATTTGATGATTTGGCTACCTCTCATCCCAAAGGCATTTTGGTTCTCAACATTTGCCTGCTGCTACCGATACTCACGGCAACCGTGAACGGTCTTGATACTACCCTGGTTAACGGACTACAGATTTTGCCAGCGTGGCAAGAATATGTCCACGATCCGGATGGCAAGACTTTAGGTACGTTTCACGTGTCTCATATCATACTTGCCTCCGTTTCCTGATTTACAACCTTGTTCCAGGGTTGATTAGCTGCGCGCAAGGTATGTGCTCGCTCCCCGAAACCTCGGGGGGATTTCCTTGAAAGAATACTTATATGGTCCAATTTCTTCCTCGGGAAGTTATCGGTTCATTTCTTGTAAGTATCGTCTGGTGAAATACTCGTCACCGTTAGGGGTCCTTATCTGCGTCATGATTTGGGTTAGGGTATGCCATTCACTCCCCTGGCCTCTGATGGGCTGGGTCGGCGCTCGGCCATCGTCATTGGCTCTGTGATCATGCTAGGCGGGGTCGCTCTGCAAGTGTATGCCACGAATACTGGGATGTTCGTCGGGGCTCGTATAATCGGTGAGTTCTTGACGACACCTTGCCCGGTCATAGTTTACCAACTAGTTCCCCACGCCAGTCGGATTCGGCCTCTCATTCGCTTTGAATGCTGCACCACTGCTCATTGCTGAATTGGCCTACCCGACACAAGTCTGTATCCCGACTGTCGACTGCCACCATCGCGTTTTTTTATATGTTAATATCCCTTATTTCAGCGCGGCAAGCTCACTTCGGTGTACAGCTCGTCGTGGTATCTAGGAAGTCTTATCTGTGAGTTGACTCTTCCCAGATTGTTGTAATCTTATCAATCCCGTTAATCGCATACCCAGCCGCCTGGCTCTGCTTTGGCGCATTGCAACAAGCTGGGGGCTCCACTTGGTCTTGGAAATTTCCTTCGTTGGTCCAGTGTGCTATACCTATCGGGCAGGTCGTGTCGATCTATTTCATTCCTGAAAGTCCTCGATGGTTGGTCGCTCAGGGAAGGGTACGTGGCACTTCCCTCCCTCCCCCTGTAGCCTCACAGCGTCGGGAAGCGCATTAAACACAAGTATACTGAAACCACTCTTATTGGGATACAGGAGGGAGAAGCGACACGTATCCTTTGCAAGTACCACGCAAACGGGGGCGATGAACGCGATCCACTCGTCGTGTTTGAAATGGCGCAGATCCGATACGCAGTAAGAGTGGACAAAGAGACCAACGCTGTAGAAAGCTGGGCCGCTCTGTTTTCGACGCCGGGGAACAGGAAGCGGATGATCATCATCATTGCCCTCGCAGTGTTCTCTCAATGGAGGTATGTGTGTTATTTCCGGAAGTTCATTCCCACCTCGTTATATTCGAAGGGTGTGCTGTCAGCGGGAAAGGGACCGACGCTTACCTCGTTTGTTCTGTGTAGTGGAAACGGTTTAGTGTCGTATTACATCCACTTGATCCTCCAGGGGGTCGGGGTGGATGACCTCAACACGCAGGGTGCTATCAATGGCGGGCTCCAGGTGAGGAAACACCGCCATACGTTCCATGAATTCCACTGGATGTATTCGTAAACTGATTTTCCGGTTGTGTACCGTTCAGCTATTCAATCTATTTGCTGCGATGCTCGGCGCCTCCCTGGTTGATAAACTCGGTCGTAAGACCCTCCTTATCATCTCCAATACGGGAATGCTTATCAGTAAGTCCCAGGACGCCGCCACTTTTCAATTCGTTCATACTAAGATCAACGTGTTATCACAGGTTTCATTGCTTGGACGTTGACAACTGCACTCTTCAATAACCTAAACTCTGAAAAGGGGCGTGAAGCTTCCGCCAAAGGTGCGTAAAATGGACCCGCACCAAGGCCCCTAGAATGCGATCTGATGCATTGATTTTTTTTGGTGTGTGGGTAGCAACTATCCCATTCATTTTCATATTTTTCTTCTTCTATGATATTGCGTACGTGCCGCTGCTCGTAGCGTACGTCGTTGAGATCCTACCATTCAAGATTCGGTCACGGGGGGTTGCCGTGATGGTAAGTGAAGAGCTTCCAGCTCCCAATCACCAGCTTTTTTTGATGGGGTGGAACGTGTTTCTAGAACTCGACTTTGTGTATCGTCCTCGCGTTTAATCAGTTCGTGACCCCTTGGGCCCTGGATGCCATGGGGTGGAAATACGTGAGTTGCTTCAGTTTCGTCGTTACGGACACAGCTGATCCCCCGTGGGTCGGACAGTACCTCATATATTGTGGGTGGTTGGCCTTTGAGCTTTGCTTCGTGTTGACGGTAATAGTTGAAACTAAGGGTTTGTGGCATAACCCTCATTCCAGCTCCCAACACAGCACCCGAGCTGACGCTGAACATGGATTCTTCCAGGCCGCACACTAGAGGAAACGGCCGTACTCTTCGATGGAGACTCGCCACCTCAGGACATTCCCCAACAAGCTGGCGAGGCCACTACCGCGAGAATGTCATGCGGGATCGGGGTGTTGTTTGAGGAAGTGGAAGATCGGTTGCGTTATTTGGAGTCGATGGAGAAGTCGCCGCGGAAGATCACTATGGCTGAGTTCCACGAGATGAATTCAGATCAGTCGACGTCTGAGCATGGTGGTCATGCGGCTTCACCTCGAACCTGGGAGAAGCACTCTGGGATGCATCAGGGTCCTGAGGCGTACCCATGACAGTATCTCTTTTCTCGGCGCTGTTCTACTCTCTCCCTGCCTTTCATATGCATGATACATCTCACATTCATTCCTCATTCCTAGACTTCCTCTCGTCTCGTAACGATGTTCACATTTCATTCTGTATTTGTACAATTCGGGTGTTACCGTCATTCATTGATTCGTAAATGTAGCTGCAAATCCAAGAAGGCAATGTACTATTCGGTCGCACGGTGGATTACAAACACGCGGCGATATTCGAAGCGGGGGTCCAGACAGCAATTCCTCCCCGGACACATGAGAAGTTCCCCCATCCTTCCCCCGAGATCTCGACTCCTTGTGAATCCGGGGAAAAGACGTTTTTGAACGTGGTTTGATCGTGACCCTGGAAGACAAAATGTCCGTATGAGCATGAGCAAGAACGGTGAAAGGGAGTGCGGAAACACGGGCGCATGATCCACATATTGATTGTCATGCCCTCGCGTGGGTGCCGCGGCGACTGACCTTTCCGACAAACATCCGTATCGTGTGAGGTTCGTTCGAAGTGCTAGAGAGTTTGCGGTTCCCCATTCATTTCAGCTTCCTTATTTTCAAAGACACCAGGACGGACGTACGAGTCTGCATTGCTGATGATGACAGCACAGGTCTTCAGTTCCTGACCGCTTCGAACCCAACCGATATAGTTGGCATGCTCCCAGTAGTCGGTTACGGGACCGCTCGCAACGTTCTTGCGTATCTTCAAAAGTACTCTAAGCCCAGCGGCTGTTCCCGCGTCGTAGCACTCCTCGTTAGGGTATAGGTCTCCAAAGAATACGCATCTGATCAGCCGCGTCAGCCGTACCCAAAAGGGAAGAAAAGGTGGTCCCACGGATGTCCTTTTTCGCGTAGAAGAATCAACGCGTACGCGTGAAGCTTAAACTCGGGCGTAACCTGTACTCCAGAATCAATATGATCAGATCTCCGCTGACAGGACGATGTAATTGCTCACCCAACTCTCCAAGGATTGCCCGATTTGCTGGAGAAATCTCGTGCATTAAGTGCGGGGAAACCGATCGCAGACAGAGGAAACAAATACCGTGCTTGAAAGAACCGGTATATTAGCGAATCTGAACCTACTTCTCCGAAACACAGAGAGAGGGAGGCTCGTGGACTCACTCGTGGTTGTCCACAAATGTTACGGCGGCTTTGGGTCGAAGACTCACGACGGTGTTGTTTAGGATCTTCCGTAAATCGTACTTTGGACCGGCTTTACTAGCACGCCAAAAATGATCATGTAATGGCACATCGAAGAAAGCCGTCTGAGAAACATCGAGACGGAGATCATGGGCGGTCAGTAGGTGATATTGACGAGCGAACAAGCTAAAATCACACCAAGTTATGGTATGCTTTGATCCAAAACATGATCCGCTTGATGCTGGAATGAACGGGAAATCAAGCGAATGTTCCTGGAGATCAAGGCGGGGCAAACTTACTCTGCGGACCAGTATTCAGCAACCATGAACAATCGGGGTTGGTCGGTGGCCTCGCGCGCGTGGTGTATCTAGAACGAACAGGTGGGAGTTCTCAGTGTAGGCGGGTGTTTGTTTACCGCCCCGCTCATGAGAACATACGAATTTTCGAAGGAAGTCACGGTCCATATGCTTAATCGCATCCAGTCTAAACCCATTACCCCCTGTCGTCTATACATTTGTTTTTTGATTCAGGAATGACGGATGCCAAGTTTATTGCCAGAAGAACGGACCTGCAATACCCACGGTCCCCAGGCGAGCAAATCCTTGGCAACTTCTGGGTGATTATGATCGATCTTTGAACAGTTAGTGTTCGCTCGTGCAAGGGTATGCGAGTGACCTCACGTCGGCCCCAAGAAGATAATCATAGTTTCCAAGTTCTTTGTCTACTTTAGGGGACCAGATCTTGTTGGTCATTCGGTAGACCCCACGGTTCTTCGTGGTATGGTCCCAGTCAATACCTGAAAGATTCATCCGCAACCTAGCATCATCAATCGTTGTGGTCCACGCACCTGTGAAATGTTCGTGGGTCCATTTCAGTGTACTGTACTATCATGCGGACCGGGTTCAGTGCACGACATGGATGAAGTGTCAGAAAGCTTACATTGTTGCCTCTCCCCGGAAAGTTGAACTGTGTCCACGCCTGCCCAGAAAGTTCAGCGCGCCGGAGCTGGAGATGGATGGACTACTGTACCTCTATCACTCTCGGTGATCCTATTTCGCGCATACGGTTCTTTGGATCCACCGGGGTCGCCGTGAATTTTTCCCTCTGGTCGGCGCCGATCTTATGCTGTGATTTGGGTCAGCACGTGGCCCAACCACAGTAGAGTCGACATGACGAACATTCAACACCGTGTCAATGATAATGTCGATGCCGTGTTGCTTTGCGACTCCAATTGCGTGTTCCAGCTCGCTTTTGGTCCCCCAGCGAGTCGCGATAGTACCCTTCTGGTCAAACTCGCCAAGGTCCCACTAAGAGCGGTCAGAACATGGGCGGCAAGACAATATTTATCAACATACAAGGTCATAAGCGTCATAACCCTGCCCAGTCTGAAATACAAGTGAGAAAGAGCAGGCTACCGCACGAGCGCCGAACGTGCCTTGGTCGTTGCTTTGTTGGGCGGGGGCAGCCACACTTGCGTGAATCCGAGGCTCTCGAGATCCGGAACCGTCTTTTCAAAGTACTTCCACCAGCTGAGTGTAGGGTGTTTGGATTCCCACGTAAAGAATTGGATCTGTCGAAGGCGTAAGAGATTCATTCGAGGGTCCCGTCGCTGCAGGAGACTCACCATGACGGGGTTCTCCGTGTTCTTTGTAGGCCCTAAATCCATCATGTCCAGGGGGATGGAGGGGTCGTGGGGGCCGCTAACGATAGACCACAGTTTCTTGAGCATCTCGAGAGCTGAATGATTGACCGTGGGGTAAATTGTAATGGCGGGACTTGATTGTGGTGGCTCCGGCGGTTGATCGGCGGGAATGCTAATCCACGTGGCAATTTTGTTAAATCCGCGAGGATGTCTTCTTCTCTACCATCTCCTCCTTCAACCCCTCCTCGTCCGTCACCCGCCCGGGCTTTTGGCTCACCCCCGCGACCACAGTCTACGCCGTTACCATCCGGAGTCTCATCGTTAAATCCGCGCGCACGCGTGCTGTCGCAACAATCGACTCCTCCGAGTCACAGCGATCCGATTCAAGGACACTCCTCTTCTGGGCCGGCTAATGCATCTACGAGTTCGTTGCCGAGCTCTAACCAGCACGATCGAACCCGGTCGAAAGCCCGAGACTTGTTGAGGAGGCATTACGGGCTGGGAGTCGGGCCTCCGCCTCCGACCGGGAAACCACGAGACCCCATGGACTTGGGTGGGTCCACGAACTGCATCCATCTCGACAAATCCACTTAGGTCCACAACCCTCTCTCCCTTTAGACTCACCCGCGTTTGACGCCAAGACTTATTACGAGCAATTGATCACGACGTCGTCGTTGGCAACCCTCCTGAAACGCGAAAGGGAACTTCTCTCAGGTATGTTACGCTCGCACTCGTACCTTGCATTGCTTCCTGGTCACCGACACTGTCTCGATCTCGTACAGAAATCAGATCGTTGGACAGCGACCGCCAGTCCCTGGTATACAACCACCACCACGAACTAATCGCAGCCAGTGATACTATCTCTGCCGTACGTTGATTACCAAATCCCCGCAAATCCACTAACCTTACCCGCGTCATCACTCGCTCGACGACATAGATGAAAGCAAGAGCCGACGAGCTAGATCCCGAGCTGGACGCACTGAAAACGGCCTTCTCCAATATATCAAGGCTCTCGAGCAAGTTGACGAACGAGCGGCCCGCCGACGACTGACGGCAGTTTACATCGTCATGTCTCTTCTCCCCTCACTACCGTCGGCCATACATCTCGATCCTTTCAATATATCCCACCCCTTTAGCTCCTTCGCCAACAGAACGCGGACCGAGATGCTCTCGTTTACCTCAGATGCCTCCAAACCCATGGCTTGCCTGCCACTCCACCGAAGCTAAGCTAGATCTACGGAGATTACCGTTTGAATGACCCATCAGTGTGGAGGATGCCCCACTCAGAAATATTTCGGTCGGCATTGGAAAGTTAATCGTTGATGCATGATGTTGCACCCCGGATCGTCATTTACGTTACCCCCATTCTTCCTCCGAACTTGTTGGGTTTGGCTCCGTACCACGTTGGGAATTAGAACGAGAACTGTCATTATAGACTTACGCAATACAAAGGCAAGCCAGAGGAAGTACGGTAGGGGTCATGTGAATACATCCTATCACTACACATACTTGGGAAGGGGCCCGTGAACCGAGAGCAGGCATCGACAACATAAAAACACAGAACCGATGGGAAAACCGAAGTCGAATTCATTCAAACATCGGTCACCACATTGTTCTGATAATCACAGCGGGCATGACCTTACTCCCACATGTCCCAGATATCGCTAGCAGCGTATTCTGAACGTGGGGTAAACGTCGGAGAGGACGAAACAGAGGAAGACCTCCTGAGTTCCTGCGTCTCGACAAGCTCGACGATCTTGTCCTGTGGTCCTGGCGTATCACCAGTCCCATCCCTCAGCGCAATTAACGTCACCTTCTCCCCCGGTAGCTGCTCGGAGTACAGCAAGCGGATGCCTTCGCCTTCGATGACTTGGACAAGGCGCCCCGTTTGGATATGTCGGATCTCCACAAAGCCGGAGGAGAAAAGGAGAAGGTGGGCACCGACGTGGGAGCACGAAGTAGCCTTGGCCTCCCATCGGACGTATCTGCACGAACGGGTTGGCGTGCCGTGTCTGGTGATGTAACATCCCAGATCTAAACGAGCAAAGGTTTCATCAGCTCGATCAATCGGGTCGCTAGGCCTGTTCCCTCACGCACCGTCATAAACGACAAGCAGCTCCGACACGTCACATCTAACCATCCCAAGCGGCCTCGCCGCTTCACACTTCGATTTGAGAGATTGAAGAGCGGGGTTCTCATTCGCCTTGGTGAAATCGGGAACAACGGAGAATGTTCCGCTCGTCAAACTTCAAGACGTCAGTTCGGTTGAGTTTCCTAGCAAATGCCAAGCTACCCACTTGGTTGGATCCGCAACAACGATACCCTTCTCGGTACATATTCCAATGGTTTTCGTAAGGAGCGTAATGTCATATGCATCTTTCGGCACAGTGATTGGCTGTGGGTGG
>Ga0307515_10008275_pt1 | contig 20309 bp, 3 predicted proteins | sample 17_EM_MG_FD_194513 | JGI IMG/M metagenome (GOLD analysis project Ga0307515, IMG submission 194513) | Populus trichocarpa ectomycorrhiza microbial communities from riparian zone in the Pacific Northwest, United States - 17_EM | ecosystem: Host-associated > Plants > Roots > Unclassified | place...
CAATTATAAAGGTGTATATAGAGACGATTATAAAAGTATTTATAAAAATAATTATAAAGACGTTTATTAAGATATTTATAGAGTTATTTATAGAGGTAATTATAAAGGCGTTTATAGAGATATTTATAGAAATATTTATATAAGCATTCTTAGAGACCCCCTAATATACCAATATAATATATTATAAAGGCTTTAAAGCACTATATAAAGCTTTAAGTAGAGCTTTTATAAGATTAAGACCAAGAATTTAAAGTTTTAAAGCTTTTAGATTTTAGGTAGTTAGTAGTTTAGTATATATAGCCTACTATATAAACCTCTAAATGCTTAAATTTAAAACTATAATTGAGAATAGAAATTTACTATATCTATACCTATTTTAACTACTTTTTTTTACTTATATATAATACCACTTATTATTTTATTATTATCTTATATTTAAAGCCATAGGTAAACCTGCTTAATTACTTAAATAGGAGCTAATTGTATAAGTTTTAATTAATTTTAGTAAACAATTAGACGGTAAGCCTGCATTAGGAAATAGACGCTCCCCGTTTAGGTAATCCGCGCCTTGCTTATGACTTTTACGCTATACCCTAACTAGTAATCTTCCTTAACGACCACTATAAAAGGCCCTCCTTTTACCGTCTTTTATCCTCTATCCTTCTTAACTTTTTCTCTCTACTCTATCCCTTTTTCCCTTTACGCTCTTCTTCCGCCCGTCCCAGCCGCCCCCTCCATTACGCCCCAATTATCTATTGTAAGGCTTTTTTTTTCTTCTTTAAATTCTGCCGTAGTATATGCACTATCCCTAACTCTGCTTCCGTTAATCTATTTCTCCCTATCGTCTTATTTCTATACATACTGTGCCGTCTGCTTTTAGGCACCCTAAGCCGCTGCTAGAGAAGCCACTTCTAGACTTATCCCCGTAAGAAATTCGTGGACACCTCTCCTTCTCTCTCGCACACTCTCCCTATCCTTCTCTTATTAACTTTTACTCTCTCCTCTTAGGCGAGTCATGGCTGCGGTTAAAGTGGCGATACCCCCTACTAGTCGCATAGTTAATGCTAACCTATATGTTTAGGAACTTATTCTCTACCTTAGGGTTACTAATAGCATTTACTGCGTACTGCCTAATATATATTTTAGCTAAAGAATATATAGCGCTTATACTATTATCTTAGCTCTAATTACCTTATATCGCACTCTCTAACTTTAGACCTTTAGTGAAATACGCTAGCTAATCCGCGCTTTATTATCCGTATCCTACTAGGGCTAGGTCCCTTAGTAGTAACGCGGCAAGTCACTAGTATAAGGTATTAATTTCGTTATTATAACCTTTACGTTACCATTATGGCCCCTATAGGATGCTCCGCCTTATATAAAGTGTCTAGCATAGTTATAACGTTGTAATATAACCAGCAGGGAGCTAGTGCCTAAAAGTTAGCCGATAATAGCTCGGCGATAACGTTAGGCGCGTTATAAGATGTAAATGGAGCCCTCTAAGCTAACCGTCTAACCGGCGTAGGGTAATACTGGTAAGAATTGGTTATTAATACATTATCTAATATAGCCTTATCCTACGTAAGGGGTTAGCTAATAATTAAAGGATTAGCTAATAATTGGCGGTTTCATTTAAAGTAATATAGATCCTTAATCAGCTAAAAGATATAGACGGTAGGTTATAATGTAGATGGATATACTAAGACGCGGAGAATAGTCTAGAGGGTTTCTTACAATATTTACTAGCTAATTGCCTAGGGAGCTGTATATACTCTTATTATAATGGAGCCTCTATAGCGCCCGTAAGTACAATATATAATCGTCTTAGAGATGCTAAGGGCGACGGGACTTTAAGCCGGTCCTCACTCCCCCTAATAGCGGCTCCCTTATACTGCCCCCTATGACTAAGCTTATATACTAGGATGCGGCATTTATACAGGTTCCTTAGGATCCTACCTTAGGCGGTATTGTTAGCAGCGGTATATAAAGTAACACTCCTTAGCTTAAAGAGGTAGCTATATATTTTAACCTTTAGACTAGCTCCTATCCTTATAATTAAAAAAACTAGCAGATCTTAGCACCAAAATAGCCTCCTCTTTTAGCACTCTTTTACTTACCCCTTTACTTCCTCCTATAAAATATATTCCTTATATTCCTCTAATACTTAAGCCTAAGACGAAATCTAAGCCTAAGCCTAAGGCGAAGCCTAAAATAATAAAACCTAACCCTAGCGAAGCTGGCTCCCCCAAAAATAATAGAGAGTAGGCCGATATTAACGACTTCTTAATTAATTTACTAGACTTTAAAGTGTTACGTTCTCTAGATCTGGGACTACTAGCTTTAGTAAGAGCTATTAATTCTTTAGGTTTGCTATATTAAGGTATTATCTACGTCTTAAACGGTATAAGATAATAGATATCGGCTAATATATACGTGTAGATGGCGAAGGTGGTCTTAGCCCTATTCCTCTATAGATACTATAGAGTTACTAACCTAGCTAGAAAGGGGCTGACTAGGCTATAGGCGTTAAGGAGATAAACTTAGCTATAGATAGGTTGTTTAATAGAGGCAGTTTAAGTAGGTATGCTAATAGCGTTACGGCTCTTATTTACTAATTAATAATAGAATTTCCTTTAGTTCTAGAGGATAATATAGCTAGAGTAAGCTATAGTATAGGGGATATCTAATCTAGTGGCGGATGGCTAGAATATTAGGATAATGGTCTAAACGCAGCTAGTATATATGCCCCCTCTATAGAGAATACCGGAGGCATATATAATAGTAAGTAATCTTCCTATAGACTTATAGAGTCCCTATTTTAATGTGTTTAAAGATAGTCTACTAAAGCAGGACGAACCTCTCTATAAAGATCTAGGTATAATAAGTTAGCCGTCTATAATACGCAAGCGGAAGCGCACTTTATCCGCTAATACGGCTATCTCCTCTATAGAAGTGCTGGACTTAACCTTAAAACCAGCTCTAGAAGACTCTTATTTAGTAAAGTAGTAAAGGTTAGCCTAGCTATAGAGAGAGAGCCTTATATCTAGTCCTGTGTATATACTAAAGTTAACGCTACCGCTAGGCCGCGGCAGCCCGATTTCGCCTTTTAGAACTAGTAATAATCTAAATACTAGTAACCTAGACGGTGGTAATAAAGATAATAACGTAAATATCCCGGACTTACCTTAAAGCGACATCCTTAATTTAGTAAATAGTGGGGATAGTAAATATTAAGGGCATAGGCTAGATATGGGGCCGCTGGAGCCCTTAAGATAATTAGTCTCTCTATATAGACAAACAGAGGGCATTTAATACGTTAGTGAGAATATGTATATAGGTAAAGATAGAAGTAATAGCAGTAATAGTGAGGTTAGGGAGAGCGGTAAGGACGACCTTAATGGCGACTAAGAGGTGTCCTATAGGGCTAGTATAGTAACTTTACAGCAATATAAATGTAGTAATTGTTTATTCTAGGATAAGCGGCGCGGTCTAATAGAAATAAGTCTTAAATAGCTTAACGGGAGTATAAAGCCTATAAGAATATTGCGATATCTAAAGTTATTACTAGTACGCCGCCACTCTAGATCTAAAGTAGATATTATAACTTAGTCTACCTCCCTTTAAATATCCTCTTTAGGAGCAAAGATAGTATATAACTATACTGTTAACTATGGACAAAGCGACTATGCGGACTATTAGCTAACTAATATTACCCTTTACTAGGTGCTAGAATGCATAATATTAGTAATAGTAATTATCCATTAGAATAAGATAACGTTAAAGTTATCTTTAAAACCGTTAATAATTATACGCGACTTGCTTAGTAATGTAGGGCAACTTATCCATATAACGTAGTTAACGTCGGATTTATAGCTATTAGTGGGCTATTAGTATAATAATGCGCTAAACGTATATGCCAGTCTAAGCTTAACGCAGTAAAGTAGTAACTATACCGCCAGTAAAACTAGTACGCGTAGTCCGTACGGCAAAGGTGCTAATAATAATGCTATTAGTCTAGACAATGACAAGGATAATAACAATAGAGATGATAATTTTGGGAATGGTAGCCAAAGCTCAGGCAGCGAAAGCTTAGGTAGTAGTAATTTTAATACTAGCGCCGCCGCCGCTAATGACGGGCGGCTCTATAGAGAGCATAGGCGCGTATAAGTCTAAATACATCGGCCGTGGCTGGAGTCGGACGATCGGCGCTTACTCGCGTATAAAAATAAGATGGGTATAAAGTAGGACGATATATTTAGTCGCTTCTTAGATTATACACTGGGTGCAGTATAGGCGCACTAGCATATATTATAAGGGAAGTAATTTGTTAAGGCCGCTATAATATCCTTAGGATTACCTAAACCGTTCTTGCGGAGTAAGGTTTATTATAACTATAGCACTTTATCCTATTTACTGCTAAATTCCCTTACTATTTCGTCTATAGAATTATACACACTATGCTAATATTAAGAAATAATTCTAATCTCCCTAAAGGAGTTAGTCTCTAGAATTTCTCCTTTTCTTTATTATCTAATTTTATCTAAAGCGGCAAAGTTTTATAATATTATAGAAAATTTAGAGACCTAGCCTATAATCTTCTTAATATACTTATCCTATTCTTTTTATATATAGCTAGTTAGAACGGAGTATAGGGAGTTAAAACAATTAAAAGCATTTAGATTGGAAATAATAGCCTTAATGCCAATTAAACACCAGCTCTGCTTAATAAAAGTTCCCCTCCCGCTTTAGAAATACTAAAGAAAAGCTTAGGCTTAGAAGACTATTAACCTAAATTGCTAACGCTAGCCTTTCTATATACCGATATTGTAGTACCTTAAAGAGGGGATATACGTCGCCTTTATTTATTTAGTACTCCTTTAGAAATAGTTCTATTAGTGCTTCTAGCGGCGGAGGGCATTTATACCTTCCCTCTTTGTTATTATATTCGCGCTAGTGCGCCAGTTCCCTTTTAATCTAAGCTATATTATAATTATTATCTTTCTTTTTATACCTTTTATAGGCCTTAATATACCCCATAATTTTATATAGGTTAATACAGCTATTATATTTAAACCATTTCCGTAATATTAAACCCTATATCTAAGGTTAATCTTAATTCTACTAGTAATAATCTATATTAAGTCTAAAGTGTATAGGGGCGAGTAAAGGCAAGTTAAGTATTTTTTTAAGACAGGATACGTGGAAATACTCCCGTGGCTATATATCGAGTATAATTTAATATTTATCCTTAATCTTAACCTACCTACTTCTTACTTTCTCTGTAAAAAAAATAGTAATCTACTTAATATTATACTCGTGCTATATATCTAGGTGGAGTTAGCTGTAACAGGACTATTAATACGGGTTCACTCTTAAGTCGACGTCATAAGCGTAACTTATTCTCCGCAATTTTTTCTTTAGGCGTTATCCGCAAACGCCGCTCTTTTTTAGTAGCAAACCCCGCTATATCTTTTAGAATTTCCTCCCTTTCTTTAATATCGCTTATAGGGCTTATAGGAGACTTAGATCTTTGGCGGCTTTTATAAAGTTTTTATAGAATATTTATGGTCTATAAGTTCTATAACACTATAGCGTTATATACTTTAAAGGGTAGTGCGAGAAGGTAGTATGGGAACTATAGGCTAAAAAATCCAGCTTAGCATGGCCTTTGCGCTTATATTACGGTTAGTAGTTATCTTAGCGTGATTATATTATTATTATAGAAGATTTAAAAAGCTAGAATAAAATTCACAGAAGAGGAAGACGCGCTACTTATTAAGTTAAAGAAGGAATAGGATCTTTTATAGGAATAGATTAAAGACCACTTTTTAAAAAGAAGTCTTAGATCACTACGGGCGCATTAATATTTAAAATTAAAGGCCCAGCCTACTATATAGAAGAAAAGGGGCCGGCTAAAGATCCTTTAGGCTGTCCCTTATGTACCTTAAATACCTCTAAACCTCTATACCTCCATCCTAACTAGCATCTAGCTATATCTTTTATTCTTAGGATTCTTTTAACATACGAGGCTTAACCAAGTGCCCCATTATTATTGCACTAGACAATGCTTAAGTGCCCTTACTTAGAATAGGGACTAGCGGCCTAGTTAGCCTATTAAAGGATTATAATAATTGGGTGCTAAAGTCGCCTTTTTAGTACAATTTTTCTTAATATAATAATAAGGCCGTAATCCGGTAGGCCTAGCATAAATAAGTACTTTTAGCGCGTAATATCCAGCGCGAAAAGGCCGTCTATAAGCGCCTTGGCCAACACCCATGCTTGCTACAGTACTACAAGACTATAGGCGACGGCATCTGCCTAGAGTATATGCCAATGGGCACACTTCAAAACTACCTTATATTAACGGCTGCGTCCTCTATTATTACTTCGCAGCGGCGTAACTAGATCATGCAGGCGACTAGGGGACTGCAATACTTATATAGTAACGACATTATCTGGAGCGACCCTAGCACCTAAAACTATCTGCTTACCAACGATCTATTTCTCTGGATATACGACTTTACTAGCTTAGGCTTATAAGGACTTACACTAACTATAGGTCTATACAGGCGCTCTTATAAAAGCTAGGACGAAAGTCCCTCTATTATAAGTAACCTTTTTAGTCTTAGGTTAATAATATATAAGATTATTACCGAAACACTACCTTTTTAGGACTTGTCCGAGGAGAAAGCGCAATATCGGTTTGGTATAGGTTAGTTTCCGGATACCAAGGGGCTTACGTATAGGGAAGTTATTTAAAAATATTAGACGGGTAGGTATTAAGATTGCAGATATATATTATAAGACATCTATAGAAATAACTAGCAGCATTTAATTCTAGACCGTTGGTAATAATAATATTATATACTCTTATACCCTTAGTGTTATCGCTTGGCAATTTATAACTTCTTCTGGAAGCTATTACCCGTCCGCCCCTATAGCCGCAAATAAACCCTCCTAGAAAACAGTATAAGGATTCTATAAATATTAGCATGTAATTAAGGACTAAGATAATATTAGCTAGTCCTGCTTACCTTATCCTTAATACAAGCGGTATACTTCCTCTTAATTAGTTAACTGGCCTATATAGACATCCTCGGTTATCTAGCAATTATTTCCGCACTGCTCTACTCTTATACTCTCCACTATATGGCCACATTTAACGTATTGTGTTTTGTAGTAATATGTTTTGCATATTATAGAGAGACGTATTGCGAAACTAAGGCGTGTTACTTATAATTTAGCATAGCTTTAATGTAGAGGCTTAGAGAAGGGAGGCAAGAATGCGCATTCCCTTAGGTATTAAGACTCCGCCCACTTTAAATGCGAGACAGTTTTCTAGGCGATAGGATGTTTCTTTTTATGTATTCTATTTCTGACTTAATCCATTTATAGCGCATTTCCTATTATATAAGGGCTGTATAAAAAGGTCCGCAAGAGCATCACTTTTTTAAGGACGGTGAGTAAGAGCCACTTATATTACTACTTATAACGCTACGGACGATAGAGAATGCGAGGCTGAAACTACGTTTATAACTTAGCTAGTTAAATTAAATTACGTAATACAGCTAAAACTAAGCGGCGTCCGAATAATATAAAGTCGGGCGTTAATAATTAATTAACTTATATATACAACATAAAGGCGCATAAACTAGCTATAGTTAATTTACCTTATAAATAAGAACGAGCCACGAGAATCTAATCCTTATAAGATATTTTAGTTGGTAGAGGGGTTATATATATCTGGTGACTCTAATACACAGCTAAAATGCGCGTTATAGCGGACGCCTTACCTATTTTACTGTTTGGCTGGTGGCCTAATTATATATATAATGTTCTGCGCTAGAAAGCTTTAATAGTAGGGTAGGATAAATCTGGCCGCAGCTTAGCCTACTTAACAATTCTTTTATATAAGCCTTTTTATCGGGTATTAACGACTAAGTAGCTATAAACCTATTAACTGTAGTAACACCTCTATTTTCCCTTATAAATTTCCTTTAACCCTACTTCGCTGATTATTCGCAGCGTAGTTCCACAAAGCTGCTCTCCATTTAAGCCTATAATCCACCTCTTTTTATATTTCTTACATTCTGCCTCTTATAGTTATCTAGCAATTCTATTCTTGCTATTAAGGTAAATATTAGCTTAGCTATTTACCCTTTTCGCGTGCCCCTTTCTAGTTAACTATAAGTTACATTCTTGGATAAAGTGAATATTAACTAAGCTTTCTTTTCTTAGCTACCAACAGGCTGATAGGTCTTGCGCGAATTATAGCCTTCCTCCCCTAGCCAACTTAGTGTCTCCGTTAAAACCTTTTACATTATATTATTTACTTATTAATTATAGCGGTTAGATATTTTAAACTTCTATTTTACTCCCTTTAACGTACTTATAGCTAACTTATATATCTATTTAGAGAGGTAACGAAGCTCTTACTAGGTAAGAAGAAAAGGACATCCTAAGTTATTGTTTCCCCCTAACTATTAAAGACAGGACAATATGCTTTAAAGGCGAATATATTTTAATTATTAACTAAGAAACTAATAACTAGAAAATGTTTAAAGAAAATATAAGCAAATATTAGGAATATTAGATGCCTACTAGTTATACTTATTACGTTAGAGGCGCTAGCGTATATTTTAAAGTCTAGGAGATTGCACGTCGTAGCCTAAAGACATTATTTAGATAGTATCTATTGTTGTGACTATACTAGATGGTAAAGGAGATATCTTATATATAACCCTTTGGGAATAAAGTAGCCTAGTATCCTGTCGTCTCTAATTCTTATTAACTTCTTTCCTATTTCTATAGCTGACTATTCTAGACAGCTATTCTAAATAGCTTAGGCAATTTTAAGATGTTACTAGCTGGTGCATTTATATATATATACTTTATTTCTGTTAGTGAAATTATTAGTAGGGCCTTGTATATATTTAAAGCTTCTCCTTACCCCTGTTTTCCTTGGATGGTGATAATAAATCAGCTAGTGCTAGTTTCTCTTACTCACTTTCGTCTTTAATGCGCCTTTATTTTCTATGTTTTACTAGCTTCTATAATAGATCGTTAATTGCTAGCCATAATTAGTTCCTTACGCTGTTTTCACTAATCTAGTAAACTAACCTTTAAGAAATTCGCCGTATTTAGGAGACTTTTATAAAAATTCTTTATCTTCCTTAAGCATATACAATGTGTCTTATACTGTGGGTGGCCATATCTAGACTAACTTAGGCTTAATATTATTAAGGAGGTAGATAAATACATCTAAGGCTATTAATCCTCTAGCCTAAACGGTAGGCGCGAAAGCAATTGCCTATAAAATCACCCAGTTAGGACTTAAGCCTTAGATTAACTCGTATTTTTTGTGGGTAGATTCCTTCTTAAACTTTACGTCCTTAAAATCGAATTTTAAATCTTTAGAACCTTTAAATATTATAATGATATTTCTCCTAAAGACGGCTAATTGTTTTAATTGACCCTTAGCGAAGAGGTTACCCCTTAATAATTATACATTTAACCTGTGTTCCTTGCTTTCCTTCTAAGCTCGCTATATCTACGATTTCTTTAGCACTCGGATTTTATCCTAAACTTTCTTTACCGCCTCCGAAAGTTTTAAGCTTAAGTTGCTTAAAGTGTCCTACTAGTTATTGGTTGGATAGACCTTACAGAATTTCAGCTATAATTATTTAGTCTTTTTAAGTAGGCCCTTTAACTGCGAAAGTATTGTAGTTACTAATATGCTAAAAGATTAGGGACTAGTAGGCATAGTGGCGGGGGGAGAGAGGGAGAGGAGCTGATTAAGTTATATGTTATAGGGCCGTTAAAAGCCAAGTTCGGATTTTAAAGTTGGGTAGCTGTTTAATTTATATAGGTCTGCAAAACTTTCAAAGCGAGGGTGGCTGAGTTTTGTTGCCTAAAGAGGGATGGCGTTAAGTACCCAAAGAATTGGATCTCTAATTAGGGGTTCTTTATAGAGCCCTTTCTAAATAATGTACAGCTGGATTGCTTGCTGCAATCCGGCTAGTATTGCTAGCACCAATTCTATACTTATATCTTTAATTCAACCTAAAACATTACCTATCTCCTGTATGTTAATTAGAGCACTTCTATACTTTAGGCGATATTATTTTTTAAGCTCGCTCTAGTACTAGAGTTAAAATCCCGTATGTAAGCTAGGGGACTATTTCTATAAATATAGCAAGCATGTATACTATAGCTTTATTTACTATAACGGAGACGATATTAACGTGTCTTAACTAAAGTCTGCTAGGATTAATTAGGGAGGGTAGCCTATTATTAGAAGAGGGGTGTAGATATACCCGTGGCATAGCTTATATTATATAAGAAAAGGGTAGATCTAGCCTAAAAAACGATACTATCCAGCTCTTCTTTCTACTTAGCTCCTTTAAATTAGTATTATATTACTAAAGCTTTACAGTAGTAATAGATCGAAAGGTATAAGATTGGGTGGATTTTCCTCTAGAGACTAGTACTATTAACCTCTTCTAGCTATTTCTCTAATCTTATACTTTAAATTAGCTTTACCCTTTAGGCAATATATAGACTATATTAAAGACCCTAAACACTCATCCGGGTAGCCCTACTCTATTACTAGCTTAGTAGCCCCTTACTATATAGCATGCTCTGCAATTCCTAGAGCTGCTAAAGGTAGCTATAGTAATAAATACGTTATCTACCTCTACCTCTACCCTAGGAGGCCTAGATGTCAAGCTATTAGCCCTAAAAGACCCTAAAACTAAAGCAATATCGTGAGCCTTTAGGTTAGAGTATAAGACGGTAAACGAAGTGTATATCTTTACAGTCGTGCATATATAGTCCTACTAACACTATTTCTTTACAGTTGGGATAAGAAAGCTTATTAGTATAAGATTGCTAAGCTAATAGCCCTAATAGGAGAGGTTAATAAACTAGACTAATACGTGTTTGTTAATCGTATTCAAATTAGTAGGCATAATACTCTTTATAAGTGTCTTCGATTACTAAAGATAAATTATAGATAAGAAAACTAAAGACTCTACGTCTTATATCGATATTAAGTCTAAGGGGTTATAAGACGTTCTAAGGAAGGTCCTTAAAGATATTCGTAGAATCTGCCTAAGAGAGGATAAGCCTTTAGTGTAGAAAATCTCCACTATTAAAACTTACTAGCTTATACCGCGTATAGGTTAAACAAAACGTCCTATATAATTTTATCCTAGAACTAGAATTGTATTAAAGTAGTATAAACGTTAACTTTAAGAATAAAGTATATTTAAAATATCTGGACCTCTTGATTAGCTTTATTAAAACCACTTATACATCTATAACTAAACACCTCTAACCCCTTCTTAAGAATCGTAAAATTACATATAATTTACTTTAGGCTCTCTTTAAGCTAAGCTTAGAGGTATATATTACTTATCCTAGTATTAGCAAACCGAGATACATTATATTTAATTATAGTAAGGAGAAAGTAAAACCGAGCGGAGCTAAGTACTTCTATCTGGACTGTCACTACTTTAATTTTAATAGGAAAGTGTTTAGGGAAGCTGCCCTTAGGTTTACTATTAAAAAGTTTTATAGAACGAAACGGATAGACTTACTCTAGGCATTTCCTTTAGAGTACTACCAAAAATCGAGCGAGATTAGAGCACGGCTAATTAGGCATAGTTAAACGTTTAATAACTTAAGAGGCGTCCACTACCGCCAGTACTAAGGGACTGCCTTTTATAAGGATAATGACGGCAATAAGATTAGAGTCTTTATTAAGAGCCGAATTATAGTTAATACGGCGTATTTCCGGTAAATTAACCCTAATTATGCTAGACTAAAAATTAATAAGTCGCCAGAAATACTAGACTTATTAGCTATCTTTAATTTTATAGGGGGCTTAATAGAAAGGAAAGACCAAATTAAGAGAATAGATTTAGATTTAACTGAAATAAAGGATTAAGATTTCCTAGTTAGCAGCCTAACTATGCTAGGTTTTAGTCTAAGTAATAAGCTCTAGCGTATATTACCTTTACTTATATATAAGCGGCATTTACTAACGCGTTATAGTTAAGTTCGCAGTTACTAATATTAGTAATATTACGTGGAACCCTTCTTCCTTTAATAACCTTAGGATTCCTACTTAGCAGAAGGAAATTATTTAAGCTCTTAGTAATACCTACTTATCTTAAAACTCTTACCCTATCTTAGATAACTTTGTATTAGGTAAAGAGCGTAGACTTATCACCCTTTTGCAGTATATTACTAAGCCCTCTTTTACAAAATTAGTTATACTATTATTTACTAAGATAAGTAAATTAGTGGGCCGCCCGGTATTGGTAAGACCTTAATAGTAGAGGCGATATTAGAACACCTTAGGAGATTACTTTACGTTATACATCTCTATTCCCTTATAATTACGGCTCTTCCTAACTAAGCAGGTCTTTACTAGAGAATTAGGCATAACTATAGATGCACTTAAGGAAAAGCTTTCTCTTATCTTTAAGATGGTAACTTACTGGAAAGCCACTCTACTCTTTAATAAGGCGGACGTGTTTATGGAATAGCGTGCTACTAATAATATTTATCGCAATGCCCTTATTTATGTATTCTTGTATAAGCTTAAATACTATAAAGGAATCTTATTTCTTATAACTAATTAGGTAAAGATGATTAATAAAGCTATTATAAGCAGAATATACCTTACGCTTTGGTACGGTCTATTAGATCGGATCACTTAAGAGGTAGTTTAAAGGAGTTTCCTTAATAAGGCGAGCACGACAAAAGGAGCTATAGATTTTACGGAAAAGGACCTCAATATTCTAGTAGGGAAGGATCTTAATGGCTAAGAGGTAGAGTCTTTACGTCTACGGTAAAGCCAAGCTAATTAATTTTCCGATCTAGATTAAAAATGCTGTTTTTACGGCTTAAGCATTAGCTAGCTATAAAGAGACATAAGTGTCCTTATTATATCTAGAATTCGCTATTAATACGAACGTAAAATTTTAGCGTAATTTTATAGGAGGAGGTAAGTTTAACAATATATAGTCCTACGCTTAGCTCTCTTAATTTTACTAGGGTATTAGGGGTCTACAGAATGTATACCTTTTTAGCGCGTGGGCAGATATACATTCGGGATTCAGCTATCTTTTTCTTTTCTTTTTTCCTATTTATACTTGTTAATAGTTAGAGGCAGTATATTACTTAACTATACTATTTATTAGCTAGTAATATATATATATATATATCCTAATAACTTTGCGTTATATAGCTTTAACGTAATATAGATGTATAGCCTTAATCCTAAAACGTGGAATCTAATATTACTAGATAGAGTTAGTTATGTAAGCGGGTTTCTATTAAAAATAAGATAGAGAAACTAGAACTTTATTATTTTTTTAGATATACTATCTATATAGGATAGTATAAAAATTAAGAAAAGAAAAGCTAGTAATTTTAAACGGTTTTAAATAAAGTTCCGTACGGGATAGAAAATAATAAAAGTATTATTTTTATAGCCACTTTTCCCGTATGGGAGGATATTAAAAGAGGTATTTAAAAGCTGGATATAAAAAGAGAATTTTAGTAGAAATTCCGTATAAAATATTATCTTTTATAAATATATTTTTAAAATAGAACACAAATTCCAGTTTCTATAAGATTTTTTATTAAATTATTCTGTATGGGATATTATAGGAAATAGGATATAAAATTTAGGTAATTAAATTTTAATATAGGATTAAAAATATAGTAAATTATTATATTTATTAGCTGTTTATACTATATAGATAAAATTAAAAACTATATAGGCGAATTACTAGTAGATCTAGGAATAGTAGAACGGAAGTTATAGGGCATTAGTTCCCATATAGAAGAGGAAAATATAGCTAGTAGCTCCTATAGGGGAGCTAAAGCTATACGAGAATATAAGCCGTAGGGGATTAGTTTCTATAGGGCGGTAGAATATGTAGGCATTAATACCTATAGGGGATTTATTAGTGTAGGGGAGTAGATCCTATAGGGGAGTGGGTCCTATAAGGGATTTATTAGAGTAGGGAATAGTATCCTATAGGGGATTATTAGAAGTGGGGGATTGGTTCCTATAGGGCGGTAAAACATATAGGCATTAGCTCCTATAGGGGATTTGTTTAAGTAGGGGACTTATTTAAGTAGGGGATTAGTTAGAGGAAGGGATTAATTCTTTTATAGCCTTAATTTAGGCGGTATAAGGCGGCTTCTAATAGGCTAGGGAGTAAATTATATATTTTGTGGAAATATAAAGCCTATATAGGATGGTAGGGTATAGGGATCTGATAATTTGGCGGAAGATTAGGTTATCCGCTTTTCTAGGTTTATTTAGCCTAAGTAACTCGCCCTCCGCTATTTTATATACGTTTTGACTAAAGGCTGCTACCTAGCCTTAGCCGCCTAAATCTCTATAAAACTCGTACGGTAGAAGAATATAGGAAAATGAAATATTATTCTATATACTCTGTTAATACCTCTAAATCCTTCTATGCTTACTAAAGAATCTCTTTTATCTAGAAATAAAGCGCCCTATCTTCCTTCTCCCACCTCCTATCTATTAGGAAAACTACCTTCCGCAGCCTATTAACCTATAGCTTTAGCGGTTAGTAGTAGGGTGTAAATGCCTTAGCTATATAGTTAAGAAAATAGCCTTCTCTACTTACTAGCCCTAATTTTAACTTAGCTAGCTTTATAGTATTCTTATAGTTCTAATACTTAAACTTAGTTAGACCGATATCTTTACCTAGCCTGTTATAGTATATATATATATCCAGAAAAGCACCTAAAAGAACGACTCTAAATTATACCTAAAGGAGTATTTCTTACCTAGAAGCACTCCTATAGCTATAAACGCTTTTATGCTAGTCTTACCCCGTGCTCCTAAAGGTCCTTCTTACTTCTCTTTAATCGCGAGATTAAAGTTAATTAAGAATGCCGACTAAGAAAGATTATTGTCTTCCTTGTTTATTATAAGGTTGCCTATTAAAATATTATATTAGATAACGCCGGCCTGCGTATATAAAGACTTATATCCTTTAATACTACCCTTTAGTGCAGTAAGTATTGCAGCCTAAGAGCTTGCCTTATAAAGAGGCTTCCTGTAGTTACTAGTAATAACGTATTAATATACGCGATTCTACTTAATAGGGCGCTTAGTTAAAGAGGTTGAATATAGGCGCTTACCAGGTGGTAATGGGGCGCTATAACTAGAAGACCTCTTTCTGTAAAACTTTAACCTTTTCTTATACTACCTTGCACTCTAGCTAGTCTTAAAGGTATTATTAAGCCCTCTAGCTTATAGTTTGTTGCTTTAGTAATATCTAGCCCCTTATAGATATTAAAAATGTTATTATCTTATCTACCTATATAAATAGTCTTATGGTAATAGTACCTAGCTACGTTAACTACTTCCTTCTCTAATATTTTATGTAGCAGTTTGCCTTCTTCCTCGCGCTCTAGGTACTGCTACAAGTCTTTAATAATAAGGGGTTTTTTAGAGGTGTCCCCTTTATAGTGTCCTTTCTAGCAAGTTATTGCCTAACCCGCAATGTAGCGTACCCGCTTAATAATATTATTAAGGATAAGATGCTTAGTCTGGCCGTTATATATAATTTTAATATACTATTTACCGTTTAATATTAGAATAGTAGGATTAAACCTAAGCTACTCCTTATTTATTTAGAGAAATCCTAATATTACCGAGGTAAATTGTAGTCTATCTTTATTAATATCGAATAGTAAAGATATAATGCCTCCTACCTGGTTATACTCCTATAGCAGTATAATAGATCTATAGAGGGTAAAGCCTAGAATAAAGCGATGAGTATCCTAAGCGGCGAAGACTTCTCTTATATATTTCCTTAAATTAAACTATGCCTATAAGGGTATATTGGTGTTTAGATTACTCTTTAGCTCTTTTAGTATAAGTATATATAACTAACGGCATTAAAAGCTTTTGCTGGCTATTAGATTATTGTCGGTATACTCGCTTTATTAACGGGCACGAATATCACTGTATAATACGTATACGGTGTTGAAGTTAGTAGTTAATTAATTGTCTAGAAGTAAGGGGTTGCTCTAAGGTTAGATTAGCTAGCCTCGCTTTATGGTCTCGTGACCACGTCATATGACTAACATTCCGACACTAAAGCAACTCTAAAAAGAAGGCTAATCTATACTCTAAAGTCAAGTTTACTTTTAGACTATTTGTAGCGTATACGTAATAGTTAGAGATCTAATTAATACGCAATAGCTTCCACGCTCCTTTTACAGGTCCGTAATTACAAGAAGAATTATTAGGGGTAGCAGGTTAATATATCGCGAGGGTCGCCAAGGCGCTAGTAGTAAGCGAGCCAATAGCGATTTTCTATCCCGAGGATGGAAAATCCTAATTAGCTGGTTAAATTCAGGGTCTATACCGTCATAATTAGTTACCTAACGCTAAGCTAAATCCGAGTTCGTTCGTTTAACCTATCCTATAACTTATAAATCGATTCAGTTTGTATTAATAAGCCGTTAAAGAGCCGCGTAGGGTTTTCCCTTCGTTATAGCGTTAGCAGGGTTGGCCTCTCCGTTAATCCATTTTACCTCCATAATCTGTCTCCGTTTATAGGCTTACTAAAGGCACATTATATTAATTATTAGGCGCTTTTCTTAGGTGGTTCTAAGTCGTACTAGACAGTTATATAAGGACTTAGAATTAGTGTAAAGCATAAATATGAGGTTAATTTGTAGGATCTTGTTTACTATAGACTTAATCACAACGCTAATGTTAAAGCCGTGGGCCGTACCATAGAGTTCAGAAGCTAGTACGCTCTAAGTAACTCTTTTGCACTTAACTAAGCTCCAATAAACGATGTTGGCCTTCTTTATAGTATTGGCTAGTACAATAACGTAGCCAATCTGCGAAGAGAGGTCCTTATTATTGGTAAATAACGCGTCCGTGAACACTAGGAGCTATAGGGTTTTAATATCTAACTTAACGAACTTAAGGCCTCTATTAGCGTTCTCAATTTGCTAGTTTAGATGCTTATTTAACTATTTTGCGTTTTCCTTATTAGGGTTAATTACCTAGGCGGTAAAGGATAAATTAAATAAGGCTTTTAGCTAGTAAACTAAAGCGATATATACACCTCTAGCACGTTAAGCGATGTACTAGTCCTTTAGAGTTAAGGTTTTTATAGCTCCTCTTAATCCTATACTTATAGCAAGCTTAGTACTAATTATACTAAGATTTATGCATTATCGTTTCTAAGTAAGCATAATACTCCCGTTAGTTAGTAGCTAAATAACTCTACCGTTAAACTTAATAGGCGTATTAACGGTAAGTTATTCCCGTTCTTTAGCTATAAACTTGGCCTTATATAGCTCGTTTTACTCTACGCTTATAAAGGTCTTATCTACTAGGAATAGAGTATTATTAGTTTATAGGCCTACGATACTAAAGGGTTTATTACTCTATAGGAGACAGGGGTTATATATAGACTAGTCTATATATAACTATTGGATATAATGCGAGTAATATATCTTAAACCAGTGGTTACCGGCTTTCGGTACTCCGTAGAGTAGTTTTATAACCTTTAAAACGGAGGCCTTATTAATCCCAAGTTGCTTAATTAGCTTATGCGGAGGTCGTACGTAGAACTCTTAATTTAGTGTAGTGGTTAATTATACATAGGCCTGTGAAATATCTTGGAGGTAAAGTCGTGCCTATAGAAGCTTCATAGCGGCGATACAGAGAATTAGTTATTAGCTAACTTGTTAAATAGTTAGTAATTAGGTAAGAACTAGTTCCTTTTCTAAGTCGTTATAAGCTTATACGACTAGTCGGGATTTCTTAAAGGCTTTATCGGTTCCCTTATTCTTAATCTCGTTAACAAATCACGAGTTAAAGAGTCGTACGCCTTGTGGTATATCTATAAGTCTCACAATCTCAAAAACTCCCTTCTTAAGTAGACCAGTAAGCTCCTTCTATTAGAAGGCGCTGAATTAAGTACTAAATTAATTGTCATCCTATAGGTAGATGGTGATATTAGTTATAGCCGTAAGTAGAGGGTATTTATAAGGGCGTCCTCTACCTTATTTTAGGGGTTATTGCTAAGCTTTAGTAGGTTTCTTTAAGATAGTCTTAGGAAGGGCTAACCCAAGTAGAGGTTTAGGTAGTAATTCTGGTCTAACAATTTGCTCCTACAATTTAGTTACTTAAAGGTAAGGTTTTACAACCATAGATTAAAAGGCTGTAGGTCCGCTAGATAGCTTAACGGTATATATTTTACCCTTAACAGTAAGCAAGGTAAATAGCCCGTCCTAATAGCCGCTTTAGCTAGTGTTTCCTTCTCTCCAGACCAAAACAGGCGAATTTAGTGGGAGATCATGAATTGCATTAGCATTAGGTCCGTTTCGCATATTTAGCGCGTTAGCAATCTATTGTTTAGCTCGTAGCTTTTATATCTTTACCATAGCCTTTTTAATTACGGTAGCGCGTTATATAACCGTAGGGGATGGTGCATCAGATTTAACCATTTGGGGGTAGGCTCTAAAGACTAAAAGTGTAGGAACTAGTCCTTTAGGGCTAGCTGAATCGTTAATTGCTTTAAGCGCTATTTAGAGTCCTATCTTCTTATTAATTTCAGGGATTTTAGTTATAATAATCTGGTAGGCTCGCCGTAATAGACCATAGTAGCGCTCTACTATTCTAATGGAGTTATATGCTTTAACTAGTACTCCCTTTATACTAATTCCTATAATAGTAGCATATTGCTTAAATTCCTTACTGATAAAGTTCTTTTTAGCGTCGTAGGTAATTAGGTCTGGTGGCATTAATCTAGCACATCCGTAGAACGTCCTATATGTGTTTGGCGCTAATATCTTATAGCTATCTACCGGCTTAGAATCGCGTTCCTTTATCAACAACGTGTAGAAGGGGTAATCCGCTAATGTATATAATGTTAATAATGATATTATAGTTAAAATTAACGTCGTCTTATAGGGTAAAGCGGAATCTGCCTAGTAATTTACTAAACTTTTAACAGTAGTGGCAGAACTTGGTTAGTTGCTTAATGGCCATTCTGTTAGTTTTATGGCCAGCATAGTAAAGTAGTTTTTATAATTTCTTAACTAAGGGATGTCTAAATTAACGGTATAGGCGCCGTAGCTCTATATCTATTAAGTAGCAGGGGTTCGCGTTAAAGGATTTAGATAAATATAACTATAATAATAAGCTCTATAAGAGAAATGGGTGGCCAAACTGTTACACTACTGGCACTTTTTTAGTGTAAGTAATGACAACGTTTCTAAGGTTATTATAGTAGATTTAGAGTCTATCTATATCCGCTAAATAGAGCAAGAAGGGGGTATCCGTATAGATAATATAAAACTATATCTTGCCTATAGGGGTAATAACGTCCGCAGTTCTAATAGAGGTAGCAATTTTAATGCCAAACTGCACGTTAACTTATCCTTTAGTTAAGGTATTAAGTCTTATAGATTAGTCCGCGTTCTATAGTGCCTGGAATTATTTATAACTAGCTATAGACTTCTTTAACGCACTAGTATTAATTATAATTCCTATAAATACTATAGAAGTATAGCGTAAAGCGGCGGTTGTTATATTGTAGTTAAACGGGTTAGTTTCCGTAGTAGGTTTTATAAAGGTTGCGGTAAGTAAATAAGCGTAAGCCTTATTAGCTAGTTTTACGCTTATAGAGGTTGCTTCGTCTATAGTAAGAGTCCTAAATAATATAAGGTAGCAGCCGTTAGGGTTTTCTAGTTCTTCCTCGCTGTTATTATTATTAGTGTTTTTATTAGCGTCTATGTCTAGCACAAGAGCTTTAAAGGTCTTATTGCACTTATTATTGTTATCTTCTTTATAGTAGATAGTATATTATCTAAAGCGTTCTTTAAAGTTACCATTGCGGCCCTTATTATTATTAAAATGTCTTTTATACTTATTTCTAGAACGGTTCCGCTCCTCCTCTATATGTTTCTATAAGCGGCAGCTCTCCTTTTAGTAGACGTAGCACTTGGCCTTTAGAGATCTAACAGTGTTTTGTCTATAGGAGCGGGTTCGGTTATAGTTGTTACGGATATCACGGCGGTATATACAATCCGTAAAGTAGGCTCCTTAAGACGGTCTTATTAAGGCCTAGGAGGGGTGTTCCTTCTCCTATGTAACTATAAAAGATTACAACTTACTAATTAACTGGGAGAGGTCTTTAGAAGGGTTGGAAATAGTAATACGGCATACTAGTACTCCTTGGCAAGCAATAACTAGCTTATTCGTAAGGAAGAGGTCT
>Ga0307515_10008276_pt1 | contig 20307 bp, 20 predicted proteins | sample 17_EM_MG_FD_194513 | JGI IMG/M metagenome (GOLD analysis project Ga0307515, IMG submission 194513) | Populus trichocarpa ectomycorrhiza microbial communities from riparian zone in the Pacific Northwest, United States - 17_EM | ecosystem: Host-associated > Plants > Roots > Unclassified | place...
TTTTTTTTCCAACTGTTTCTCACACATCTTGGAAACCTAGCCAAGCTTTCACATGGAAACATCTAATTTCATAATTGTTCTTTGTCAAACGAGGACATTGAAGTGAGAAGTTTGTATTGGTCATGTCAAACAATAATAAAAAAAAAAAACTATGATAAAACTTGTTGGAAGAAAAATTAGTGTGGTATGAGTTTATCGTTAACAATGCAACAAGCAAAACTAAAGAATAAGAAGAAAATTTGAGAGGAATGAATGTTTCATCAAGTGTTTTCTCTCCTATACACATTTTCTCTCTATTACACTTATACTTATGTTTCTGATTACATGTCTATTTATAAACCTAAAGTCCTAGACAATTAAGGAATTAAATTAATCAAAGGAAAACATATTCTAAACAAGAAAATTAATTTTGCCAACTTAACCAGTCGATCAATTATTAAATTATCAATTCTTTTAATTTAACTAAGAGACCAATTCCTCTATTTTTTTCATAAATACCAAATTATGTTTACTTTTCAACAAATTAAAATGGACAAAAGTTACTGAAAGCCTAAAACGGCTGCGCCAGTGGTAAAGCATTTTAGGGCCGGTGGCACGAGTCACCAACAAATGGGGGGTTCACTGATGTGCTAGGGAATTAGAATATGTTGTAACATAATGTGCCTCTATAAGATTATAATATTATGATTGTATTTGTTTATTTGGGTATATAAGTATACACAAATTTTCAAGATATATATAAATGGTGTCATTATAATTCTTATATTTTTCTAATACTTACCATTAAATATCATCCCCTCGCCACAAATTGTTTTTCCATGTTCCATCAATACTTTTATTTTTGGCTGTCTTGAAATATTTATCTAGTCATATTCATATTATGAAGTATTTAGTTTTCCCATTATATCTCTAACTGAAACAATATTTATGGTATTTCTCTCGTCTTCATAAAAATGTATATATAAAAAAAAAGAAAATACAACTTCGAATGATGTATCATTTTTGGATATACCTCATGAACATAATATTTATTGTATTTCTTATTATTTATGAAAAATCAAAGAGAACAAACAAATTAGAACAGAGGGAGTTGACAAGTGTTCCTATCCCTCTGTTAAGAAGCCAGAACTAGATAAACCAAAACACAAAATGAGACTGAAAAATATATTAAAATAATAATTTTATTATTTTTAAAAAATCATTTTTGATGGTATAGAAACATTAAAAACAATAATTTTATTATTTTTAAAAAATCATTTTTGATGGTATAGAAACATTAAAAACAATAATTTTAAATTAAAAAAAAATAAACTTTTTAAGAAACGCCGTTATTACAAACGGCACCAAAGAAGCTGAGGCAGGAAGAACATTTTGGTTATTGGTTGCCATAGTCTCTGAGATGATGCACATTTAGTGACCCGTAAAAGACTCACATTTCAGCGAAGAAACTCATCAACATTTTCAATCTTATGCTCAATGCCTATATATTACAAACCACATGGAACTATATCATATTCTACAAAACTACTTACATAGAATATGTTCCATGACACAAACCGGCTATAACATCACAGTAAAAAAAACGGGATGATGATTGTACAAAAAATTGAACAACGTAAAAGAAGAATTTAAACTCAAATACAAACAGATCAATCACACTTACATGCGGTCACTTGCGCTGCTAGTTCCCTCCTGAGGATGTAGTGCGGAGGTTCTTCGAAGAACATTTCCATTACAACTTTGTTGGTGAAGGACCCGATAATTTTTAAGGCCGGATTTCCTGAGCCAAAATCTCCTCATTTAAACATCAGCCAAATGGTGAAGGAACAGGCCCTGCGAGGGCATCTGATCTCTTAATACTTCCCATTCCACAGATGATGCATCCAGGTGCAGAGAGAGCTGAAAATTTGGCTCCACAGAGATCGCAAACATCATATCCGATTGTTGAAAGACGGCTGAGTGTGGCAGCACAGAAATGGGAAGGATCTTCCAAAGGATCAATAGACTTGTTGGATGAACCCCTCTGAACACACATGTCAATCAGGCTTCTCAACTCATCCTGCTTACTTGATGGAGCTTTGGAAATGAGGAGCTCAAGCATCTGCTTGCCATAAGCAAAGTTCTGCACTTCCATGTTTCGCTTAATGGCAGTTCGGATGCAATTTATTCGGTGCTTTGCCAGAAGAGGCAAAGAACCCAGATGCCGTGACAATCTTGCCATCTCATCTTTTGCACTGAGTGCACTTGGCCCTTGTACTTTCTGCAGCCGTGCTATTTCCTGCCCAGATGATTACTAAAGCATTATTTTTGCTGGCATTAGGAAAGGGACCTTGAATGCGAATACTAATTGATGGAAAATAATTGTATACATGCATTGCTGGAGCATAACTTGACAAAAGGTATCCATGAGAGAAAAAAATAGTGTTAAGTAGAACTGAAGTTCAATTTCTTTTAATCATCATTAATAAATGTACAGCAATCACAGATCTTATTTTAACAGGCTCAAGGGAATGCCATGATTATATTCCTGTTCATTTGTTTCAATTTAAACCCATCTAGCATTACTTAAGCTTGAACTTGTCAGCTGGTTAGGCCAGTCAAGGCCTATAACAATTCATATTTTTTACTAACAAACTTAGTTTTTTGGGTCCAAGATTTTAAATGATATCTAAGTACCTTGAGAAGAGTAACTGCTATCTTGTACTGAGCACAGATGGTTGCTTGAGCTTTAATATCAGCACCACGAGAGTTATCCTTAGCTAGTGCCAGGAAAGCTTCATCAAAACATGACAAGGCATCAGGAAGTTGATTCTGTTCAAGGTGTGCAAGTCCAGTCTTGAAACATACTGGTGCAGCTGCTCCTCGGGGAACCTATAATGAGCCAAGCCACAAGGGTAAAGAAAGAGAGCAGGATAAGGCAAGCTAGACTACAAACATGTCAACTGAGCATAGCCAATACACATAGCAGTAAGTTATACAGCATGGGGGAGTACAATCAAATGCCTGCAAATCAATAACCTCTCAAGTGCCACCACTCTCTTATATACCCCACCCATAGTTGGGTGAAATACTTGGTTACTCTAATATTCTATGAGAAGCAATAGCATACCCTGGCAGAAAAAGGAAAAAAAAATCAAATATAGGAAACTAAAGCCATAAAAAGGCAGATTCACCTGTCCAGGTCTCACAGATGATGGCAGAGATGCAGGGGCAGGAGTTTTTCCTGAATCTGTAACTCCAAGAACACTAAGATCAAGAGGTTGTGTGGAAAGGGGAACCTGAGGCGCTTGAACTTGTGGCTGAGGTGGAATACCAGCCTGAATGGAAGCTTGAGGTGGGACACCACCATCAGCAAGTCCAATGGACGCAAGTGGGGCAGCTAGTTGAGTTGCTTGTGGTGGAATACCACCATCAGGAAGACCAATATCACTCACAGAAGCAGCACCTGGGTTGGGAATACCACCTGCATTGTTGCTTCCAACCCCTTGAGAAACTTGATCCAATTTTGCAAGGTAAGTTCCTGGAGGTGGCAGAGATGCTGCAACTTGCAGGGAGGGTATTGTGTTCTGGAAGAAGTCCTCTGGGATGGGTCTAGCTGTAACTCCTCCACCCATAACCATAGGACCTGGTTGTGATACTGGCGCAGGTTGCATTAATGAATCAGTAACAAACATATCAGCAGAGGCAGAAACTGGGGCAGTGGTTGCAGGAGGTTGGGATAAAATTTGACCAAGGTCCTGGGAACCAGTTAATGACTTTGTCCTCATGGGTGGGCCTAAACCATCACCAAGTTTAAACTGTCTTGTGGCTTCTTTGATCTTATTGACATCCACGGTAGTAGATGAAACTGGCTTATCCCGAATTCTAATTTGCAGCTTCTTTGTTTTTGACACTCCTTCCTCGTCACTGCTGCTACCATCATTAGCAGTTCCATACATAGTTTTCTTGAATTCCTCTTCTGCTTTTGCCTGTTCATCAGCAGCAGATGTACCTGCGTTTTGCTTGGTCAGAGTTTCCAGACCCAACAAAGAATCAAGCTTCATGTGACCATCAGGCAGCCCATTTGACTTATTGGATATGGATTTGGCTAAAGCATTTGGAAGCCCATTTGGCTTATTGTCACCAGCAGGGATAAATGCTTTGACCAAACTGTCTTCCCTTACTTCAACAACATTCCCTCTTCCTTTAATTGAACCCAGGTAAACACCAATATGATCTGTAATGATGGCCGGGATGGTACCATCATCAGTCTTCATGTATGGCATCACTTCTCCAGCCAGCTCCCACTGAGGTATACTCTTCAAATTAGTAGGAGTTTTAATTTCCCAGTTCCCACCACCCCATTCAGGACCTTTGGGAACCATGCTCTCAGCAGCAAAGTTGGCAAAAATGCCTTGTGTCCACCCAGTAGAGCGAACTCTTAATATCCTCTCACAGTACCGTCTCAATTGTGAATCCAAACCTTCTTCTTCCAGTTTCTGAGCAAGGCGCCGCATGGCACTGGGGTTAAGGTGGCATATAAACAAATCAAGCATGCCTTCGTAATCTGCAATGACTTCAAAAGTTTCTTTTGCACTATCGAACTGGCCATACCTGCAATTTGATATTTATCAGTAGTTTAAGAAAAAAAAGTGGGCTATTTAACAAGAACTATACAACCACAACAGGTAACCATCATTGCATCTTAAATCACAACAAATCTGCACTTCAAGAAAATGAGAATCTTAGTTGTAAGATGGAACATAAAACCACCTATTTCTAAAAACTAAACTTGTATTCCACAAACAAAGACAAAGCAACAATACTCATAGATCTAATGTTTTAGGTAACCCATATTTCAATCTGCAAAAAGAAAACCATGAAATGTTCAGAAGAGAGAATAATATTGGCTACAGATTTTTTCCAGCAATTTAACTTTATATTCATTCTACATCGCATGCAACACTAATTATTCCAATTCTCTGTTATGCTCATGTGGAGGGGGAAGAAAACAAGAATGAGAGAACAAAAACCAGCTGTTTTATCATGAAAGTTGTGGGGAGATGCAGTGAAAGACTAATACAGTTAGAAAAATGTGAAGGAATCTTTAAAATATTGTTCTTCGCTCAAAAGAATGACCAAGAAATACAATTCCTCACATGAATGTACTTGGTAGATGACTCAAAACTCAAACCTGTCATCAAAGACTATTTTAAGATGAATGGAAAGATTAAAAGCATGCCAGCATCCATGTTTTGTAGGATGGCATATTGGGTGGCTAAAAGTGTTCCATAAAACAGTTTGGAGGAGATCCTTGAAATGTTATATTAAAGTTACAGAAACTAGCATGCAGGCAATATAAAAGTTGCTTAAGTTACCAAGAAGGAAATAATAACCCAGAGAACTGAGATGGATTTACCAAAAAAAGGTTCAAATGATAAAAGAACAAACAAAAAATAAAATATAAGAGTATTGACCTCTATCCAAAAATTGAAAATTAATATATTTCTAAATATCCTCACATGAATGTATTTTCTCTAGATGACCTTAAGACTTGAATTTTGTAAAATTAATTTAGGAAAAAGAGGAGAAAGTAAGGTGAAACCAAAAATCTTGTTGACACATGCAGAGAATGCCAAAAAAGCTATTGGAGTGAGATAGGAAATTGCAGAAAGTTGCAAAAGGGAGAAAGAATGAATGATAAGAATGTTACAGGAGTTTAGAGAAAATCAACAGCAAGAAAGTGTGGTGATTGGCATAATTAGGTCTATAAATGAGCTACAGCCTACAGCCTCTCGTAGGTTGTCCACCGAAACATGACTTGATAAATGACATTACACCTAAACAGTTTCACCTCACAAACATACATAACAATCACACAGTAAGTACCAATCATTGTACGGATAAGAGATAGATGCAAGAGGTGTATAAACACGCACAGGCAAAGATATTTTTCATTTGCTTACTTGATGCAGGCATATCCCAACTGTCGAAATCGGTGGAATAAGTGTGATGTTGGAGGACATTTTGGATAATCTCTAGAACGCAAGAACTCATCCTTCAAAACATCTAAAGCAGTAGAAAAACGGAGAGCTTCGATAGCATAAACACCCCGCAACACCTGTGTTTGCCACCCAACATCTTCAGAAACTATTCAGATGAAAAACAAAAAAGTGGGGAGTACTGCATCAGATTTCACTCACCTGAGTGAACTGTGGACCAGCTTGGGATAATGAAACTGCAAGATCTCCACAAACAGGAGGACCTCTAGCAAGAATATCAAGAGATCTTGGTGTAATACGCAAGCTGTCAAACCTTCACTCAGATAACACATTAGAGAAGTCAGAAGCCTAGCATTCATGTGCAGCAACAAACTGGTATCGCAGAAAAGTGTATGGAAAGTGCAAAAGGTCCTTAATTAATATAGCGTTGGGAACAAGGTTTTGTTTCATAATGCAGTGAAATTCCAGTGGACACAAAAGATAGCTTGTGCAAAAGAGAGGAAGACCTTGATGTTATTTGGTACAGTATTTCTGACAGGTCAAGCTTCTGCTCAAAAGTGTGTTGCATTGTGGCAAATCCGATAAGAAGAGGTTCAAGGAGTCCAACAAGACAGCTCTTAATCTCAACCCCTTTCTTTTGTCTGGGATTAACATCTGTTGGGTTAGCAAGCACCAATCTATCGTTCAGAGCACCAACCAAAACTGCACAGAGAGAGTTAATATCAATCACCAGGAAGATGATAGTGCATGCTAGAGTTGTAATTAATGCCATAAACAACTTCTGAGAACACCAAGCTATGAAGTAAAAAGACTAACCATTCAAAATATAATAAGATATGTACCTGCATAGGGCAAGCTAACAGAAAGAATTGTCCTCACAATTCCATCCCAACCAAGCACACTAATCGCAGTGGCAGTAGAAAAAAGAAGAGCAGGTCCAAGCCACAAAAGGGATCTAAAGTGCAAATAAGTTAAGTGTTCCAAGAAATATGTATAATTCAATAAAATCATTGAAATCATCATTAAAAGGGACAAGTTTCATCCAAGAAATTTTCTGTTAGGATATTGAAGGAAGTCCTTTATCAAATTTTGTGGAACTGCTTGCCAGTATATCAAGATCCGCTGAAACCATAAGCACCCTGTGTGTGGTTAATATCCCTGCAACATAGCCTCGAAGAGTTTCTTGCCAATGCACCTGTAGCAGCAATTGACAGTGCAATGTTTTCAGAAAATAAATTCAAAATTTAAAACATCAAACCAAATAACATATTACATCTCAATGGTCAGTGATTAGAAAATTTAGACTCAGGTTTAATTATACAGTGAGTTAAAAGTCTATTTTCTTGATGCAACTATATATACATATTTATCATATGACAGGCGCAACATATATTAGCAATGAAGGTGATAACACACTACTCTCTTTATTACTTTGGCTTATGCGTGATAGAACTTGAAGGTGGCAGTTTGTTCACAACGATAATGGTATTTTATTCTTGGTTTCCCTTTAATTGATGCTTGTAGAAAAGAGAAAATGCATGAGAGACTACAACAATATTCATTACATTCATTAAATACAACACAAGTTCCAAAAGCATGAGTCGGTATGTAAAATATTGTCTTATATTCCATCAAACTAAGCACTCAATCAAATGCAGTATGCCTGAGCCACTGCAATGACCGAGCATGTATTTAGCCAACCATAGGCAGTAACTAGAATTAAAACTGCATATCCTATTATAAAACCTACTAATAGTTATGGACTGCAACCTGAACAAATCTACTACAGAAACATGTATCAACCATTGGCCCATATGCACACAGTTAAGTCAGGCCACCATGTCAAAATAATGTGTTTTAGGACAATACAATTCTATAGGTTTTTAGCAATGTACACAAAGGATCTTTTAACTGTAAACAGCTACGATCCAGCTTTCACAGAAGCACCGCTACTGTTTGACATTTTGCTTCAGAAAGCACTCCATGTGGGGCACAGTTCAGTAATCACGATAAAAAGGAGTGGTAAAGAGGTTTACTTGTTGGGGTATAGGAACACGAATTGCTTCTCAACTCTATAGCATGGTCCGTTTTTATTCTTTGCCATTTTGTTTTTAAACATCAAATATATGTATTGCTTGGAAAATTAACCTATTTACCTGGAGGACAATCTCATTCACTTTCAACTTGATTGACTTTTTCCCTTCAGTTTTTGTTGATATATAATTACCATCTGAAGTTGAGAGCCGGTATCCTTGCACCATCTTTGCAAAGCCAATATGGCTCCCGGTAGAAGCAAACATCAAAGTTGACTCTGCAACAAAGTGTGATTTCTGTAAATATCATATTCCATTAATGAACATGATATCAAATAAGAATGATCTCATTTCCTCAAACACCTAGTGGCGTGGTAAAGATACGATCAACTTCGCTTTCAAACAGGAACTGCATAGGACCCCGAAGAGAGGCACCATTTGTTTCAGCAAAATGGTTTTCTTCGAGTAATAAGTTTTTTTCACCAGCTTCTTTTGAAGCTCCTCCTGGCAGAATATACAGAGCCACTCCAGTCTTGTCTTCATCAAGAATTGCAAATTGACTTTCACTTGGACCAATAAATGCTGCATCTCGACCTAGAAAAGTCGAAATGCAGTGAAGTTAGTCATTGGCGGATTGTTATACCTTCACGTGCACAAAAACAGTGGGCAATATCAGCCACAAACACATTTGACAGATGCATACCTTTGATTGTGCTTCCTTTGTTGTTGGCTGGCTGAGCATTAGTATTTTCCCAATATAGTACTACTTCATTTGCAGAGCCACTGAATTCATAAACAACAAGAAATAAATGTTGTTTTATACTGTACACCATGTGCTTCGCTTGGTATTCCACGTTTCCAGGAATCTGAAAGAAAAACTTGATTTAGCAGCTCAAATTATGAAATTAGCTTGCAAAAAGGATCTGATAATTGAAATTCAAGTTGCAATACATTGCCTCCCAATATCACTAGCAAAAAATAATAGCACTTAGTTTTAACATTACCGATGTGTAGAGTTTCTTGTATATATTATCCACACCAGAGCAGAAATTATATGCCATGAGGTTTAAGCCATCAAGATAAAACGCCCTGACAGGATAATGAAGTACTCTGTTCTCTTTGTTAAAGAAATTTAGCTCCAAATGAATAGGCTGTCAATGAAGCCAACATAGTCAGATGCAAGATCAGGCAAACGCAAATCAAAATAAATAATTAATTCAGTTACCTGGCAAACAGGAATGTCCCTCAGATGATGTTTGGTATCCAAAATAGTGATGAGAGGCAGCCGAGATATGGGAGCACTTTTGGCATGGCCTTCCATGAAATGCTGTGATTCATGAGTCAGCATTAGAGCAGATTGGAGATACAGTTTATGACCCAAAAAAGGATATTTGTAGAGACATTTCTGGCCTATGCAATAAAGATATGCAGATGGATAGCATAGAATAAAAAAAGTAATATCGAGCATATAAATTCTGATTCACTTGAAGGAAGTGTTATAAACCAATAGGACAATGGTTATGGACTCAAATATGAACTGAAGGAGATCTGACACATAAAAACACAAGTCACAGTCATGCAATTTTAGTTAAAACTTTTAACATCCCATCACAGCTAGGCCCAATGATAATTACATAATGCCTTCTACAAATTATGAATTCAATCATTTACTTAATGATAGTCATAACACAGCAAAGAGGAAGGGAGATAATTAGGTAGAATGTAAGTCATGTAAAGGCCAGGTTCTGGGAGCAGTGACCTTTCTTTTCTAAATGAAGAACTGACGATGGTCCAATTATTCAACATTTATAAAAGAAGGGAAAAAGAGAATGACTGGATAATAGCATTAGCGTGGTAGGGAAGCAACATACACTGTAAAGGAATGCCTTCCTTGCAATGTCTGAAATTGTCAGCTGACTTTGGCTGCCACGAAGGATAATAATTTGTCATTAATCATACAACAAAATAAAAAGAATAATAAGTGTTTTTATTATTATTTTACATAGTAGAGAAGATTGCATGCTAAGCATTGATAGCATAGCACAGAAATAAAAGGAAGCCATGATGAACAAATGCTAGCTCAAAATGAATTCTGAAAATTCCAAACAATCACCATCAATGTGGCCCCTTTAAAACCATTTTCACTAACCCACCTAAGGGTGGAGCCAACTATTCTAGAAATCTACATGACCAGCCTCCCTTCTGTTGGTCAGAACCAATAACTAGGTAATTGTTCACACTTACCCCTTGAGGTGATGCTCTTGCAGTTGTGCTTGAAGTTGATGGTCTGCCAGAATTCCTGATGAGCCCAATGATGAGAGCTTTTCTTTCAAAACAGAAGCTGCAAGTCACCTCTACCATTAGCATATCAAGATAATAATCACAAATCTACTATATCCACAATATGATAATATGATGGTGGCAAGATGGTATCAAAAAATTAATCATCCACTCTTAAAAACAGAAGTTATTGCAAAAGAACATAACTATCATAATGAAAGAAATAAAATTTCATTAACTGTTGTTGTTCCCATTAAACAACAACCAGGGAAGATTCTGGATAGGGTTATTACTTTCAAGATTTAGGAATCACTATTATATATAGCTAAGAACCTGTGGTGCCTGTCGTAAATATAAATCAATATTTTAACCGTACATTCGCACCATGTTTCCCACCATGGGTGATAATGACTGCCCTGCCAATACAAGCAATTCCATGTTGTTGCTGTTCTTGTAAACAACAAAATTCCATTTATTGTTCCAAGAGATGCATATGACTATTGGCGGGCTCAGGGATGGAACAAGCTAAAGTGGCACTAGGACTAAATGGCAGGCAACTTAATTCTTAAAACAATGGAATGAAGCAACAAACAACACTGAACTACAAGCAAAGATTTAACAGTCGTCTAAGTTGCAGAAACCCTATGAAGTTAGATTAGAAGTTCCCACAAAGAGACCTAAAAATATTTTAAAAATTGTCATTTTGGAACAAACAGGAAGCCTCCAAAATAAGACAACAGATATTTGTTGAATTAATTCAAGGCATCAAGGGGTGAGCGCCCGCTGTAGCTCTTAGGCTGCTCCTGTTAAACCAGGAATGCATGTTCTGTGTCAGGAAAAAATTAGCAACTTCTAGCACATCAAAGTGGGTAAAAGCTTTTTCATAGTCCTGGAGGCTTCCACTCCATGAATGTCAACAGGCTTCAGGACAAATTATTATAATTTGGGAATAAGTAAAAAGAGAAAAGAAAAATTAGAACAGTTGTTTGATGTGGAAAGAAACAGTGAAGTTCAGGTCATTGATTTGTTAAGGAAGAAGCCACAAGCGTTAGATATTAGATGATAAAACACAAAAATTAGCATCCAGGTCCCCACAAAGCAACATTCTCCAATACTTGGACATCAAAGAGATAAAACAATATCATCTATATGGATGTACAAAAATGTTTCTACCATTTTGCATTATTGTGACCTTTTCCAGTGCTAGGGTTCTGATTGTGCATTCCTGTCACTTATCAAATTCTGTCCAGTTCAAATGACAACTGTACTTCAAATAGTAACTGTAGTTAGACTCAAAATCACTAGGCTTAGTCCAGTGACCCCTGACCCTCTTAATAGATGGAGACCTCACGTTTGAACCTGAGACTGGGTCGGATGGATGAGTTAGGGGAAAAGGATTTACTGCTAGGCTAAAGACACTGAAGAACAAATAAAAATTAGCCCCTTGTATACGTCACTCAACTTTTATATTTTTCTTTAAATAATTCAACAGAGACAAAAGTCTTCTCGCTTAACCTTCCTACAAGGATTTGGATCTAAAACGAGGCACAACTCTGACTATAACTTTCCAAATGTTAATAAATCAGTGACTTTTATACACACACATAACACCCTGCAAAAAGAAATGAAACAACTTGAGATAGAATCTCATCCCAATGAAAATCAACCCACAAAACACCTCACAAAGCCCCCAAAGTCTTCTCACTTAACCTTCCTACAAGGATTTGGATCTAAAAAGAGGCACAACTCTAACTATAACTTTCAAAATGTTAATAATCAGTGACTTTTATACACACATAACACCCTGCAAAAAGAAATGAAACAACAACTTGAGATAGAATCTCATCCCAATGAAAATCAACCCACAAAACACCTCACAAAGCCCCTAAAGCATCACACAGTAAAAGGGAAAAACTATCCCATTCTAGAAAATGATCATGAAGATAAATCATTCTATTCCACCATATAACTGAAGAAACAGCTGATCTCTACAATAATCTTACAATCCACCAAAATTCCATTAAAAATGTGTTTGTTTACTCAGTACATCTCCCTCCCACCTATAATAAACTCTTGTCCTCTTCATTTTTCAGCTTTCCTGGTCATTGCACACTAATTTCCATACTTCTACATCTCTAAATTTTATTGAAGCGTAATCCTTGTCCATAAAAATAAAAATTCTCTGAAATTCATATATTAAAACTACATTGTTTGCAGCTAGATAACCCTGCAACTGGCACCTAGAACTCAACCCACCTAATATCTGTTGAATTACTGTCAAATCACAAATGTTCAACCCCATTTCAATAAACAATTAACAAAACCTAAATCCATTGCTGTCCACCACATGTCAGTACTCCTATGTATCATCTTTCATAAAACACATAAAAATTAAAATCAGAATAGGCTATTGAATAAAGAGTATAAGCAAGATCATTTTGCAACTTTGAAGAATAAATATCCCAATGTGCTAAGAAAATCAGTTGAAATAAATTGAAAGAACCGATTTTCAAACAAAAAAAGATGGAAGAGTTTCCAGACAGATCCAGGATTCCAGATTGAACAAATCATTCACCTGATGATCCCCTTGCACTTTGCAGAACAGCAAAAAGCTGTTTCCTTCCATCCCTAGTGTAAGCAGTCCTACTTTTTACATTGTCAACACCAGTCATATTCTGTCACGAAGAAAAACAAATCCACTTTAAGCTTCTGGTATAAGAATTTGAATTTGACGAACAAAGATGGTTGTGCTTAACTGCAAATAAAAGAGCTGCTAAATTTAGTTTGGGGTGAGCTTCTAAGGCTTTAATTTTCGGTAAAGGGTAAATTGCTTCTCCACCCTGTTGAGATAAAATACGCGGGATGTCAATTGATTCAATTCCTGTACAGCAGCATTCATAAAGAAGAATCAGTCTCTGACTACAATTAACATTACAAGAAAAATGAACAAATTAAAAATATTGAAACATCAGTCAAAATTCATCTGAAATCTCTAGATCTTAGGTGTCTTTTCATGACCTTTCAACTCTTCCATTACTTAAGCCTCATCCCCTGAAAATTTTATAGATGACATCCATTTCTAGCCCACAAGAACAATTTATCTTGTTTAAAAAATGTACAGAATATTTAAAGAAGCAAAACATTCCACTAACTCCATCACATTGCGACAAATAACAAAGAAACAAAACATGCTGCAGAAGTGACCTTCCTCGCTAGCATCAAAAACTAAATTCAGACCTTGGGCATTAGCTCAAATGTATGATGGTGGGATGGGAATGAGATATGTCTAATGTTTAACTTTTACCTCTACCACCAGCAAGAATTAAATAACTTTCAAGTACAACTAAGAGAAGTTTATGAAACCATATAGAAAAAACAACATGGATATATCAGTGTATTCTTTTGATATTGAAGCAGAATGGTTGTTCGAAAAGACAGTGACTAACCAGCAGGCTCGAAAAAATTTGCTTGCATTGGAGGTCTATTGGGATTCAGTATCACTCGTGTTTTCCACGTTTGTAAAGTCCCATCCTTGGAAACAGTAACAAGTAACCGCAACGCTGGAAGCCAAGCAATTGATGTGATTGGTTGGGAGCCCACTTGTGTTCTGCAATTGCACACAAAGCAGATCATTAGAAATGAAGTCAAATAGAACAATCAGCTGAAAAATGGAAGAATCAAAAGCTTCTTGAACAATTCATTAGCTTATTTCCAATTATGGCCAAAGCAGAGTAGGGTTTGGAAGAGAATCAGTAATAGATATGGCCATTTAGCACTCTGCATCAAGTAACTACTCTGGAAACTCAAACCCATCGTCACACCCTAGCAATACCAATTCAAAACTTCTTCCTTTGCACCAACTAATAGCCTAAGGTCATATGCAATATGAGACTATACATTTAAATTATATGCACTTTTGGCTTTTAGTTTTTTCTTGAAAATAAATGTATGCTTCTTGTATTGACAAACTATGATGAGGCTATTGCCTTTTGGAAGATGGAATTATGGTATAAAACTTAAGAAAGCTGAAAGCATCATGATTAAATAGAGCTGCAAGTGTACCTCCATCGTCTGGGAAGGTCCACTCATCACTGAAGTGATTTTATTAGATACCTATATGTTCATTTAGAGGTGCCGCATTCAGGCATTTGATTTTCCACTTTGATAAAGGTTAACTTTTCTAGTTATATTGTAATATTTTCAAGCCCTATCTTTTAAAATCACAAGAACAACGAGGGTCTAGCTTTCCCAACCCTTCATTGCAAGACAAAAAAAAACTGATAGTTGCAATTTATAGTTTACAAAAGAAAGGTAATGGATTGCATTTTTATTAGCTAGTCCAAAATAGATCCAGGTGTTGTGCATTCACCACAACTATACTAAGAAATTTCCAATGAGTGAAGTCACTAACTTCCAATCAATGAACTACCAGCAACTGGAAGATACCAAAATTCTCTTAGCAGTAATTTCTATACATATTAGTAAAGGGAGAATCAGTAGTCTCTCCATTAACAATTTCTATTAGCAAAACCAAACAACAAGAATTAGGATAGAAAGAAAGATGAAATGCATGTCAAAACATGTTGGTATAGCCTGTTAAACATACAAGAAAACAGAATAACTGCAGAACAACTAACATTCCAATCATACTAGGTCTCTCTGTTGAGACATCCCATGCCAGAAGGGTACCACGTCTATCACCAACAAAAATCCATTCCAACGTTGGATGAAAAGCAAATGCACCAGCACCAATTAGCTTAATGGAATTATCAACTGCAATGTTGAACCAAAGAAAGAAAAGGTGAGTGTAATGTGTTTGAAGAAGGCTAAATAATGAATCCTCTAAAATAAATACTGGTATTATCAATAATCTTACGTTGTAATGTGTAATGAACAGCATATGAGTGAATATTGTAAGCTCGAATCAAACCATCTGCATAAGCAACATACTGGAAGAAATAATGCAAAATTAAACCAAACAGTTGGTAGAACTTCTACTGAACATGAAGTAAGTAAGCTTAAAGCTTAGACACAGCATTCAGTAGGCAGACACAAGCAGTAATCAGGACTTGCACTGGATCAGACCTCAGCAATGTCTGAATCCAATTTGATCTGATAATATAGATTTGATTGAGAAGATTTTATCCATTAATTTCTTTACAATCCAAATGTGAATGATCTGATTGTTAATAAAAATCAAATGTGAACTTCGTAATACAGCCCTCCCCCTTTTCTAATGGAAACATTTGAGATGTAGACTGTCCCCACAACTTATATATTATGCAAGTCCACGTACAGCTATCTTCACCATCCGCCAATATAATAGAACAGATCAACAGAAACATATACATAGCTACATATTCAAACACAAGCTGGCATCTCAAAGTCTCTAAGCTCCATCAGTATTTGTCTCTACTCCATGTCTAAAAGGACTATGCAAAGCAGTTGCTCTTATATGGTCAACTACTTCTGCTCAAACCATGACTCTGTGTACTTCTATCATATTTACTATTCTCCCTCGCTAGCACCATCAGCAGGATTGAGAAATATATGCTTATTTTCATGTTTGATAAACAAAGAGTATACTGCTCTTCTCCATCACTTTATTCTTGGGGTCATCAAATAACTAGTGTTGAATGTGAGAATCAATCCATGGATGATCCCTAAGCTTATAATGTGAATGTTCATAGATCCTCTTCACTGATTCATTGGATTACCAGATAAAATGGGATTTATTTTATTTTATTGCATAAACTATAAATAAATTACCAGGACAGGATGGCGCGTATGGCAAGCAAGATTTACAATAGGCTTCTTCAGATCAGTCTTTATTTTTGTGGGTGCTCTTCCTCCATCAACCGTTCCAACCACTTAACACAAAACATTTTCACAATTACAAAATTGCTGCAACTTATAACAAACAATAAGGAAATAAAGAGTGAACAACATGAACCAACCAGTTACGCTCATCCTGCGGTGGAAGCCGAAAAAAACAACAGGTTGCAATGGGGTCAAAGCCATATGAACTTCCGTATCAAAAGATAAGGGTTCCATTTTCTTTTCAGGCGAATGCAAAACCCAACTTTGCTCCGTATCAAAATCACACGACCGAATCGTACCATCCTAAGATTAAACAAATCACAAATCATCACTAAATGCTCTCAAAATGCTAAACGCGAAAATGCGTGCGATTTGGACCAACCTCAACCATAGCAATAACAGCATGGCTAGTATTAGGACTGTAAGCCATGCGAAGAACGGATGCACCAATGTCAATGGAAGATAATTTGCTTCCTGTTACTGCATCAAATTCTAAGGAAAAAGAAAAACACTAAATTATTATTATTATTATTATTATTATTATTAAAAAAGCATGAAAAATAAAAACCTAACAAATTACCGATGATGTAAGTTCCGATCGCGGCGGCAATGAGAGTTTGAGTAGGGTGAAAAGCAGCAGCATGAGGTTGTAATGGTCTGTGAAAACCACGAGCGACATGTCGTAGATCCAGATGCTGCACAGTTGTCCACTCCATTCTCTTAGCTTTCTGGTGTTTCTCTTCACTGTTTGTATAATTATAATAGTATCAGCATCATTAGACTTCAAAATTTTATATCTGCTTAGATCTGAATATTGAATTACAACTTTGTAAATGGTGAGAGAGGAGAGAGAGCAGTTGAAACTTGAAAGAAGAAGACCATAATAATAGGCCGGCTATAGACTTTAGTTTGGGCTTATAAGAAGTTTTCATGTTTGGGCCTATCGTGGGCTCTAGTCTAGCCCTCTAAGATTACTGGTGTGTGATATCCCTTTTATTCAATATCCTTTCCTTCCTGTGAAAACGTTGAAATGGTATTGGTGTAATAGTGTGGTGTAGGAAGTATTTTAAAGTGTATTTTATTTAAAATATATTAAAATAATTTTTTTTATTTTTTAAAAATTATCTTTAACATCAATACATCAAAATAATAAAAAACACAAAAAAATTAATGGCAAAACAAACAACCATAACGTTAAGTAGGTACTTAGAGGATATTTGGGAGTATGATAGTGATTTCGGTTCAAAGTGTTTTTTGCTCAATAATAAATCAAAATAATTTTTTTTATTTTAAAAAATTATTTTTGATTTCAGCAAATCAAAACAATCTGAAAATATAAAAAAAATAATTTTAAAAAATAAAAATTAAATTTTTTAAAAATATAGTTTCAACTGTATTTCTAAACACCGTTTTAGTATCTTTGCATGGATTTTATTTTCTTTTTTTGGTTTAGTGGGGACTTGAGTATACAGTATGATGCAATCCTCCATCAATATATATAATTATAAATATAAATATAAATAATAAAAGTTACTTGAGATTTGAGTTTTATTTTACTGAAAAAAGCTATTAAAAATATTAAATCTGCTTATGTCTCAAGAGAGAATGAATTACGAGGCAATCTTTTTTTTTATTATTTTAATATGAGTGTTCGGCCTAGTTTGCGCGCATCTTAACTAATTTCACAGACCCTAAAGTTAACGATCATATAAACCTCTAGTAACCCTGAGGTTTATAGGATTCAAACTGTTGACCTTTAAACAGTAAATCTAAAACCTGATCAATTAAACTACATCACTCAAAACTAACCATACTGATTTGATATAAAGATAACTATTAATGCAACTAGATTGATAACAATTGAACTACATCTCGCACGCAATTAAAAAATAATAATAATCAATGAACTCTGTTTACAAGAGGATAGAAGAAGATTTTCCATCTTTAAAATCTTACAAAGTTTCAACTTTTCCAATTAATGAATGCTGTTGTCGCTACATGTATGGGAACTTATTAAAAAAATTGAATAAAAAGATTGAAGTGGAAATAAAAAAAAAGGATAAAATAGATGGTATATTCAATTTTATTTAAAAAGTACATTTCAATCCTCAATTCTTTTTAATTATTAGGTAATTGGTTCCTTTGGTTCTAGAAAATTAATTTTAATACTAAACTTTATTTTCATTGTTTTTCAATTCTTATTGGGTAAAAGGAGAGAGAGAGAATCATCATATTCTAATCTAGAAAGAGAAAGATATAATTTCTATGATTTTAGCCATCAAAATAATAGGTTTTTGTTCCAAATGGTTCTATATGATGAGGAGAGATTGAATTATGTATTTTTTTTTTTTTATCTTGAAAGTGTCTAAAAAACATATATGAGCTCAGGAAGAAATCGGGTTTCGAGTTGATTTTGGGGTTTAAAGGGGTTTTTTGCACTTTTGAAGGTTAAGGGTTGTTTAACAAGGTTATTATGATGTTTTCTATGTGTGTTTGGGTGGAAAATAGGTTTTAGAATAAAAAACCAACCAACCCAATTTTTTACCACCATTATAGTTGGAATTTGGGGATTTCAGAAGATATGTCGTCTATTTTTTTTCAAATTTAATTAAGGCAGACAACATGTTGTCCGCTCCATTATCTTATAAAAAAATATTAAGGTCCATGCACGGGCTCTTTATTCATGGGTCAAACGTTTGGCTTGGCCTCATTCTTTTTATATATATATAGTTTTGATTTTTTTTAATTTGAAGCTTTTTATATTTCTTATAATATTTTTAATATTTGCAGCCATGCATAATATGTCTTTTCTTTTTATTTTATTCAATAAATCTTATGTGTGTGTTGATTTCTATTTCAAATTGATATTAATAAAAAAAATTTAATTAAACATAACAAAGTAAATAACTCATATTACGATATTAAATATCTTAATCTATTTTTGTCTCCTAATTTTTCCAATTTTGTTTTTGTTTAAGAAAACAATTATGAAACCAAAATGGGTTTGTTGGGGTTTTTTTTTTAAATTGAACTTGACTTTTTTTTTCATCTATTTTTTTCCATATTGTAAAAAAATATAGTTTTAGAGAAAAGCCATCCATTAAACTTTTATAAAGTCCATGAATGTGTTCACATGTTTGGTTGGTTAACACGGTTCGCAGATCAAGCAAGTTTAATTTTTATTTCTTTTTTTAATTATTTTTTTGACATCTCAGTATTGGGTTGATATTTGATTTTACGATCGTCTATTTCTATTATCATATAGTTAAATAAAAAATAATTAAAAAAAAAACAAAGTATAATCCAGTTCACATGTTTAGCGTGCTAACCTGGGTTACTCGGTTCATAAGTTTGACGAGTTCACCTACTAGCCAGATATACTTTTTTTGTTTTTGATCTTTTAATTGTTTTAAATTTTTGTTGTTTTATCTTTCAATATTATATTGTTTATGAAATAAACTGCATGATTTATTTTTGTTTGTTTTCTATAGGGTTATTATTGTCTCAAATAAGTTTTTATTTTTAGGTTGGTGCTCAATTTTATGATCATATAATTAAAAAAAATATTTTATAAAAAACAAATTATTAAATCCAATGGAGTCCATGAAACTGTTTGCTAGGGGACTGAGATCGATCTAATCTATCATTGTCTCAATACTGTTTGTGAAAAAAATGTCCATGAAACTGTTTGCTAGGGGACCGAGATCGATCTAATCTATCATTGTCTCAATACTGTTTGTGAAAAAAATATCATCTTTAAGTTTTGTTAAAAGTTAAGCCATGTTTTTACTAATCATCAAGATTGCATTTTGATCTATGAAATCAATAATTCGGGCTAGCTCCTACGCGATTTAGTTAGAAACTCAAGTTAGACAGATAGGTTATGAGATTTCAAGATTGATCCATTAAGATAGGTTTAATAACATAGTCAAAAAATTATCAACGCTCTTAATGTATTTTTTTCTTGCATTTTAAAAAATTAGTCCGACTCGCAGCGGATTGCGGACCAATAAACTAGTGTGTTTGATACCATGTAGCTTATGTGGTTACATTTTTAAGTTTTTTTTAAAAAAAACTATAAACTATAAATATTCTTATCTAAATTTTTAAGATAAAGTTTTCAATAAGATTCATGAAAAATTGTCATATGTGTTAATTAATTAAACACTTTTTAATTTATGATTGGAGCAAAA
>Ga0307515_10008277_pt1 | contig 20307 bp, 11 predicted proteins | sample 17_EM_MG_FD_194513 | JGI IMG/M metagenome (GOLD analysis project Ga0307515, IMG submission 194513) | Populus trichocarpa ectomycorrhiza microbial communities from riparian zone in the Pacific Northwest, United States - 17_EM | ecosystem: Host-associated > Plants > Roots > Unclassified | place...
TCCATCATTATCCTTGGCCTCCTTATCGACACCGAGCTCGCTCACGAGCAGCCGAACCGTCCCGTCGTGGCCATTGGAAGCCGAGCGATGCACTGCCGTCCGCCCAATATTATCCTTGGCCGCCTTGTCGAAACCTAGCTTGCTCACGAGCAGTCGAACCGTCCCGTCGTGGCCATTAGAAGCCGAATAATGCACTGCCGTCCGCCCACCATTGGTCCTCGCCTCCTGGTTGACGCCGAGGTTGGCCACAAGAAGCCGAACCGTAGTATTGTGCCCACAGGAAGCCGCGCAGTGTAATGCCGTCCACCCATGATTGTTCTTAGCCTCCTTATTGACATTTTCCCTTACAAGCAGCCGAACGGTGGCGTAGTGCCCTTTGAATGCTGCGTGGTGTAACGCCGTCCTCCTGTTGTTGTCTTTGGCTTCTTTGTTAACTCCTAACTTGACAAGCAGCTGAACTGTGGCGCGGCACCCTTCGGAGGCTGCGTAGTGTAGTGCCGTCCACCCTTGGTTGTCCTTAGCTTCCTTGTTCACACCAAGGCTGATGAGCTGCTGAACTATGGCATGATGTCCGTCAGAAGCTGTGTAGTGTAGTGCGGTCGACCCATCGCTAGCCTTCGCATCTTTGTCGACACCCAGTTCAACAAGCAGCCGAACAGTTGAATGGTGCCCTTCAGAAGCTGCATCATGTAGCGCTGTCAACCCTCCATTGTCCCTCGCATCCTTGTCGGCACCACCGTGGATAAGTAGCCGAACCGTTGCATCCTTCCCATTGGAAGCTGCGTAGTGGAGCACCGTTGCACCATCATTGGCCTTTGCCATCTTGTCAACACCGAGTTGGAGAAGTTGCGAGACTGTGGTATTGTTTCCGTTGCCTGCAGCACGGTGTAGAGCCGTCGACCCTTTGTTGTTCTTAGATTCCTTGTCGACACCGAGCTTGTCGATAAGTAGCCGCACTGTAGTATCGTGCCCTTCAGATGCTGCGTCGTGTAGTGCCGTCATCCCATCAATGTCCTTTGCCTCTTTGTCGATACCAAGCTTTGCAAGCAGCCGAATTGTGGTATTGTGCCCATTGAAAGCCCCGAGGTGTAGCGCTGTCGAACCATTGTTGTCCCTGGCATCCTTGTCTACTCCAAGCTTGACCAGCTGTCGCACTGTTGCATAGTGCCCGTTAGATGCCGCGTGGTGTAGCGCTGCCCATCCAGAGTTGTCCTTGGCCTCTTTATTTGCACCCAAGGTCTCGATATGAAGCCGAACCGTGGTACTGAGTCCTTTTGCAGCCGCATCATGTAGCGCCGTTGACCCGTCATTGGTATTGGCTTCCATAGGGTCGAATAAATAACTGCTCTGGACTTCGTAAGCGCATACAGGTAGGCAGATGATTGCGATCCTTGATATCTGGGACAAACTCAGCCCAGTCAGCTGCGACCACTTAGATGTGGAAGTGATGATAGTTTTGAAAGAGCTTGTTGACGTATTTCTCATCGCATTTTGATATACCCGGGTTTGAGTGAGAGTACGCTCAAACGAGAATGCTACCGATGTTTTCCGGCTTTTGACGGTTGCGACAGTTGAATTGGAGCGAATCGTGGATGTATCAAAACTGTTGTCTGGAACAAAACCGAATGCTTCCATGCGCGCAGAGAGATTTGGGTCCAATGCTACAACTGACCCCACGATCTGTATTATCTGCGCCATTTGACGCTGTGTCTGCCGCATGGATTTACTGATGCCATACATTAGCCCGACGTTGGTTGGGATGAAGCAGGTATATACCAGGTAATCGTTGTCATCATCAGGTTCAGTGAAGATTTGTGCTTCTGCAGGTCGTCGAGAATCCGACTAATATCCGAATCTTTAAGTGCCCACTTCGTGCTATCCCAAAGACGGAGGAGTGAACCAGCGTCAGGTTTGGTATTAAGGCCTTCCAGTACTCCCTCGAGTTTGTTAAAGGAACATACACAGCCTGTAAGGGTTGCGACTAGTGGTTCGACATATATCGACTCTCGATCATCGATTTCCTCTGAGGAATTGAGTATGAAGTCCTGCAGCTGACGGAAGATTGCTTGGAGTGCTTCGGATTCGGCGAGCACGCTGCGCGCAGTTTTAGACGCTCCGGCCGCGGTAGAAATAAAGGTAGAAATAATGCTGATAACCTTTGCTGACAGTTGAACAAGACCTGCGACTGACGCTGCGACGGAGATACCATCCATATTGCTGATTGAAGATTGTCTATGCCAACTGCAAAGCGGAGTTAGAGGGGGGACAGACGTGTTTAAATGGGAATACAGCAAGCGATTAACTACAATCCATGCCTGGCCAATATGAGTCTGCCACATCGTTCTAATGTCTTGGCGGATCACACAGTGATGCGAGGCTCGAGTGCCAAGCATTCACAAGCCAGTCTTTCAGCCTCAACACTCGCGGGTTTCCCACAGGTATTTCTTAATCCATTCCCATTAAGTTTGCGAGTTTTCTATAATCACAAAGTTTTATATACAAAAAATGTGCACCCATAGCCCTTCTTTCACCTCGCTCTTTGCAATTTATGTATCTCAAATATTAACTATGTGAAAGTGAATTTACTAATGTTTTGTACAGCCGCTTCATGGATATTAGAGATGTCGTACTTTGAAGAGCAGGAATGGAAAGAGCTGTTATTATGCACATTTCGCTAATGGAACACTTTGTGGTTGAAGAAAACTTCACTGACTTAATTGGACCAAAGTGATTCGAGGTGCAGTTCGTGGGGATACCGACAAGATTCAAGAAACCTCTGTTGTGAACACTACTAACTCTCATCTTCCAGACTGTACGGCAAGGCGAACTGCCAATTCCGAATCTAGCACGTCAATATGGAGGTGCATGAAACTTGACCATTGAGAGCACTGGCCTGCACCAAAACCAGTGACCAACGTCAACCAGCTTCTCGCGTTTAACAGAGGTTCATCGAAATTATACGAAAAGTGACATTGCTACTCACCGACTAAAGTCGGGTAAATGTATGCGGCAAATGCCGGAACCAGTCGGAACTCCAGTGAACCTGTGAAGTAGCTCAGATCACAAGCGCGCTAGGAGTTAACCGATGTCAAGTACCTACTATTAGATAAAGTGAGCTTTTTGAAGACCGGCTAACCTCCGCCTTGGCAGCAATGACGGTTGTAAGACAGTCCAAAGACGGTCTTTGATTTTGCAAGACGGAGGTTAGACGGTCTTCGGAAAAACAACCGACTTCAAAATACCCCCCTTTTTCTCATAGTACTTGAGTACTCGAGCTAATACCCATACCCACACATGCAATTGCACCTAGCCGCCACGTACAACGAAAATGGCAGATCGCAGGTGCGGGTAGAAATTGACACATGAAATAGAGTTTGCCTTTTAGAGTTTCCGTTTTAGATGCACAAGGCCTTTAAGACACGGGACGCATATGGACTATCCGTCCCACGCTACGACCATCGCGCCAAGACATTTGCCGCGCCAATACATGTGCTAAACGATTTGTGTACCACAATTTATTATCTTCCATCTCATGCTTGCTTCAGTTAGTGCGCGCGATACGACTTATTGGGTGTCTACATTGCAACTGCTGGTTCTGAGTCTGTTCTCTTGTTGCTTAGGGTTGCTTAGGTTAGTATATGTGACTAGATTCACTGGAATGCTCGTCATACTAATTTACCTCCGGGATAAGTCATTAGAGCCAACGTTGAATGCGATGAAGTGTTGCCACTACGGATGAACGCAGCTTATGTACTTGCGCATGGAGAATGGCATTAAAATTTTGCGGCTGCTGACAGCGATACTATCTTCCTACGATTTACCACTCGTTAACCACTCGCCGCATTTTCAAGTTTGCGGACACCCTTGCCATTGATTAGATGATTTCGATAAGATTAGATTATATCCAATCTTGTGGCCAGCATGTCCACCTTAGTGCAAGCGGGTCTGAAATTACCAGTGCATTTCACGGTAGTCCAGCAGAGTATTTATTCCAAGACTTCATTGCTTCTGCAGATGGGATTTGGTTTGATTTAGTAGCCATTCAATTGTGATGTGTAGTCATAGTAATTAGATGGGTCGTCATTATAAATTTGATGAGTAGGCGCTGATAATGACTTATCCGGAGACTTGAAAATCCGACGAGCAGAGGACCCTATGTCACATTGGTTGTTAACTGACTACTAGGTGAAGAGCTAAACGGAATCCCAACCAGCCTTCATGTCGTATAGCACCCTGTCTCCGCCTTTCTGCTGGCCTCAAGACTGTCTGCCTGTCCCTTATGTGACCGGTTTCCTCATAACTGTTCTTCCCTATTGCACGCACGCAATGGGACAATATTGTTAGTGGTCCTACTACGGAACCGTTCAGACCGTTATAGACCGTGTCCAGTGCAGTCCAGTGCAGATTGAACCAGTGCACAACTTCTATGCACTGCTGCGGGATCAGTGAACTGCGGAATTCCAGTGGAACCGCACCCATGTTGTCGCGGAAGGGTATGCGATGGTTACGGCCCTAAGAAATACCGGTATTATTTCAAAATTTCAAATTGCTCAACAATCAGCCAGTGGAGAGAAGACCTGAAACGGCAGTGCTATTGCTTGCTCCTAGGCCTACATTTCAATTGAGCATTGACGCAACTTGGACAAATTTTGGTGAAGTTAAAAATGTGAGTGAGAGTCCATGAAGACAGCTAGTTGTTGCACTCCTTCTCCCACCCCTGTTTATCACTAATTGGGAATGGAAACTGCTGGTAATATTATTAAGGTATTTATAATATACAAATTGTCAATTGGTCTTAGTCTTGGCTGTTTCGGACGGGTGGTTGTTAATACGATAGATACTATTTCTATGTTCCTAAAGTAGGACACCCTCTACCGCAGCAGAAGAGTGCCAATTCTCGTCCCAATGACATTCCATATTCTCACACAACTGCCAAATTGCACCCGGATAGTCTCCCAGCATGCTGAGATTCTGTGGCTGTGATGACACTGAATTCCAACCAGGATTGGAGGAGACATCGATTGGGATAAGTGGCCCTACTCCTCCCGCTCTCCTACACACCCCCATAGGTCTGCCAATTCTGGGTCCAATCTGAACTGTTTGGTATAGAGTAGCTTTACAATATGTAGATGGATTCTGCGTCGTTATTATCACTGGGCGGTGGGTCGATTGGGGAGTCGTCCATAGAAACCTATTTGATACCCCCTCTAAAATCGCTAAATCTTCGGCGACAAAGGTTAACGATATCTTGAATTGAAGGCAAGAAGCAGCCCTTCAACACTACGGGCTCTAATCTTGAATCAGACCAGCAGTTGTTGACCAAAGATAAGAATCACGGCTTACCAAAAAAACCTTTTTCGCCTAAGATTTCGCGTGTTTGGTATCCCGTATCTCGTCTCATTACTAGCCTATGGTTTACGCTCTCTAGACAAGTGTACGCCGGATAGCTAGGGTTAGGTTTAATCTGCGGTATTATATTACTGTTTATGGGGATTCTTGTAATATACAAACATCTATTCCCCAATACGTTATACTTGGACTCGCAAATCGGCAAACAATGTTGTTTAACTGGGTGCAAGTTGGCGTGCTGCCGCATTGACAATTTTCAAAGACGGGTTTCTCTACCAAGTATGCTGTTTTTCAAGAGACTAAAGTGAGATAAAGATAAAGATAAAGATAGCGTTCAAAAACTGTGTGTAAGACATTACATAGACAGCTACAACATTCCACCACCGAACAATATCATAAGGAGACACATTAAATATCAAATAAACTAACTACCAACAATCACGAAAATTCCCTTTCAATGTGTCCCAAGCTACCGCATGCGCAAGAGCAAGTTGGGATGATGCTATAATATCTGTCAGCTACTCCAGTCGTTGGTTTCTGAGATGAGCGGGGAATCCCTGAGACTTGGCATCTGACTTATGATTGGCTTATCTATGTATTATACACATAGTTTGTCGGCTCGAAGCATTCTCATTGGTTGATGGTGGTACGTACCATCTTACTGTGGCAAATTACAGAATGCTCATTGGTTGGCAGATGGTCTTTTTCGGTCATGATTAGTGAACTGTGGCGCTTTGCTTGAGTGTGGCTGTCACAACTGCTATTGGTCAGCAATCCGAGCTGGCTAGACGCTATCTGGGTGGGCTGGCTTTCAACTTGCTGGAAACGATCTAGACGCGTTCGCTCGATGCGATCTGGACGGGCTGGCTCCCGGCTGGCTACGTATGATCTGGACGGGCTGGCTCTCGAATGTCTGGAACCGATCGAGACGGGCTTGCTCTCTACTGGCTGGATACAATTTGGACGGGTTCGGCTAGCTGGACGTGATCTGGATGGGCTGGCTCTTGAATTTCTGGAGACGATTGAGACGGGTGGACGTGCTCTGGATAGGCTGGCTATCTGCAAACCAGAGACAATTGATATGGGCTGACTTTCGACTCGCTGGATACGATTTGGACGGGCTAGCTCTCTGCTGGCTGGACAAGAGCAAGATAGGCAGGCCCTTGGCCTGCTTGAGATGATCTGGATGAGCTGACTCTTGATCAACTGAATATGATTTGGACGGGTTGACTTTTGGCTGGCTAGAGATGATCTACGCAACCCTGACATACTCACTCTGAGATGGTTCTTGGCTAGCTGGATGCGATCTGCTCAGGCGGGCTCTCAGCTAGCTGGACGCAATCTGGACGGGCTAGCTCTTGGCTGGCTGTACGGACTGGCTCTCGGCTGGCTGGACGTAATCTGGACGGGCTAACTCTGCGCTGGCTGGACACAATCTTGATGGGCTTGCTCTCAGCTGGCTGGACATAATGTGAACCAGCTGAGAGCTGGCTGGATATCGTGCGTTTTGGGGTTTAGGATTCTTTCTTACCGAAGGGGGCGGCGAAGCCGCCACCATACCTAGTATTTACTACAGCGATACACTTAACATGTACGTCACACAGCATAAGCACTATCAGTCAACTAGATTCCCTCTTTAGCACCCATAATTTATAGCCTTGAGATATCGAGGCATGAAATCTGACATTTAAAAAGTGGATAAATTTATTTATACAATTGCAGCTTTGATGTAGCTAGTGGGACAAGATAACGAGTTTCCATTCGCTAAGCATAATAGAAACCAGCGTTTGATTTTGTTCGGTAGTTTGTTACCTACTAGACAATGTGAAAAACGTTCAAGCATAAAGCATTAAACAATGAAATCATCGTATAGAAGTTTTATCAAAACTGCGTACTTTTATCAAGCCACTTGTAGGCATTTGCATTCCCAACTCTAAGAGAGTCGAAAATGTACTTTCATGCATTTTCCCCATTCAAACGAAAAATGAAAAGACACCTGTTGTATTGTAAAAAAGGCATCACGAGGTACTAGAACTCGTTGTCATGCCTTTTTGGAATTCCTACTGCCTTGTATTGCATACTCTTCGGCTTGTGGCTTTCTGAAAATGCTGGAAACCCACCAGAGGTGCCTTAAATCTGTGACTTTCTACTGCTGTGCACTGAAATAGTGCATTTTCAAGACCCAGAACCCCACCGGCAGCGTGTTATTGTGCCTCTTTGTGTATGTATCTTTCATCCGCTAAGGGGTAGCCGCAAATAATAGACGATAGTTGTTCTGAACCGGCTGCTTACCTTCCTTCCTTGTGCAACGCCCATCGCCACCTCTACCTGCACCATCTGTAAGCCAAATCACCGCCGCCACCACCACCATCGCGCCGCTACCGCTACCGTTCCCGTGCCACCCTAGGCTGCGCCAACACTAGAGATATCAAGGACAGAGTCGGGCGCAGCGGGCAACATCTACAAGGTGGGAACTGGCAATGATGAGAGTGTTAAGATGCTCGGTGTGTTGCAACATTGAGGGGGCAGAGGAGTCCGTGCTCCCATGAGTAGTTACTGTCTTTAGTAACCATCTTTAAAGCGACATAGGTCTTTACTGGTTTTTGTACTTAAAGGTGAAAGGCACGAAAAGGCACGGAGAAAGGCATTGTGTAGTTTCATTTTAGTGCTATTTCTACGGTGACTTTTATTTTCGGTGAAGGAAAAGATACTGTTCTGTGCCTTTTCCGTGCCTTTAAAGAAGCAAATTTCCGACACCCTTAATGCGATAAGAATTTCAGAGTTGCCGTGCGGGATTCCGGCTATTCACGATGAGTCTAGTCCATTTGTTTGAACATGGTGAGTCGGACGCAATCGATTATTCAGTCTTCTGACAAGTACGACTGCCAATTTATATAATACGTAATACGTATTGAAATACTGATTTCTAGAAGCTTAATCATATTCTATCTGAGAGGGCCACAAGGCCAATATAAATGAGAGTGCAAGTATGGCTGAATGCCATCAGCCCGTATCAGAGTCAACAGTCATCTCCGGCCATACAAGACATCACCGTCTCCGGCCATAGGAGACACCTCCGCTCCGGGCATACAAGACATCTCCGCTCCGGCCATACAAGACATCTCCGCTCCGGCCATACAAGACATCTCCGCTCCGGCCATACGAGGCTCATCTCCGGCTGAGACCTGTATATGCAACACTCCCCCCTCTTGCTACGCTCTGTGGAGCAAGAAAACAAACGAACAAACATGATGCGCAACTTGTGATTTCCATAGTAGCCTCCTTAAAACCCTGCGAGAGTGAGCAGGGAAAGAGTACTACCGTAGCCTGAGGATGGCCATCCATAGAGAGACAAGGAAATCCGTGTGCCCAAAAAGGAAAAGTGAAACAACCTTAAATCCAACCTTAAATCGACGTCTATTACCATAGCCCCATCGCCTTTGTGAATTTCTCGTGCTTATCCTTTGTCAAGGCCTTGGTTAGTATGTCTGGCACATTCTCGTTCGTGTGTACGTAGGAGTAGTTGACTATTCGTCGTCTATGCAGGTCTCGACTGTTGTGATAGCAAACGTCGATATGCTTAGTTCGAGCTTTGATGATTCCCGTGGTGATAAGAGTGAGAGCACCCTGATTGTCGCAGTTGATTGGCAGCGGTGGTGAGTCTTTCTTAGAACTGTGAATATCCTTTTGCAATTGGAGTAACCATTTTCCTTCTCTGGAGGCCTCCGAACAAGCGATGAATTCGGCCTCGAGAGTTGACATGGCTATGAGACTTTGATTTCGAGACTGCCACGAGATAGCTCCAATCCTGGCGAGAAACACATGGCCTCCTTGAGACTTGCGGTCCACGCTGTCATTGGCCCAATCTGGATCCGAGTATCCTACGAGACTATTGCCGGTGTCAATGCCGATGCCATTGCCGTTGATGTATAGTCGAAAATCGGCTGTAGATTTGAGATACTGAAGGACTCTTTTAGCAGTGGTCATATGGCCGGTGAATGGCCGCGAATTGTAACGAGAAAGAGCAGCGACCGCATACGAGATATCTGGCCGAGTTGCAAGTGCAGTGTACAGTAGTGATCCCACGACTGCTTGATAGTCTGTGATGTCTTCCAATTCATTCTCCCCCCGATCCTCGGCCAAATCGAATTTTACATTGGAATCCATGGGCGTCGAGACAACGTGAGTGTGCTCCATGCCGAATCGTCTGAAGATTGTGGTAATATAGGTTTTCTGACCGAGACTGATTCCAGTACCAATTTCATCGCGGTGAATTTCTATGCCGAGGAATTGGCGTGCCGGGCCGAGGTTCGTGATCTTATATTTCTCCGAGAGTTTTGCCTCGACCTCGATTGCAGCTTGGGCAGCAGTCTCCGGACATGACATGGAGATATCGTCGACATACCGAAGTATTAGAATACCATCGCTGTGGAGATAGAGGTCGGGGTCAGCTGAAAACTGTGTGAACCCAAGAGAGAGTAGAAAGGCATTGATATCGTCGTGCCATAGCCGTGGTGCTTGTTTAAGGCCGTAGAGAGCTTTCCTGAGTCTGACAATGATCTTTGGTGCGTTGAGGCCCTCTGGCCATCCTTCTGGCAAAGTCTTATAGATGTCGTCATTGTCGATTTCGGGGTTTAGGAAGGCAGTAACCACATCCAAGCGGTCCATATTCCATCCTTATCTCGCGATGCGAGAGATGAGATACCGAAATGTCGTTAGCTTCCCAACAGGGGCATAAGTCTCACCGAAATCCGTCTGCTCATATCCCTTTATGACTAGCCGTGCTTTGTACCGTATAGACCCGTCAGGATTGTGTTTAGTCTTGTAAACCCACTTAGAGCCAATTGGCCTAACTTTCAGTTGCCGTGCTTCCCGGGAGTTGAGAGCTGAGAAGGTGTTATTGAGCAGGATTGACGTGCTTTCTTCCTCCATGGCTGTTTTCCAATGATTTCGTTGAGGGCTTTCCATAGCTTCCGTGTAGGTAAATGGATCTGTTGCGGATGCCGTGAATGCTTCTGTGGAGGCTTTACCTTGACATTTTGTAACACGATTCCCTATTGGCGAAGCTGGAGCTGGAACTGGAACTGGAGCTGCTCGCGGTACTTGGCATGATTTCTTGATTGCTGCTGCCGAACGCCGGGCAGTCTGATCCTCCCTGCGGAGGCGCCGGCTGTGGGTGATGTTTTCTGCATCGGCTGCCGAACGCTGCGCAGTCTGATCCTCTCGGCGGAGGCGCCGGCTGTGGGCGTTTTCTGCTTCCTTGTCTGGAGCTTCATGCATGTGAGATTTGGATCTCTTACCGATCGTAGGTTGAATATCTTGTCCTCGGAGAGGCTCATCTCCAGTATCTGTTTCCTCGACATATTCCTCACCTTCTGGTAATCCAAATATGTTGATCTCATTGCTTCCATGCTGGCACGACATGTGTGCATTTCTTTCTTCATCGAAGACGACTTCTGATTGGGCTTTCACTCTCTGAAATTCGGGGTCCCATATCCTCCACAACGTCTTTGAGTCTTGTGTGTAGCCTACCATCATGCACGGCTTTGATCTCGGGCCAAATTTGCCTCGGCGTTGAACTTCGGGGATGAGTCTGCTAGCGTAGCATCCGAATCGACGAAGGTTGCGGAGTGAGGCTTGATACGATATTTCGTTGCCATCAGCATTGTGCGTGGGTTTGCCAAATCCATGCAGCATCTCGTAAGGTGTTTCGTACAGTGCTTTATAGCCATCGTGATCATCTTTTCTTTTCAGGCCTTCATTTGGTGATCTTTGATGGAGATAGACTGCGGTATTGACTGCTTCTCCCCAGAGCTGAATGGGAGCCTGGGAGTCGATCATCATCGCCTGGGCTTTTTCAGTGATTGTATGAATCATTCGTTCGGCAACACCGTTCTTATGCTGGGCGTATGGAGGGCATGGCTCGTATGTAGTACCGCAGGCCGCGAGGACATATCGAAAGGTCTTATTGTCATATTCTCCCCGTCCATCATCGCACCGGAATCGCTTGATCTCGTATCCCATTGAGTCTACTCGGGCCTGGAATGACTGGTAGGCGGAGGTGCAGGTCTCGGCTTTCTTATTTGGGAGCAGCCATACGGAGGTGTACCTCGTGTAGTCGTCGATGAATAGTATATAGTATCGAATGTCTCCGAAGGTTGCTGTAGAGAAGGGACCGCACACATCCGAATGTACAAGTTCAAAAGGCTTCGTAGTGCGCTTGACTGGCACTCTAATGAACCTTTGCTTGTGCTTGGCCTGGATGCAGATTGTGCACATAGAATCATCGTGTGTATATCCATCAATCAGAGACTTCATGGCGATAGGATTCAAATGGGCTAGTCGTCGGTGCCATATTCTTGACTCTGGGATTGTGAGACACTTTCGAGTGGACTTAGTTTTGGCTGCAATAGGTGCTTTTGATGACTCGATTGTAGGCTCGATTGTAGGCTCGATTGTAGGCTCTGCGATTGGGAGTGAGCTGTCTCTCTTTCTCTTTTTCTCGGTAGTCGATGATAGTAGGGCCGTCGCGGGGACTATGATATATATGCCATTGATTAGTTTTCCGGCGAGGTTGCAGGAAGATGGCGAGGTTATGGAGCATTTTCCGTTCCGAAATATAGTCGTATGCCCGCCCAAATCCAATTGGTTGATTGATAGAAGGGAAAGTCGAAAAGTAGGAGTATGGAGGGCTTCGACTTGATAACCCTGTATGATTTCGACGCAGCCGTAATGCGTGGCGATGACTGATTTGTTGTCTCCAAGCTAGATTACTATACGCAGTGAGAGCGTTTTGAACGTTGAGAAGCTGCTACGGTCATTGCACATGTGGTGTGAGGCTCCGGAATCAATGACCCACTTTGGTGCCGCGGCGAGAGCATAAGCAGTTAGTCAGAGGTGATAGCAGTCTCCGGTCGTAGCGAGAGCTGCTGTAGCAGTGGCTTTCTTCACTTTCCACCACCCCTTTATACATTTGTAGGAGATGCAGTTGACTTCCACGTGGCCTGGGAGCCCGCACTGCAAGCAAATGTGCTCATCGTTGTTTCCTCCCTCCTGAGCGCGTTTCCGCTTTCTGCATGCATCTGTAGTATGGCTGTCAATTTTGCAATGGGTGCACTTACTCTCGTGGCTGATTCCGCTTCCACTGCTTCCACAGCGTCCACCGCGTCCACCGCGTCCTCCGCATCCTCAGCCTCGACCTCGACCACGGTAGCCGCCACGTTGGGAGAAAAGGGCGGCCCCCGTGGATGCATCTCCGAGTTCCTTGGTGAGACTAGCTGTGGTTTCTTCTTCTAGGAGGTCATGCATGGCTTCTTCGGGTGTAGGTAAGGGCCTTCTATGCTTAAGGACCATTAATATCATCGCATACTGAGATGGCAGTGATGTGAATATTTGCGCGCGGAAATCTCGATCGGTGATTGCATCGTCGGTATGGCCCAATTGTATGCGGTAGTTACTAAGCTTGGTGAAGTATGCTTTAAGTGGTTCGCCCTCCTTAGGTCGGCAAGCATGGAACTGACGAAGAATGTCCTGTCTGCCGAGATAGGATCCAGCAGTGTCCAGACTGGTTTCTAGTGTGTTCCATATCTCGTGAGGATTTCTTATACCTTTGACGATTCGTCGTACTTAGGGGGAACAGGAAAGTTTGATTATAGACGCAGCTTCAGCTTCTTTGGCCTTCCAATCATCATAGTTGTCATCGTGGTCGAAATCAAGTGGCTGCGGTTCGGGATCTTCTCCGGTGACGATTGCGTATGCTCCCATGGCTGACAGGATGAGTATCATGTCGTCTTTCCATTCGTCATAGTTCGTATGAGTGAGCTTAGGGATGTCGCCACACCTGGTCTTGTTGAAGGTGGTTTTGGAGGAAGTCATCGTGAGATCGTGGAGATGGCTCCTGATGGTGTTGAGTGTTAGTGCTGTATATGCGGCTGTTGCTACGGCGACAAGGTTTAGGGTTCTTGAGACTCTTTTTGGAGATCGTAAAGGAGATCATAGGAAAGATTGTGAGAATTTAGATAGTAGCGATAACCGGGCTCATAACCTATTGAAATACTGATTTATAGAAGCTTAATCGTATTCTATCTGAGAGGGCCACAAGGCCAATATATATGAGAGCGCAAGTACGGCTGAATGCCATCAGCCCGTATCAGAGTCAACAGTCATCTCCGGCCATACAAGACATCACCGTCTCCGGCCATATGAGACACCTCCGCTCTGGGCATACAAGACATCTCCGCTCCGGCCATACAAGACATCTCCACTCCGGCCATACAAGACATCTCCGCTCCGGCCATACGAGGCTCATCTCCGGCTGAGACCTGTATATGCAACAATACGGCCCAGCATTGTGTCGAGTGATAAGTAGTGATGGTATAGAGACCGCGAGTGATCAATTGTGTGATACTGATGAAGTCTGTTGATACAAACCTATACTGTAGCTGTCGAAAAGGAAAGTACACTGCCTCTACCTGACACGAAATTTTGCTAGTACAAACCGAATCTGACTGTTAATTTTGTCAAGTATGGACAAACTTTGCCAGATAGCAGGAAATGTACAGGCTAAAATGTCGATGCATGGAGGGAAAGATAAAGTGCCGGGTGGAAACATGTTTCATATTGTGCAAAGTATAAACTCTGTCTGTCACATCTGCCCCACTGTATTTTGACATATCTGTTCCTTAGTATATCCCGTTTCTAACATATTTCACTAGAAATACAGGACCCTTCTAACCGTGACAATTGGATCGGATATACCAGTGCGTAGACCCTATCTGACACCTGACGTACTTTCCTTTCCGATCGCTACAGTAAGTTATATTCAATGAGAGTCGGAGATATATTGTCGATGACGTGATCGGAGTAGCATGTAGAGAGCGGCGGGTGGTAAGTGTGAAAATTTGGGAGGGGCATACGGACATCTCCGGGAGAACCCTCCACACCTCATTCAAAAAGCCGGTATTGAAACAGAAATCCACTGGGTCCCGGGACACAGTGGCATCCCCGGGAATGAGGAAGCAGATCGCCAAGCGAATCTAGCGCGAGAGGGCTGCAGGGCAGGCACAGTACGAGAACGAGTATATACCTCGGCCGCGCACAGGACCAGACGAATCTCAGAAGCAAAGACGGCGGCGAAGACTCAATGGGAGGCCGACAAATGCAGCAAACATCACGGCTACAGAGTAAAAGGCAAAGCTGGGAGCAAGAGACCCATCCCAATGAATAGTGTGAAACCACTGGCAGCCAGGTTCTACCGACTGAAGTCCGGACACGCGCTAGTTGGCACGTACCTAAAACGGTTCAGACACCAAGACGACGGCAAATGCTGGTGGTGCGGCGGCGCAGGCAGGAAGGTGGCCCAGACGCAGGAGCATCTCTTCCGCCACTGCAGCCAATGGAAAGAGCAGCAGCAAACGCTCTAGAAAGAGGTGGGGAAAGCAACGGGATGGAGAGCTGGCAGATACCAACACGCGCAAGTCTCTGAGCTGCTCTCCATGGAGAAGTACGATAAGGCGGTGATGGTCTTCCTGATAGCTACCGATATCGGGAAATTCCCGCCATAACGTGCGGAGTTGTAGGAGTAAGAGCCGGCGGGCTCTCCCTGATTTCATCCCATTTCCTTTGTAGTTTATCGATCACTTTCAGATGCTTTCCTTTTTGTCAGAAGGGGACGACGGGTAGCAGGAGCGGAGCTCCGCCATCTAGCCGGCCAGCCCGGAGGCGGAGGGGAGTCAGGGGCTGTCATACTCTAAGTAGAGTGAATACAGTATGATTAAAACAAACAAACACCTCATTCAAAGCCTCAAAGTAACAGTGAGTATTAAGTGATAACCGAGCGACGACCATAAAATGGCTACAACAATCAAAAGATTGCGCGCTATCACTCGAGCTCAAGGACACAGCCTGGTACTAACACCCACGGGCAGGTGCTGTTACTTGGAAGTACATACAATCCGGCCCGTAGTGCCATAGTCCTAGAGATTTGAAGACTGGACGCGCGAGAGCGACGAAGCAGCGGCCCGGGCTAGACGGCACTCTTGTCCCCTGATCGACAACAATCCAGACGGGCAGTTGTCATCCCTAGTTCGTGGTTTGAACCATTTCATTTTGTGAACCGCATCGGCAGAAGAAGATTACCCTCCATTCCCCGAACTAGTTCGAGCCGTTGTCATCACTGCTAAAGTTCCTGTTTCCTATAGACACAAGCAGTGGCAGCTGACATGTATCAAGACATGACTGACAGGGACGAAGAGTCAGAGTTACTGATTGACCGGGGGGGTTGCGCTGGTTGGGCCCAGCATCCGGTCAGATGGATTCTTCCGTAGTGCGGTCGTCGAGTGAAAGCGACTAGGTATGCTGTACGGCTGTGGATGTGCGGTTGGTATTGTTTGCACTTACGTCAGAGGTCATCACTCGGTCACAACATCATCACTCGCCTCATGAATACGTTACGCGGAAAGTCACAAACGCTTACAGGCCCTCATCCAATAATTCTTAGGGTGACAAATCATACTCCGATGTAGGGAAAGGTCTTGGGCAAGCTTTTTGTACACGTGAATCTGACCAGAGAAACAGTTAATTCTGTGTACCAGTCAGTGTCAGTCGGATATGGTGACATCTCAGATGGCGACAGCCGCTGACAGATATACCATGATGTTGATTGAAGAATCCCCTCAACTGGTCTTGGTTGCGACGGTCCGGTACTGTCTTACAAGGTTACTCACTAGTTATTGTATAGCAAGTTCCGAAGTCTCTGGGGCCTTGGTTAAGTCATCGGTAAAGACGAATCCTTGAGAAAATTTAGGAGGCGCTTGATAGAGAACTAGCTATGTGCACTCGGAGGTCTGAAGGTTAAGTGCGTCTTCAATTGCACATGCTGAATGCAGGCACTCAAATGTATTTAGTTCAGTTCAGTAGACCTGCAGAAATCTAGTAGATATTGCTGTATTAGCATCCAACACATCCGACTTTGGCGTAGTAAATCCACCAATTGCCGCTGCTGCAGCCCGGCAAAGGCGGTTCCCAAGAGACACCACTCAGGGACCGGGGATAGTTAAGAAACTAAAAACACAGGTCACTCTACTCCTCCCAGACACAGACCTGCAGAAATCACCCTCTTCTAAACAATGGATTGAGTAACTAGTCCGTATGGAAGAAAAATTGGAATACCAGCCGTTTTTTCAATAGGGAACATAGCGTATTGTCAATGACGGACAATATATCCCCACCTCAGCCGATTGCAGTGTTTTGTTCAAATTGAATCTGTTCCATGAGGTTCGATTACCATCCAAGAACCTATTCTTTTACATCCGAAGACACATGCATAGGCTTCCCAAAGTCCGTTTCAAGCGAGTGGATGTCAGCCCGATCCCGAACTACAACTTTTCGGTGAAGGTTTTTGGACTAGCGGAGTACTGGGCCCGCATGTATGCCGAGTGATAGCTAGTGAAGCGAGTGATGCAGCTGTGACTTGCTTTCACCCGGGTTTGTGCTCATGCACACTAGCTACAAGGTCCCTGTGCCTAGTATTGGGACACGAAAGTTCTACGCTATGTAGTCCGTTACGAATTGAGTGGTTTTCAGTCTAAGAACCTGAGATGGGAGAGGCAGCCTCCGCTAAGGCCTATTAGATCCTCGCTCAGGATCTTAGGTGTCACTACCCATGACCCGCCCTGGACGACGATGGCGGGTCTTGAAACAGTGCCTGCCGCCCGGACTTTCGGAAGCCTGTACAGGCACCGCTGGATAGTCTTGCTTGTCATAAACTCTCATCTTCTTTCTACTACTTCCACTAATACCTGGCAGCTTGTCGTTCTCGTCCACTGCATCTATCCATGTCGACTGTACCATTGTTGTATTCAACTGGTAAATACTACCAACTATCCTTCCAAAACCCTTAGATGGTAAAACACCGCAAAGATGCAGTTCGTGGCCGCCGGCGCCTTCGTTTTCACTTTATCCAGGTGGACACGAAGTGTATAGTATAGTTCACGGTGGCCCTTTGGCGTGAAATTTTAGGTTCGAATCTTAACAGAGCTGCCGAACACGGCCCTGCCCGAAGAAATGGGGACGACATAAAGCGGGTCAATGTTACAGAAGCGTTTTCCACACTTTGGGAAGTTTGGGGGTATACAGTTCGTGAATACAAGAAATTTGTGAATAAATCAGCTCTTCTAGGCGTGGTAACCTCGGCGATCTCCGTTCGCAGATACACAGCGAATCAACTACCCCTTACGTACCAATCGCCTCCCGCCTGCCCGTTCCTTGAGAATAGATGTGCTGTTGGCCACACAGTCGAGCCGGGGATTTGGTGGCATAAACTTACAGAAAAGAACGCAAAAAGTTATAGCTAAAAAGTTGCAGATACTTAGATGTGCATTACTACAAAATTAGCTCAAGAACACAAAGATACCACTCATTGGGAGTGGGGCATATCGAATGCTAGGCAGCGTTCAAGCATCCTCCGATGACCTGCTGACCCTGGTTGATCAGCCACTATCGACGGATCCGCTGCTCTTGATTCATCCGCTGTAGATAGATATGCTCCCGACGGATTCGATGCGCTCGGTGTATGCACCTCGCTCGATGGATCTGCCGCCGTCACCTCGGGAGAGGATAAAAGATAGACCCGTCTGGAGGTTATGGAGTAGTGGGAACATTCGCGACAACTAGCAGCATTCAAAACTCAAATTCACAACCTCGTCCTCGCTTTTGGGTGGTTCGTAACAAATGGGAGATATGGCTGCGCAATTTGAACACCGTTAGCGTTAGATGCTAGATTAAGACCCGTTACCTAAATTCCGTTGATTACGTCTCTAGCGCTACCGGGATATAGGGAATTGGGAGGAATGGTAACCGTAGAGGCAGCATTCATTCATAGACACAATGTGGGGTGGCGTGGGATGGTAGCAGCAGGGCAGGATTCAACATCACGTGGTTATGATTGCAGGCGGGAATTACGCTTGGTGGGGTTGAGGTGGGCTATGTATGTACTCGCATTATCGGCGGGGCTACTACTGAGGTAAACTGTGTAGCCAGTTATCAAACGCATACCATGACCCTTGTCATTGGCCGGAGCGGTTGTCACCGGGTCGACGGAAACTCTATCTCCCGGTACTCTCAGGAGTCAACGGGTGATGTCAGATCGCGCCGAGATCCGATTATGCGATTTCCGAAATTTCTTCAGTAGCACGCTATGCCCGTTCCATTTCTATTAAACTTGCCCAGAACCTTATTGACAGCTCCCGGCACAACCTTGGGGATTATTTTTCCCATTAACCCGTTCCAATTGTAGATCTTTCAACGTCGTCCAATGTTAATGCTAGATTCCGAATGGTATTGGAGAGTCGTGCAAGGCAAACGGGAACACTCATGTGACTGCCCTAGTCTGGCAAGTCCTTTCAGCAGCAGTACCAGCTTCCCCTTCTAAATACATGGTTGTTACAATCACTTGTCGAGGAAAACTGATAATCTGCCTGCCTCTACTCATATTTTTGTCGCTACTTATGCTCCCCTTCTGTCTTTCACAGTGCAGCTAGGTAGCGTATCAATTGACCAAATCCTTTCCATCAACTACATATTCCCTTGAAACTCTTGTGGTATTGTATCCACCACATTGTAAAAAGCACAACCGAAAACAAATCCCGTAATACAACCGCTTCGAACAAGGAAAAGCCCCTCCAAGTACCAAATTGTCTGATCTGACATTTTATACTGACAGAACTGTTGCTGGATGCATGTCAGATCATTGATTGCCAAGTAAATTAGAAATAACTCACAACTAGGGAAAGCGTCTGCATCAAACTCCATAAAAATAACCCTACCTGACGAACACCCCATTGCGAGGAGGTTGTCTCGAACAGCTACATCAGTTGCACGATAATCGGGGGGAAGCCACAATATACTTTCGGTCTTCCAATTTACCCAGTTTCCATTTACGTGCACAGGGTGTAGGGATTTAGATTGAGATAGACCCTCGCGGTTGGTGTCGGTTTTGAGTTCAAGTATCCCTCGATTTGTCTCAAGATACGAACTGTCGCTGGAGAAAGATAGCTTGGTAATTTCCTCCCCAATAAGAAGTGTCTGAATTGGATCATGCGTCTTGGTTTCCCAGATCTTAACTGTTTTGTCATAAGATGCAGAGGCAAGGACTTGTCCATCGGGTGAAAACGCCACCGCAGCAACGTATTCAGAATGACCCTCCAGAGTGGCACGCCACTCTCCTGTCGATGGATCCCAAAGCTTGACTGTGCGGTCATAAGATGCAGAGGCAAGGACCTGTCCATCGGGCGAAAATGCCACCGCTTTGACCGAGCGAGAATGACCCTCCAGAGTGGCGCGCAACTCTCCTGTCGATGGATCCCAAAGCCTGACTGTGCTGTCATTAGATGCAGAGGTAAAAACCTGTCCATCGGGCGAAAATGCCACTGCAATGACCCAGTCAGAATGACCCTCCAGAGTGGCGCGCAACTCTCCTGTCGATAGATCCCAAAGTCTGACTGTGCGGTCATAAGATGCAGAGGCAAGGACCTGTCCATCGGGTGAAAATGCCACCGCATTGACTGGGCGAGGATGACCCTCCAGAGTGGCGCGCAACTCTCCTGTCGATGGATCCCAAAGCCTGACTGTGCGGTCATAAGATGCAGAGGCAAGGACTTGTCCATCGGGCGAAAATGCCACCGCAATGACCGAGCGAGAATGTCCCTCTAGAGTGGCGCGCAACTCTCCTGTCGATGGATCCCAAAGCCTGACTGTGCGGTCAGCAGATGCAGAGGCAAGGACCTGTCCATCGGGCGAAAATGCCACCGCATTGACCGAGCTAGAATGACCCTCCAGAGTGGCGCGCAACTCTCCTGTCGATGGATCCCAAAGCCTGACTGTGTCGTCACCAGATGCAGAGGCAAGGACTTGTCCATCGGGTGAAAATGCCACCGCACTGACCCAGAAAGAATGACCCTC
>Ga0307515_10008278_pt1 | contig 20306 bp, 12 predicted proteins | sample 17_EM_MG_FD_194513 | JGI IMG/M metagenome (GOLD analysis project Ga0307515, IMG submission 194513) | Populus trichocarpa ectomycorrhiza microbial communities from riparian zone in the Pacific Northwest, United States - 17_EM | ecosystem: Host-associated > Plants > Roots > Unclassified | place...
GTCTCCCCACAGTAACCAGATATATATATCCCCACATTACCCTCATTACATTTATATTTTTTTGGGTGGACGATCGCTGCTACGTCGCTCACGTGCGACATTATTTTTTAAAACAAAAAGAAGATTAAGAAGTATTTTTTTTATATTAATAATTTTATATGCTGTTCGTTTTACCTTTTATAATAAGTGGTAATATCATCCATCATCCTTTTCTATTTTTCTATGGTATCATGAAATAACTGGTAGATAAATTTGATAGCCAGTGATAATATCAGAAAATAATTCTGGGGTTTCGAGCTTCAGTGCCCAATGAGGTTACGAGACGACCAGATTCATTGCTTTGCTATCTGCAAAGACTGGGCTTCCCTTGTCTCCAAAATTTATACTTTCTCCCGCAAACACTTCATAACAATGGAGGATGATGATTATTATCCGATCAACAATCTCCTTTCAAGAAGTTGTTTGAAAATCTTAAATCTCTTGAAGTCAAGCTGAGCTTCCGCCAACCCTATCATTGCTACATATTGATGTTTGAACATTCGGCTCTTGTATATTCTTTTCATGATCTTTATTTGTTGATAACAGACTTGTTTCCTCAAAATCCTATGATAAATAAATTTTGTTTCCTCCAAAATTTCAATTTAATTTTAACAAAAAAAAACCCTCTAAAACCGGTTTCATAGCAAACTAATTAATTCATGAAAAAAAAATTGTCGATAAAAATAATTTGCACCACTTGATAAATATTATTTTTGAATGATAAACTCACCACATATACATGACAGGTAGGTGCATGCAGCCATGCAATACGATTTGTGTTTACCTGCTCTATATTCAATGAACAAAATATGAATCCCTTTTGATTATTTATTTATTTATTTTGAAAAAAAAAAATCAATCTCTCCAAAGTAGAAGCAAATTTATTTGTTTATTTTGAAAAAATAAATAAATAAATATCTCCAAAGTAGAAGCAAAGGTAAATAAATATAAAGCTTTTGTATTGAAGGTTCAATACGGATAACCAACATATTCATTAAAACCGATTCAACCTAACAAATCGAGTTTATTTATAACTCATCTACTCAGAGATTGATTTAAACTAGAATACCGCATTTTTTTATTGTATAGAATAATAACTATGATAGTAATACAATATTTTGATTAATTCTCATGTATCCGCCTAATTATAGGAATTTGTAAAATAAACGGAAAAAAAAAACGTTGGAGATTTTATCTTTTTATTAGTTATAAATATGTCATATGTTTATCTGATATGAGCAAATTAACGCAAGTAACAAAAATTTTCAACCCTAGCTAGGGCAACATCCTATACATCAATATCTCCGGGGCTTTTTTCTCCATTCTCGATAGTCTCCTAACTATGACAAGATCCATTCAAACCAAGCAATGCGGCAGGAGCTTAGATCACAACTCTGACGAGTTGGAAGACAAATTCAGCGAACTACCAGAGGATATAATCTTCACAATCGTGGAAAAAATCGGAGATACCAAAACCCTAGTTCTCTGCTCAGTTGTATCGAAGCAATGGCATGCCATCGTCTCCAAAACCGAAACGATCTCTGTCAGAGTACTCCCATATCCAAGCTGCGGCGGCGGGTTTCCGTGCGCGGAATCACACAACCACCTTCCACCATCAGAAGTTCCTGGTCTCATGAAAGTGTTTGCCGAGGTGAAATCTCTCAAGATTAAGTTATGCACTTTTCCAACTCTTAACCCACGAAATCAGGTCGATAACTTGTTGATGATTAAGGCCATGATTTATGGAGATGATATCCGCATCGACAGTTGCTACGCTGTTAAGGTTGGGTTTTTACGGAGAAGAATGATAGTAGCGATGGATACGTTTTTTAACCCCATGTTGAGTCAACATCCAGTTTCATATGCAAGTGACGTATGTCTTCATGTTATATTACGGCATCGTCCTAGAACTTTGAGTAGCATAGTGATTTCTTTCGTTAAGATGCAGGATTTTTATGGAAAGAAGGTGTTTATGACCAGAAAGATGCGGGATTTGTATAATGGGAAGGTGTTTATGACCAGAAAACAGTTGGATGACTTTACCAATTTGCCACCAAACGCAAGTGTCGAAGGTTGGCTTGAGGATGCTCGGAATTCTATTTATCAGCTTAAGAGCTCTATAAATAATATTTGGTCTAGAGATGAATTGTGGCATGTTAAACATTGGGAATCATTGCATACAGGAGATACAGTGATGGGAAAAAGGTTTATTGATAACCCCACTGTTTCGGAGATGTTCGTGAAAGAATTGCTGGGGGTTGCCAAAGACGACGATTGCGATGAGAAACAGTGAATAGTAAGATTTGATCACTTTACTTTACTTCTTGTTCTATGAGATGATCATCACACACACACATATAATTATGTAACTTCAATGGAATTAGAAACTGTTTTTATTGAATATTGAATTATTTTTTACCGAATTTCAATAGAAATTAACATTTAACACTACGAAAAAGAGAATTAAACTTTTTTTTTTATCTTGGCTTGTTGGAATTCTCTGATCTCTACAAGTGCTAAGTGATGAAAATTGTAATTTTGCGCTTTGATGTTTCATTTTCATATATGTACCTGTAGTTTTGAACTTTGATGTTTCATTTTAATTAGGGGCTACCAGGAGTTATGGATTGGAGACAATATCTACAAGAAGCTAGGCAGGGCATGGCGCCGCAGTCATTAGGGATTAAAGAGAAATTCAAGCTTCACATGAGGATTTCATATGTTGTTTAAAGATTCTCATTGAATCTTGTGTTTTGACCTTATAAAAGAATAAAGCTTTAGTTTTAAGTAGTTGGAGATATATATGAAACTATACTGCAAGTTAGTATTTTATAGTTTTATATTTCATATTTTAGTTTCTATGCATGCATGCGTGTCTTGAAATTATGTATCACTTGTTTTTATACACCTAGCAAATAGTTTAGATGAAATAGATCCCATTTTCTCGTGAATTTCTCTTGAGCCGGGATCTTTTGACGTGACTTTATCCTGCTGAGACCCCATTTTTCACTTGATTAAAATATTTGGAATTTTTTACTTTTCATGAAGGATTAGACCTAGTAACTAGGATCTATGGCTGACCGATTTTGCTATTGCAATTCTTTTCCTAGTAGCGGGTCACATTGCATTGAGGAATTAATTGTGGGCAAGGTGTCCTGTGGTATTTTGTGGGGGAATTTGGCTTGCTAGAAATAAATTGATTTTTGATAATAGATCGATGCCAAATTGAAATATGGTTTTTAGTTTGATTTTTCATCGTCTAGTTTGATTTTTAGTTGGATTTCTAGAGCTTTACTGATTTGTTAGACGTTGCTCTATCTTGTGCTTTATTCGTTTTACACTTAACTCGTATATTCTAGGCAGAGAGTTCATCAACTATATATGGTCGTTGAACTGATGGCAGAATTTCATTAAAAATTCAATAAGGCACAACAATATACTAATTAATAAAGCTCCACATACCGTTTTCTTCTCTGGGAATTTCTATGTTTTTTATAAACTTAATTATCTATTTTTACTATGGAATGTCCATAGTGATTTAGCAAACTTATTTTATGGACAAGATGAATAATTAAAAAAAAAAAGTGTTGTGTGAAAAATAGAAGGCTATATTTAGTGTGTGTGTGTGTGTGTGACAACATACAGATAATAATGTAAACCATACTACATATAATAACTTTATATAACATACAGATAATATTATAGATCATACTACACATAATAACTCTATATAAAGTAATTATAATATTTTTTATAAGATAACACATTTCATAATACACTCCCTCAAGTTGAAGGTGAGGTGTCCACATGAAACTTGGACCGTAAATGAGTAAAGGAAAAGTGAGGCAACGGCTTAGTAAAAATATCAACGAGTTGGTCCTTAAAGGATATGAAGCGAATCTGAATCTTCTTTAATTTTGGCTATTTTATCCCGAACAAATGATAATCAACCTCAACATACTTGGCACGAGCATGAAAATTCAAATTAACAGACAAATATATAGCGCCCAAGTTGTCACACCAAATAGTAGTGACAAAACTAGGAAAAAAATATAATCTAACAAAAAAAAAAAGCAAAGCCAAAGAACTTCAACAGTGTCATCAACAAAAGCTTTATACTCATCTTCAGTGGAGAATCAAGCAACAGTTCGTTGCTTGCTAGATTTTCATGGAATGAGAGTGGTATCAAAAAAGACAAGGTAAGCCCCGATAGACTTACGATTATTAATACTACCAACTCAATCAATATCAGTAAAATCATGAAAAGATAACGAAGAACTACGGGTAATGTGTAAGCTAAAAGAAGTCGTATCTTTTAGATATCGTATCACGGGTAATATGCATGGCTAGAGGATCAATAGGTTTGAATGATGGCATACCGGTACAGTAAAGGATATCAAGAATATATTTTTGATGACTAAGCATGAAACCTATACCACGGGTGCACTAGGAGTGATGTGTCTTTTCCTTACATAATCAGTCATTTACTCGGATTCTTGTAGACCATTAGATTTTCTATTAATTTCAATACTAGGTGGCGACTCCTGAATCTTATAATCAAAATTTTATGAGTATACCTAAAAACTTTTCCCTTCCAACACACTTCTTATCATTAAAAGCGTCGTCATTCAACGTCGCCCTACGACACTTTTTTTGTTCCACATGTATTAAAGAACTCAATAAAGCTGAAATTTTGTCAATTCAAAAGCTCTTCTTTTAAAAATTGATTGTTGTTACGTATCTTTTAAGGATTGGATTGTGAAGTCCTGATTCATACAATGCAATTACTTGAATAAAATGAAGCAATAGCACAAGGTTAGGGTAGTTACAAATTGATTTTAATGACATCTCCAATTCATATAGAAGCTGCTATGGTTGATTGGTTATAGTTCTCTTTTATAGATTCATAATTTTCCTGATTTGTCTGTTTTTAGTGAGCTAACATGCCATGTTTCATTTGTAAATTTTTAGCTTATCTATAGTTATTTTTTCTCTCCTGTACGTTTAGCATTGTTTTTATTGGCTAAATCAGTTGATTAATAAAAATATTCTCTCTTCCATAAAATAAATAAAAATTATAATAATGGTTGTAACTAGAAACTTTCCCTCGGACTTGGCTAGCTATGCATGCCAAATCATATAACTGACTTTTAACTAAAAGATGTCCTTCAACAAATTGCGATAGGATTTTTCCTGGAATATTTCACTATAATTAGCAATTTAACTGGACACAGCAAATTGCAACACATGAGCGAAAAGAATAGACATGGAGACTCGAGATCTTTCAGGATATTAATTGCCATTAGTTGTTCCTCTCTGTCTGCTTAACCTGTCATAGAAATGGCCATATATAGTAATAGGTCTAGATAATTTCTTCAACTTGGAAACCTAAAGAGAGATCATAGAAAAACATTAAGAAGAAATATTACTCTCCTAAAGCCATTATGGCTGCCACCAAAGTTGTTCTATCTCATGTTCTTATTGTTCTAAGCTGCATTGTAGCTCTTCTTTTGTCCCAAGTGAGCGCAATTGATGGATTTGAATCACAAGAACTTAAGATTTGCGGGTTTGATGCGATATATAACATTGGTGATTCATTATCAAACACAGGAAACAAAATCAGAATAAATTCTAGTATAGCGGAAAGTCGCCTTCCTGACGGCACAGCTGTTAGATCCTTGGTACCGCTTGACTACATTGGTAAGAAAACAATTTCTATTACTTTTATTCTTCTTTATTACATGTTTTTCAAGCATAGTAATAAGAATCGACCTAAACTACATAGCTATGTCGCTAAATTGTTTATGCTTCTTGATTTTGCAGTGAAGTCGGCCGGTTTTTCATCCATCAAAGCTTATTTGAATACAAATGAAACGGACTCTCACAATGGAGTGAATTTTGCATTTTCTGGTGCTTCAACTTTACCAGCGAAAGTTCTTGTGCCTAAATTGAAGGTGGATGCGGGAGTTATTGTTAATACTCTCGGCACACAACTTCAATGGTTTGACAGATATTTAGAAGGATTCTGTCGAAGACCTAAAGGTTATTGCTTTCTCCTGTAGCATGGCTCTTTTGTACATGTAAAGCAATTCTTGTCATAGTTATAAGATATGATCAAGCGTCAACCGCCTCATAGCCCGAGTTATGAGTTATACGTTGGATGAATTAATCAAGATTAATTCAAGTTTTTTTAAAAAAAAAAACTAAAATAACATTATTTTAGTAAATGAAAACTAGATGTTTTCATTGATTTAGTCCTAGCCAAACCTAAGATTAACGAGTTACTGGGTTGACCCGCATAACTAAGCAATGATTCTTGTATTATCATGACATAAACTTGTCATTAATTTAAGTTAATATTATAACTAATATTAATTGTTTATATTTTATATGTCTAACAGATTGTAAGGAAAAACTCAAGTCATCTCTCTTTATAATGGGAGAGATTGGAGCAAATGACTATAACATGGCATTTCACTTTGCCAGTAAAACAATTGAGGAGGTGAATAGGATGGGCCTTGTATCTGACAACGTAAAAAGCATCAAGAAAGCCATTGAAGTAAGTCAACGTACTCGTACTCGTAAAACGAGTATTTCCATATCTGTAACAATATTATTGCGTTAATTTCTTAGCTAATTTTTTACTAAACCCAACATAATCATATTTGATTCTTCAATTAATTTGTTATTGCACCTCTGGCTATACAGAAAGTCATTCATTATGGTGTCACTCGAGTTCTTGTCCCTGGAATCTACCGAGTAGGTTGTACACCAGGCTATGTTAGCAAGTTCGCAGAATCTAACACACTAGACAAATATGGTTGTGTAAAGGAGTACAATGATTTTTTCAACTATCACAATGATCTTCTGCAAGCAAAGCTTGAGAAATTGAGAAAGAAATACCCTGGAGTGTCTATAGTATATGGTGATTATTATAATGCAATGCAGTTTGTTATGGACAATTACAAGAAATTTGGTAAGTATATTTGAAATCCCTTTTCAAAACTGCGTAGATATTGAAATAAGTGGATAGAAACTGACATTTTTACTTGATCACTTGTTACTGCGCAGGATTTGAATATATAACTCAAGGTTGCTACATTGATCAAGGCAAGCCACCTTGTTCAGACCCTCAAAAGCATATGTTCTGGGATTTATATCATTCGACCCAAAACTCAAATAAGTATATGGCAAATTGGATTATTCAAGACATCGTCTCGAAGTTTGGGTGCAGGTGATCGATGAAGTTTCAAGTTCCAAAGAGAAACTTCTTAATGATTGCTCATTGTGTTTCAATTTTATTCTGTTTTCCTGCGAGAATGAGCTGAACCATAATGTACGTTAACTGATATCAGTTTTAATTAATTTACTAGGATTCTTGACGCAACAAAGTGATTTGGATCATGGTATGTTGTGATGTGTAAAGCCTCTATACACACACATACACAAAATCATTTGTCATTTGAAGGTAGTAATGTGTCAATATAAATTTCAAGTTTAAAAAGCTTTCATAATATAAAGTCATTTTTATCATATTATCTATGATCTTATTAATGTTAAGATGGTTATTTGATGCTTGGATTATTTACTATTTTCCCCTTTTATTCTCGCTTGATTTTGATCCGATTGCAATAGCGCTCATAATGGGTCTATTAATAAACTCTTAACTATATAACTGGTTAAGACAAGAACAAGCAGCATCCTACAGGTAGTGGTTAAGGAACTTGAGTCTCTTCCGCCTTATGATGGCACTGGCTGCATGTAAATGAAGTGATCCAATTGTTATGACCTCTTCCTAGAGCATGAAATTAGCACTTGGAAGAGAGTCTTATGATTAGGACATTTGGGGTGAACTTTTCGACAAGCCAAGCCATGAACACGTCTTTAGTGGATAATTACGCACGCCAAGATTTGTTGTTCTCACAGGTAGATGAAACTTTACTGTCAGGGTTGGAAAAACACTTTCCTGAGAGATAAATTGTAAAAATGCATACCTAATCTTGAGAGATTTCACATTGACAAACACTTTCATGAGACCTGGAACTTGTGATGCTGCAAGGTGGTTGTGCGATCCCAAGCATGGAAACCTAGCGCCCCAGCTAAGATATGGGAATGCTGCTCTGATGGAGATCGTGTCGTTTTGGAGACGATGGCAAGGTGGTCTTCTTGGATTTCGCATTTGTGTGGGGAAACTAGTGCTTTAATGGGTTACAAAAGCAATGAATGGACAATGTGGGTGGACACACAAAGACGATAACAGGCTGCCACCATGTTAAAACTATGGAGTAATTAAGCTATGCATGGCCAATAATTGCAAATTTAGGTGCTCTAAATTCCAAGTAAATGGTTAAGGTTTCACATCTAGTTCTCACACCAATATAAAAATGCATTTATCTATGACTATTAACATAAAATCATCTTAATTAATGTTAAAGTTTAAGCTATTATATAAAATCTAAAATATAATTTATAATATTTAATTTTTAACACAACATGACATAATTAACACCAACAAACACAATATTTAATTTACACAAAATTAAATTATCTGTTCCAGTAACTTTTCTTTTAAGAATATAGTATGTCATTTTCTAATTTATCTGCAGTATTTTTTTTCACATAGTAACATAAATTATAAAAAAAATACAAATTATATATCCACTCCGATTGTGCCACCGAAAAAAACACGGCCAGTATCTCAATCCCCTTCTCTTCCACTCTCACACTCCCTCTCTCTACCACACCCCCTCGTGCCTTCTTTAAGCCCCCTCACCTGCCTACCTCACCTGCAATTCTCATCACCGATGACCCGAGGCGGAGGAGGAGAAGTTTGACAATGGTGACACCTGCAGGGTTAAGCTCCAACAGCTACGTGTTGGCATTCCTGCTCCATCTCTCTCTCTTTTCTGCCACTATCTTTTCTTCTATTAGAATTGCTGATATGCTTGACCAAGACTATCTTGAAGAGGTACATTGATTCTTAAATTCTCAGTCTTTTGTTAAATGGGTTGTCTTGGTTTCATGTTTTAGTGTGTTGGTTCTTTCAGGCTGTTGGTGTTTTAGGCTAGAAATAGATTAATGTTAGTAGTGAACAAGCATGGGAAATGGTGAATTTGATAGACCGTTTTACTAGCTGCCAAAAAAGTTTTGTCCATTTAGCCATTATGATTGTATATTATTGCATGAGCTAGATTTCTAATCTTAGAGTGTCGATGCAAATTGAGATGTCTAAAATGTTCAAGATGTGCCAGGATACTTGTTTCTGATTGTGGCAGAAGTAAAATGAGATCTCGAATGTTAAAACTAACACCAAGTCTACTTAGCTATTAGATGCCAACTGCTTGGATTTCTTGCCATTCTTTCTTTCTTTCTTTCCCTGTATTTCTTTTCATGTGAATGGGCAATTTCAGTTTCACTGTTAGTACTTTCTGGTGTTAGTTTTATTTAATGGAATGCAGTTTTAGATGCCTAGACTGTGTGAAGATTGATCCTATAATGCTTGTTTCAAGTATATATTTATATGTTTTGAGAGTGTGATTGTCCTTGGACAATTCTTGACTTTCGCGACTTCATCGAAAAGCTTGAAATTAATCAAGGAATCAGAAGAAGTGGATGATGACAAGGAAGAAGACGATGAGGATGACCACGAGAAAGATGATACTGTTGACATTTCTTTAGAGAAGGAATTGCAGACAGTGCTTCCATGTACAAGAACTTGCAACCGGCCTAAGCGAAAGCCTAGGCTTCATCATCCATGCTTTGCATGATTTCAGTCTGGAGTTTGGATGTGTATATCACTAGGCATAGCTATAAAGAAAGCAAATTTTAGCTTCTTTCAGTTTATTGTCCATGACCAGCTTGTTAATCCAAATCCAATAGTATAGCCATAGTAACTTTGTATCTCCAATTTTGGTTTAAATTGTTTTCTTATTAGTCTTTGCATGGTGAACATCGTCATTAGGTAATGCAGATGAAAGAATATTGTAATAGCATTGATCTTGGAGAAATAAATGGTTTTCCTCTTCTCCGCAATTGCTATGTTCTAGCAGAGCTGCACCGAGTTGTTTCAAGTCCTGCTTCCTGTAATTCAGTACGGTTCCCTTTTTTTTCTCTTCTTTCTTGAATTGTTTGCAATATATGCGCAAAGATAATCAATCAAGATCCCTACAATGAATTGGTCCATTCTTTCATTTGCTTGCTAATTCCCAATCTTAGGACAAAGATATGATATTGGATGGAGAAAAGGAATTTCAGCAAGATGAACATGAAGAAATGGGGTTGAACGTACAATCACTTTGAGATACATAATTCACTACTTAGAATCTTAGTGTATTAAAATACATGAAAATATTTTTTTATTTTTAATATTAATACATCAATTTAAAAACATCAAAAAAAAATTAATTTTAAATAAAAAAAATCAATTTTTTACAAAATCACAAAACATGGCCTTCTCTCCTGAGAGAGTCCAGCAACTATGCTTGAAACGAACAATGATACTAGCTCCAGGTGTCAATAATACAATCACATCTTAAATGGCTTGAAGTTTACAAGCTCTGCACTCAAATGATCTCATGTATTAAAATTAAAAGACAAAAATTATAGGAGTTAATCTAAAAAAATTATGAATAACTTAACATGGTTAGAGGGCATTAATCCGATTTAAAAAAAAACATATCCATCCAAATGAACAATAATTCAGAGTTGTTTGTACTTTGTATAATATATAATTTCTTAGTTGATTAGTGATGGAAAAAATCATCTGGACACCAATTACAGGAGAATCAAGCCGCATGTGGTAAACTGGCTCAGCATGAAATTGTTTAGTTTACAAATAATAGCAGTGTGTCTGCTGAAGCCGTAGAAAGTTGGGAAGAAAGGCTATACAACCTAATCATCTGCTGAACATCAAAACCAGGTTTCTGCCTAATCTTCATGCAAGGCTGCCTGACACCACAAGTAGCTCTAATCTGGTTCTTCATACTACCAAAGGTATACGAGGATATCCGGTATTTGTTGGTGCAGTGATATCCCTAGGCCTGTTTACAAGGTTGCACCAAAAGCTTTGAAGACTTGTCTCCTAGGAAGGGAAACAAAATTCTTAAATTTTCATCTGATGTCTATAAAAAAACATGTAAATCACAGAAAGAGAGGTTTCCAACTTAAGCTAAGAGTTCTGCAACTTATCCGGACAGTTGTTCAGCATTTGTTTTCTTCAAAATGCATAATAGAGCCAAGTGTTTCCTGCCTTGTCCAACATGAGATTTTTGCAGGGTCCCTGTTTTACCCACAGCTGAAAGTGATTTGATAAGAGGAAATCCATGTCCAGCCAAGTTTCCAATTCCTCATAAAAATATTTAAAGCTTTCAGCACTCCATCATCCATTACCATTACCAGATTACCATTCACAAAGTTGAACAATACATGGCTGCTTCACTGCTCCATATTACTATATAAACAAGCTCCAATCACAAAGTTAAACAATACATGGCTGCTTCACTGCTCCTATAAAAACAAACTCCAATGCTGACGGTGCATCCTCTGTAGGAACAAGGGGAGTCATCAAACCAGTAAACCACCAAATTTTGCAGTGACAAGATCTTAATCTTCTTCTCATTGTCTCAGTGTTCCTGAATATCTGAAATCATAAAGCAAGAAGGGAACTCCGCAAGCTACAGAAGCAACCGAGCCAGTGTGGAAGAATTTCTTTCACTCTTCAATCAACTATACATCCCTTTTACTTTGGTAACTCCTCAAATCAGCTACAAATGGTGTTAAAAGCAATTAAAACTTGGATGATTTGTCCTTGAGAACCTTTATAAATATAGGAACTTTTGGAAAAGAAGAGTAAGTTGATGATTGTCCTCGATCTGATGGTGTTCTTGACCCACACCAGCAACCCTCTATAGGTTTTCCTTTCCATGAAAAATAACAGAAGCAGGCAGACAGAATCTTCTATAAAGAGGCTTCCCTATGAGCAGAGACCACTGTATCCCATTCAGCTCCTTTTGAGGTGGCCTCTCCTTTTCTAAGACCGAAAATAGAGCAATCACAAGTCCAACAACAATATACACCAAATTCAGATTCCTCTCCATAGTGACAGTAACACAGCACAAGAAAGAAATGTTATTCATACTTTTGGATCTATACTGGTACAAATCTCCAGGATCTTCCCCTGGAATTGATCAATCAATCAAAAACTCTTGGATATTAACCATATTAAGTACTACTCGAATGCCCCCTCTTCTTTCATATTGTCCATAAGCACCACTCAGTTTCCTTCAAGCATCACATTGCAATATTTCCTGTCCAATGTAAACTTGGATGCAGTTTACAAAGACACTTCAGGGAATCAACAGGTAAGCGTCAACATAAAGAAGATGATAAATTAGACATTTGACCAACCAGTTAGATTACTGACTAGCAACTATCAAATGCTCCCGGACTTGAAGTTCTTTGACATTAATCTTTTAAATTACAAAATTGCACATTTTTCCTGTACATAACAATAACTGCATGAGGTAATAAAACCAAAATGGGATGAGCAAGAACTGTTTGGTCGAGAGAATTGGTGCCAAAAAAAAGGAACGACTCTGCAGGCATTTCACAGCCTGACTGCTTGATGATGAATAGAAGGCATGCTTGAGATTTGAACCCACCTATTGAGTGTTGTAAGAGCATGCATGTCCAAGTGAGACCTTGACTCCAGGTTCACCAGTCCGCTGAGTCTTATTCATCACGATGCTCACACTAATGGGCATCAGAATCTTATCCTGCAACACACGATCCATATTCCACTGGTGTGACTGCAAACAACTATTCTGTATGTTAGGCATGAATAACATTTGCATGTACATGAACATCAAATTAAATCCCCTCTCTCAAATTGTTGTGCTTTTAGGAAATGCTATACTAGGTTGCAATCAAACAGATGAAGTAAATACCTATTCAGCTTCCCAGAAGCGTGCTACCCATTGCTTTCAACTTTGACTCTAGACCAAAGAACTTTAGTCCTGCCAATACCAAGTCAGCTGTCTTCTTCTTCATGTGTTCAATTAATATTTCATCAAACACAATTGTCTTTGCTTCAGTCAAAATTTTACGCTGTCTCAAATCTGTAAACACCTTTCTTGCCTCTTCAAATGTCCCATGCTTGCACATACCAGAGATGATAGCAGAATATATAACTTCATTGGGAGTACAACCCTCCTGCATCATCTCATTTAGCACATCAATCACCTTTTCAGCACCACCTGTTTTACATGCATGAAGAATCGTGAGACTGTACTTGAACTCCATGGGCCCACTTTCAACACTGGCTAAGCAGTCACGAACAAGCATCATAGCTGCATCAATCTCTCCATTATCACAAAGCCCTTTAGCAAGAGAGCAATAGGCAGCAACAGAAGGGACACAGAACATCTCAACTATTTTGTTATGACTAACACAAGCCTCTTGGATGTTTCCATCTTCTACAAAACATATAATTGCAATGCTATAAGTTGTTGAGTCGGGTTTATTTAAGTCCTTCATTTCACCAAAAAGTGATAATGCCCTTTTCATCTCTCCAATCGTAAGGAGAGCCTCCATAAGTATATTGTAGATAGGCACACTACTATAACCTTTTACTTTCAAGTCTTCAAACACTTCCAAGGCCATCATAGTTCTTTCTGGCTTCCCAACCACATACGAGAAGAATTTGGAGAGATCATCAAAGACAGAAAATCCCAACTTCTCCATTTGCTTAAGAAGCTTGCAAAAATCATCCATCTTTTTCATCTCCGCATAAGACATCAGCAAAGGATTCACAGTCTTAAAATCCCGTTCAAGACCCTCCTGAACTGTAACCTGAAAAAGCTTATGAGCCTTATCAACCCTCTTAACATTACAAAAACCTTCAATAAGTGAATTATAAATTCGCAGATCAGCCCTATACCCTGAATCCACTAAATCCTTCAATAAATCACAAGCCAACCCAATCTTTCCATCCGCCACGAATGCCTCAACCAAAATCCCATAAATTCCTCTATCGATCAATATCCTCCTCCCCTTCATCTCCTTAAACACCTCATACCCTTTATCCACCCTCCCTCCTTTACACAACGCCGTAACCAAAGTCACATATGCCATCACATCCGGCTCCACCCCATCCCTCTTCATCTCCTCCCAAACCCTCAAACAAGCATCCAAATTCCCTTCTCCTGCCAACGCTCTAACCATTGCTGTATATGCAAAAACATCCGGTTTGCACAAATTCTCCCTCATTCTCCCTAAAACCTCCATCATTTCCTCTATCCTCCCTGCCTTACACAACCCTTTTATCAAAATCATATAAGTAACACTCTCTTCCACCAGTCCATCCCTCCTAAAATCCTCATAAACCGATAATGCCAAATCCAAATGCCCCGTCTTAATCAATGAATCCATTATCCTATTATACAAAAAAACACGCGGTTTAACCCCAAATTTCACCATCTTTTGATACACATAGTAAACTCTAAGTCCCCTATTCGCATCCGAATGCATTCTAATCAAAATTTCAAACTGTTTTTCCGTCGGTGGCTTCCCTTGTGCTTCCATTAATTCAGGCAACTGATCAGCAGCTCTAAAAAAATTGCTCCTGTTCAAATTATAAGCAAAAGCATTATAACTAGCAAAAGTATGCTTAAACCCTTTCTGTTTACCTGCCCAGTGAAAGAACTTTGTCGCTAACTGAGGGTTGTTTTCGACCTTCAGTACTTCGGCAACCAGGTCCGGTGTCACCCTCCGGAGTTTGCAGAGCTCTGTCACCACTTCTGGGCCCCACTGGTTCCGGTTCTTGCGGAATGCGTCGAGGATGAATCTGGCAATGGGGGAGAGGCGTTGGGAGAGGGCGAGGGAGTGTCGTGATCGTGGAGATTGAGGTTTGGAAGGTTGTGGCTGGTGGGGAAGGTTTTGCTGTGGGTCCCATTTGTGGAGATCGAATGGCTTGAAAGGGGTGATGGGGTTTTTTGGAGGTTGTGGTTTGACGGTTTGACGGTTTGTGAAGAGGCCACCGCGGACTACAGGGCGGTTTTGTGAGGGTTTACGGTGGCCGTAGAAGAAGTAGGGTTTAAGGGGTTTTGACGGTGGCGGAGGTGGCGGTTGGGGTGGCATTTTTTGTAAATTTCAAGGTTTGTTTGGCAGTTTACTTGTGTTCTTGTTATAGCACTTCCAGGTGTTCTTAGATGTTGGACGGTTGGAGTTTGGTAAGAAGAAAATAAATGGGCCTATTTGGGCCGGAAATAAAACCTATAATAGTCCACAAATACAACAAATTCTAGCCCTTTAAAACAAGCCCAAAGCTTAGCTTCAAGTAGAAACACGTGTCACTAACCCACTTGTTGAATTTGCTCACCGTCCGATTAGCGACCTGACGCCGGAGATCAACCCAGCCGAGAGATCCTGGATCTAGCATCTTGTATATGTCTGTCCTCCTATACTATACTATTTGAATCATTAAATCATTCGGAGTAATTTATTTGTTATTGAATTAATTTGTTTTTATTATTTTTGTGTAAAAAGATATTTTTTTATTTTTTTAAATATTTTAATTTTAACTCAACCAAACTTAATTAAATTATCCAGTTTGTTAGTCAACCTGAGAGATTACCCTGATTTTTATGAATCATGCACCAAATTATAAATTTATTAAATAAATAAATTTATCATATAAGTTTAATAATTATATTCCAATACCCAATCTTAAGATAAGCTTTTCTACGTACCTCCTTTTTTATGGATAAAATTCTTACATAATAATAAAAACAATTCTTCAACACTAAAATATTTTTTGGTTTTAATATACATCAATAAAAAAAATCATTGTAAATTCGCACAATGTTTTTCTCTGTTAGTCCTTTAAAATTTTACTCTTAACTGACCAGTATTGCTTTTTTTTAGTTTAGGACTAAGTTATAAATAGATTGGAACTTGAGGACTAAACATATAACTTCAAAAACTACAAAGACTAATGAATTAGTTTTGTTAAATTGAATTGAAATGGATATTAATTTAGCACCGTTTTATTTTTATTTTTTGTATTTGGAATTGTGTTTAGATATATTTTAAAAATATATTTGATTAGAAAAATTATTGAATTGATATTTTTTTAATATTTTCTAATATTTTTAATGTATTAATATAAAAAATCTAAAAAAATTAATTATTTTTATTTATTTTTAGAATAAAAATTAAAAAATATTTTGCACCGCTAAACAAGCTAGTTTACTTAATCATTGGTTTTTAGTGATTAATTGATCAGAATAAATCTGATCAAAATCCAATAAGATTAATATCAAATTTTAATTTTTTATAAAAATAATATTATTTTTATAAAAAATAAACTCGGTTGGTAGTTGACTCAACTTAAAATTTAGGTTATGAATTTTGATTGGATAGCCAGGTTATTAGATTAATTATAATTTGTTTTTATAAATAAAAATGACTTTATTTTTATTAAAAATAAATAAATGATCAATGGATTGTGATTAGGTTTTCTTTCCGATCTTACAAAGTTAATCCGAATTCTTGACTAGGTCACCTAGGTTTTTATCTTTTCTTATATATCCAGCTTGATCGGACCGGGTTTAAAAGAGGTGTAGGTGTTTGTCTTCAAGACATCCTCTTTTTTGTCTAGTTTTGTGGTCACTCTCTGCTCCAAACTTTTCTCTACCCTCGAAACCCTAATCTTCGAGTTCACAGACAGATTGATCACTCCATCTCTCGAGTTTTGATTCCCTAGGAACCCCAGAAGAGGTGAGATCGATGTATCATCATCCTTCGAGGTAAAGGCAGCACCTTTTCAACTGTCACTCTCTATCTCAGGTTAGGGTATTCATTTTGAGTTCATCTTAGGGTTTCAAATTTTCAATCTTTTCTTTTTTTGTTGATTGGTGAGGTCTGTCAATTGAGTTTAGTCTCTTCTCTTAATTTGGAAAGTAATTCAGATAGTTAATGGAGTATTAATGTGTAGATCTTGAATATGATTGATGCTGTAGAATAAACAGTCATTATTTCTCCGATGTTCATTGTTTGAGCCTGGAATTTGTTTTGCAGGAGAGGTTATTGAAGCCTTGCCAACCATATTTAGTTTTGATTAAAACAGTATCATCTTTAATTTTAGTAGAAACCTTTTGAGTCCCATCTTCTGAAAAGATATGTCGGCATCCAAATTGACAAAGAAACGCCGTATTTCGGATGCCTCGGACAGATTCATCCAGTTACCGGATGAATTGATCATAACCATCTTGAACAAAACTGGAGACCCCAAAACCCTTCTTCGTTGCTGTTTAGTGTGCAAGCACTTGCAATCCCTTGTCTCCAAAGTGGATGCAGTCTCTCTTAGATTCTCATATCCAGGAGAGGCAGGCGAGTATCTCCCTTGCTGGAAATCACATTACCACATTCCGCAATCAGCTATCCCTGCCATTATGAAAGTGTTTGCTTATATGAAATCTCTTAAAATCAAGCTCTGCCTTTGCCCTTCACTACTCACTTGTTATGGAGTGCATCGCGGACATGCATTCAAGTACAAGCTGAAGGCAGAGGATATGAACGATAAAATGCACATTCATCTGTGTATGGCTATTGAAGTTGGACCATTGTCAAGTGATAATAGGGGGATGTTATCCCATAAACGGGACTGGTTCAATATTGAAAAGGTCAAGAATCCTCTGATGATGTCCTTTTTTCTTGTAATATTAAGTCATCGGCCTAAAACGCTGAGTAGTGTGGTGATTTTGAGTACTGGAATAGAGAGGCATGGTTTGAAACGTAAGGTGCGGCATAGAACAGAAGTAGGGAAGGTGTTTATGGAATCTGAACAGATGGCCAGGTTTTTTACTTTGATTTCAAATACAAAAGTGAACAAGAGCTGGCTTAAGAATCCGCAGAATCTGGTTTGTTGGATTAAAAAGGATGAGCAAAATAATCATCGGGTAAGAGAGATGTTGTGGCTTGTTCATAAATGCGAAGGAGAGAGATGCAGTGTGAAGAAATCAAGTATAAAGGAGAGAGATGTGCAGGAGCTGCTGGGTGCTTTTGATGAGGACGCCAACAATGATGAGAAACAATGAAAAATTAGACCTCTTCTGACAGTAGTGACATGATCACAGCCCAAGTTCTAGGTTTGCGTTCTGTCTAAAGTTAGCAAATACTCTATGCTTTAGTTGAATGGTATATATTTAATTGTTACTGTGTGGAATTTCTTTTTTCTTAATTGCAAATATAAGCATGGTTTTTTTTGTAAGTTCAAGGATGGAAGTGTGATAAATTGAAAAGGTGTGAAAGATAGTAGCTTACAGCATGAATAGCATCCTGTTGAGCATTGCATTCACGATCAACTTCCATATCAATTTGCCTCAGAATTTGCATAGCTGAACAGCACAACTGTTTATCTAACGTACTGTTCTTGGTAAAGGAAAATTGGCATGGCACATGAACGCGGCTTTGATGCGTTTTAAGGCGGGAACATTAACTTGGTAGTCTGATTCAATAACACACCGACACCATATCTTACAGCCTCGCAGTTGCAGCAAAAACAGGGGAATCAAATATATTTTTGCCTATATGATCTTGTGTTCGAGCTTCCTTTATCATTCGTATCTGTTTCCTAAAATTGCTGACACTAGATCATCATCTCTAAGAACGGGATGAGATGTGAGATTTGTACCTGCTGGCCATGGCAATTGGCTAATAGCATGGTTGGACTATGAACATGCCGTAGGGAGCAGCATGGTCTCATCTTTGACAGTGCAAGTGCAATTTTGAAAGAATTACAACTTTAAATGTTGATTTGATTCATAACGAATCCAGCCAATATAATAACTTGAAAAAAAAAGAGTAAGATGCTATATTGGTGCATGGGACGCAATGCTAATTGTCATTGCTATTAAATCCCCAATCGGCCAATCTATCTGGTCTTGTCCCACTGTCGTCTCAAAAAACTAATTCCCGTCTGGTCTTGTCCCACTTTCTTCTCAAAAAACTAATTCCCGTGTTTTCACTGTACAATAACGATTTTGCACTTTAAAAACCAAAGGAGTGAACACACACGGGTAAAATATTATTTTCACACTTCTGCATGGTGTAATGACGCCCATGCTCTTGGAAAAACAAACGAGGCTGCCATTGTTTGAGGGGTGTTTTCAATTTTTCATATATATATATATATATATATTTTGTATATTTTAATTACCGAATAGCTCCAGGGGTAACTCCTTTTTCCCTAAGGTCAAGAGGACTTTTTGTTTTTTTTACGTTGGTTTTTTTGCAATTATGGATTAGAATTAAGGGTGTTCTAGTTTTTTTTATAAATAAAAAAATAACATGCACCATAAGTGGGAGGCAATCACGCTTTTTGGGCAGCGCATGAGGCTCATCTCGATGGTTGTTGGTTCTTTTTTGAAGCAACATTCAAAACATCGCGTCACCCTTTACACGGTGGGCTAGCACATGTCAGCCGCCAAGACACGACGAAGCTCCGATGATAATTCCCCCCTTTTTTCTCTCTCCGTTATCTGAAAAAGTGTGCTAGCCTTATAAAATTGCAAAGTGATTCTTAACTTTTTAATTATATTGAATTTGATTTATTTGTTTTCAATTTCATCCATTGGCATTTGATTTTTTATTTTTTTTTATCAAATTTGATAATTATTCTTTTGATTCCTATTTATTTTGCTTTTAATCTTTTTTTTTAATTGGATTTTATTTTTCGATTTCATACCTAATCATTTGATTTTAATTCCTTTTTTTTTATGAATGTGATCCCCATTCTTATGATTACAATTCCTTTTATTTTGAGTTATCTTCTTGATTAATTGTTTTTTTGGCAATTTCATCACTCATTGTTTAATTTCTTTGTATTTCCATATCACATTTGGTGCTTTCTTTTATCATGCTTTTAAAACCCGGCATAGAAGTTGACCCCCGTTGTGTCCCAAGTCATCGGTGGGGTTGAATGACCAAGTTTACCGGGGTCAATTGGATTTTTTATTGTACAGGAAGTAAAAATAACATTATTTTGATTAAAAAAATAATAGCAAAAAAAAACCAATGGATTTTGACATAATTTTCTCTTAGCTAATCGCTTGATTTTTATTCAACTAAAAAGTAAAAAATAGTATTAATATCATTAAAAAAATAATGGAGAAAAAACTCAACAGGCTTAGACATCAAGTTATAAGATTCACATGTCAACCCAGTTGGTTAAGTCGGGTTTTGGAAGTTTTTTTTTTTTTTTTTTTGTT
>Ga0307515_10008279_pt1 | contig 20302 bp, 20 predicted proteins | sample 17_EM_MG_FD_194513 | JGI IMG/M metagenome (GOLD analysis project Ga0307515, IMG submission 194513) | Populus trichocarpa ectomycorrhiza microbial communities from riparian zone in the Pacific Northwest, United States - 17_EM | ecosystem: Host-associated > Plants > Roots > Unclassified | place...
GTCTATGTTTATGAGTCTATATGTTGACCAAGTATATCAGTAACTCCCAGCGTATTCGGGCCGATTCGGCCCGAATGGACTGGTCCAAAGCAGTCCAGGCCAGTTCAGTCCAGGTCCCGAAAAATTGGGGATTGGTCCGAGCCCGGTCCAAAAATTTCTCGGACTGGATTGGACTGGACTTGGACGGACCCGGTCCGGACTGGTCAATTGCTGGACTGGTGGAATCATTGCACGAGTGAGTGGGTCTATAGAGAATTCCAGTGTTCCTAAGCGGCCTGCACGTGATTTAAAAAGCCTGCATAAGCCTTGGTCTGGTTGATGGATGGAATACGGCATTGGCAGGGCTACAATGATTGAGTTGGATATGGTTTATGTTTCGTACTTTGGAGACTTTCTTAGTAAAGGCAGCAGAGAATCTTTCGAACAAAATATTCTGTTTAGGCTTAGTCCGCCAAGAAAAGCCGCCAGCCCGCCCTCATTCGAAAGCCGCCGCTTAGGAACACTGGAGAATTCGGACATTCAATTGTGCTTGTAGCCGACGGCATGGGACTTAGATTCAACTCGGTGATGTTGGATTGGCCACCTTCCGCCCCACGGTCCCTCATTACTGTGCAGACGGTAAAGAAGGAGACACGTCGTTTAAACCAAAGCGAACCCGACCGCAACATGGTGCCTGGCCCTCAATTGTGATCGAAGCTGGAGCCTCAGAATCAGCAGCACTTTTGGAGTTTGATGCACACTTGTGGCTGCGGGAGTCTGCTGGACAGGTCATGATTGTGGTTTTGATTAAGATTACCCACTCTCCAAGGAGTATCCGTATTTAAGAACGGCAAGGTCGATTCTTGAATACCCAAGCTCCTTCACGAACTACAGGGTTCAAGTTCAAGACGTTTTCATTAATTGCTCAGTCAATCTTCCACTAGCATCCGGTCCATTCATCCTCAATTTCAAAAAGCTTTTTGATCGTCCACTAGTTGCTAATGAACACGACAAGACAGTGTTCCTAAGCGGCTCGGCCTCCATTTCTAAAGCTTGCGCTAGTGGCGGCAGGCTTGAAGAAGCTGGAAAAGCTAGAAAAGCTTGTAGGCCAGCTTGAAACGCTCGCAGGCTACTCGGAGAAGCTTGCAAGTAGGCTAGAAAAGCTAGAAATGGCCTCAGGCTAGCCTGGCCCTCATAAAAGGCCGCCGTTAAGGCCGACCTGGCCGCTTAGGAACACTGCGATATAGTCTTCACCACGTAGCAGCTCTCGCAATTCGGAGATCATATCTTTTTGTTATTGCAAGGCTGGTAGAACGCGTATGATGAGCTGGGACGATAGCTGGGACGATAGCTGAGACGATAGCTGGGGCGCATTAATATTTCTACTACTACTACTACTGTTGAGTTAAACTGTCGTGCTTGTTTGGTGTTGCATGTATCACGTGCTGTTGCACGTAACCTACTTTACTTTGACTTTTAGCTTTTACTTCTTTTTAGACTTTTGCAATAATCATCAATCAAGACAGAACCTTATTCTTCAACAACTACTGATTCTTCTTTTATATGTCTTTTATATTTTTTTACACACTGACGGGTGGGATACAGTTACTATTGTCGTGTTTTTTCTTTGAAGTTGTTGTGCTACTTTTCGATCAGGCTGGTTAGGGGTGTTTGCATTCTGTTCCTGTCTGCCGCGAAACGGGTATTGTATATATCCTTTCTTACAACTGCAGCGGCGACGACAAAATAGTTTCTAAATACACTTCTTTAGCGATACTTACGGCACCGTGATACTTCTGAAGTCAATGCTCGACGCTTTAATCATCACTACTTTTCATACACAATGATACACACTGTTCGAAACCGTCTTTGACGTTTTGAAGCCAACCCCCGGGGCTTTAAGGAAAGCTTGGCTGGCGTGAAAGGCGGTGATGCGGAAAGGACGATAGATGTCGACAATGGAGTATGTCGGCAATGAGTATGGATAGGTAGCAGTCATCCGCCAAAGTTCTGTGTTACATTCAATGGTGAATTCGATGTCTATTGAACTATCTAAGTGAGGGCATATGCCTTTATACACATGAACAGTCTGGAGGTCTGTGGAAGTCCATGAAAGTTCAAGGAATGACAACGCCAGTGGCGGACCGGTGGCGAGTGAAAATTTGTGTATGAGTCTTACAGCTACATTCTGTGTTGCGAGTGTAAAGCGGAAGAAATCTATCGAACTATCTAAGGGAGAGTCTGTGCCTTTATTTGACTGTTCTGGTCTCGATTCATATCCGGTAGACGCCTTGCCGTTCGAAGCGCAATGGTTGATAACTCGTTGTCAATAGCAAAGGGGGAATCGTAATGTGCATGCGGCTGCGAGTGAATAAGGTGCGGGGTACTTGACTTGGAGGCGTACTTGTCATCTCTATCACTTCATGCGCTGCATGTGTCAATTCATTAGCGTAGAATTGAGTTAGTTGACAGGTGTACTTCCACCTATATCCATTTTAACACTGTCTCTTGGGGTTTAATTATACCTCTATCTTGTGGAAGATATATATTCCGTCCCATACGCAACTTGTGCCCGTTCGTGAAATCCAATGTCCAGTTTGCGAGTTGGTTCCAGTTCGCAAATGGGAGAAATTTCTGCGACCCCACTAAGGACCTTGCATGACTATGAATAAACTGGGAAAGGCGAAGGCTACAATGCATTTGGATGTGTAGACAATGGTAGAAGCGGTGAATCCTACCAGCAGCCATGCACAGCGGTCAGTGTTGACATACAGCAAGCACAGGGAAATTCCATCTCTATTAATAAGACTGGAAATGAGATCACTCTAGCTCATGCAGCATCGCAAGCATCTACCAGCAATAAAGTCAGTGTATCTTGCAATTGCAAAAAGGGACGTGGATCGCGGCGCTGCAGATGCTTCAAAAATAATCTGAAGTGCTCTGTTTATTGTCACAAAGAAGACTATGATCGTGACAATTTAAAACCACTGACCGAACGCACAGAGATATCCCTCATGCCACGAGAATCTTGGGAGGTATCGGACGATTTAGCGCAAGAGGAAGACAGTGTTAGTGAACTCGAGTGCCAGTGTCTGTGGTCACACGAGATCAAATTCAGACCCGCAGCAGGAGAAAAGTACATGGTGGTGAGGAATTGTGATATATAGCTGCAGCGATGGTAAAAGAATGAGATATCTAGAAACTCAGAGAAATTTATAGTTGGATGTATGGACAGCTTTAGGTTAGTTCGCAAGTTCGTCAATTGGATCCAATTCGTAAACCGGACAAAAATATCGTGAACCGGATGTGCAATCTTGCGAACTGGAATTATCGCCGTTCGGATGGAACATATATGCTCCGTCTCATGGGCGAACCCCCCAGTTTGCGAACTGGGGAGAAAATTTTGCGATATTTTGACTAATTCGCGAATTGGAACTAAGTGACAAGCTAACGAACTTCCATACTTCCATACAGCCTTCAATACGAAAAGCTTAGAGATGATGGGTGGTGGGTGGTGGGCGTGCTATGGTACTGGGGTTGGTATTGGAGTTGGTATGACTTTAGTGCCAGATGTATGTGCAATTTAGTATAAGTAGTCAGGCTCCACCAAGAAATAGACATCGTCTTCAACCCCAAACACAACAATATGCCAGCAGTAGAGTGTACAGTCGATGACAGTCGTGATAAGTACAGCACCATACAGTTCGATACTCTCACCCGTGCTGAAGAGTGGGGTGTTTCAATCTTTATAGGCATGATTAAAAGCTTTCGTCGCTCAGTGAAGCAGGTTGGGCTCGTGACATGCCATCAACTACAAGGTACGATGAAGTGCTCCCAAATACAGTCTCAAACTTGGAAGCTGGCAAATAAATTCGCAATATTTTTGACCAGCTCACGAACTAGCGCCGATTTATGAACTGGGCGCTTTAGTTCGCGAACGGGCACGGTTCGTCTATCGGAGAGAACATATATCAAATCAACTCTGGACTTGTCTGTTCGGAGTGTGGCTAAGTAGATGTCAAACATGGGAGCAATCATGCTATATCACTCCAAATGAGTGATAACAGATGAGTTACAAGCTCAGAGCACCACGGCAAAGAGATAATCGCTTTCTCAGAGGTTTCCTCCCTTGGCGCAACATCCCCATCCGTCGCAAAACATGCAAGGTTGCTGCTCTCAGCGGAAATGTCGTAGTTGCAAATATTCCAGTGCAGGGGTTAATGAGATTTCTCCACTCCATCATCAAAGTTGTGAGCTAAGGTGGAACCTTGAAGCTTCGATCGCCGAGAATTTCTACTTACCTGTATTCATCATATATCTAGGGTAGTACGCCGCAAATCCCGACGCTCATTGTACCCTCCCCTGTAGTGAGTAAATCCCGCACGAGATACTTTGAACCAAATCCGAACTGCAGAGCGCTTGAATGGAGGCAAGTTGAACGAAGCATTAGTTACAATTTGTTGACCGGAAGCTGAAAGATGGAAATGCGCCTTGCGCAGCGTCTAAGCCACCACTGTCCAACCATAGGGCAGTGCAGTCAGAATCTCGGAAGTTATGCCAGGCAGGGGAAACTTACAATATAAGGATCAACACCCGCTGCCAAAATCGTGTTGAATGCGAGAGATGTCCAGTCGACCGTTCCTTGCTGGTCAAAGCCTCCGGAGACTGGAACTATCACCTCCGATATTGTTAGCACTGATAGGGTCAAGTAATGAGGTGCTACCAACTGGATATCTTTAGCGGATGTCACTGCGGGAAATGTATATGCTGTGTTGCCTTTTGGTACTTTCAGGCTGCCATATATCGGGTGGACTAAATAACTTGCAAAGCGCTAGAACAAGGGGGAAATGCATGCGTAAATAGATCTAAGCTTAAACTTAATTCTGGAGCAACATGATACAATTCCAACAGGGCGTGGGGTGGCATAGGAGGATTCGGGCGATCGAGCACATTATATCGGTAATGTTTTGGGGTAAAATCTGTGACTCGGCAGCCGATGAGTTTAATTGTACGTACTGTTATAATTATTGATTGATCAAGGCCAGTTAGGAAGTTGCAAGACTGAAAGTTACCTATGGGAGGACATGAGATCTAAATCAACTTGCACGAGCTCCTGGTGGACAAGTAGCAAAGTTTCAAAGGTTGGAAGTTTAAATGTGAAACGAATGCATTCGAACGTTAATTCACACCAAATAGCCGACAAAGAAAGCCCTGTCTTGTTTCATGTGGTGTGCGGGATGATAGATGAGTTTGAAGAATTTGCTATTGAGAAAGTAGAAGTTATATCTATATAACTACTGTTGATTCCCCATATAATCTCTGCTGTTTAAGTGGGCGACAGTGCTGTCGAGTCATAGGCTGTGAACATGTCTGCGTTGCACTTTTCCGCATTGAGGCAGGTCTTCCTACTCTGACCTCACCTCACCTCACTCTTGACCTCTGTCTTCACTCCTTCACTATTTTGACCTCTCTCTTCGCTCCTCCACTATTTTGTCGCCGTCTTCCCTCCACTCTTTCTTCTGTCACCATCTTCCACGTCCCTCTTCTCTCCTCGTCCCTTCGCCTTAATTCCGATATCGAGATATCCACTCCACAACACCGAGAATGTCAAACCTACCTCGTCCACCTGATCATGTCTGTTGCATCTGCAACTCTGCTTTCCAGTCGCAGTCGGATCTCACAACACACCAAGCGGCCTGCCTCAATAAAACTCCGATCTCGGTTCTCGTCGCAAGATTAAACAAGATGCCTCTTCCCATCCCCCCGACTACCCCTGGAGCAAAAACAAAGGCACATGCTACTTCTCGTCTCAAGGTGTCGTCCGTTACCCAAGAACAAAGCAAAGAACAGATGCGGTCCGCAGCGCCCGCGAGAAGGCCCTCGCAATCCTTCGCGCCTGTTGCTTCGGTGCCTCCTCCGCGGCCGCACGCTTTGGCAAGACCTTCAAATCCTTTCCCCCGACCTGCCGTGCCTATAGCAGCAATTTCAGAAGCAGCTCCATCTACACCTCCCGCCTCAAGAAACCTACCGAAAGTGACCGATGCTCAATCATCCGCCCAAACTCCACAAGAACCGAACTGCAGTCGTTCTTCCGGTGCTTCCCCGCGCATTGATTCTGACGAAATAGAGCGTCTGGGCGCCTTCCCAATCTGTAGCTCTTGCCGCCGAGCCTTTCTGACTACTGAGGCGCTCGATCACCACCTCCGAGAGAGCCCAAAGCACAAAAGTCGCGCTCGCGCTGTGCCCACAGAGCAAATTCCTATCCGGTGTCAGCGGTGTGATAGCAGAAAGGTCTACATGAACGAACACTCCTTGGAGCAACATACCAGGGAGAAACACTTGCATACCTTTCAGCCTCGGAAGCGGGTTGATGCTGAGCCTCAGACCGAAGCGCAAGCCGAACGCACAATCGAGCAGAATCCGATAACTCCTCTAATGATGGAACCGACTGCGAAAGCCGTTCGGAAGAATTCGACTGTAGCTATTTATGAGGGGGGTCATGGCGTGAAGGCGAGTGGTGGAGTGGACGCCACTGTGGAAGCGCCTCATCCGAAGCAAGCCAAGGCGAAGATTCTCGTGGATCCAGTCTCTGGGGAAGCACCTCGTTCAAAGAAGCAAGACGAGGCGAAAGTTCTCGCGGATACAATCTCTGGGATGAACGCCACAGGGGAAGCGTTTCATGCAAAAATGCAAGTCGAGGCGAAGGTTTTCGCGAATCCAGTCGCTGGTGTGAACGCCACGGCGAAAGTGCAGAAACAAGGCAAGGGGAACGTCATTGCTACCTTGAATCCTGCTGCCTCGGAGTTTGAGCCTGGAAAAATGATTAAAGCCATTGGAAAGGTTCACTCTACTAGAGCTGTGGCTGATACTCCAATGGTTGGTACGGACAACAGCGATCAACTACATCAACAGATATTGCACAGTCCTCCTGGCCAAGGCAACAATCTTCAGCCCGGTGTTTCAGCAGAGGATATCATGCCGAATAATCTCGTTGGACAGCTGCCCCAGTCTCTGGAGCGGAAGGAGTCATCGGCAAGCAAATCGGTGGACTCGGGTGTTGAATTTGGGGATATCCAAACGATAATCTCGGTTCCGGAAAAAGAGGACGGAAGCAACCCGGCAAAGCGTCACAACATTGGCCCCCTTCCCCAGTCCACCCGAGCCGAACGCGCTGCTTCAAGCGTCCCATCGGCAACGTCTAGGCAGGGGATCATGGCTAGGATTGCCTCGTTCGTAGCCGGATCTGCGGTGAAAGTGGTCGAACCCGGCGCAGAAGTTGAGTCCGATGACCAGTCCATGGAATTGGTTCCGGCCGATATTTCTCCACAGGTTGACATTTTTGCGGAACTCAAAGCTGTGTCCGGAACGCCTTGGACCTCAATCACCTACTTGGGCAACAAATGGTCGGTCATTCCAGTCGATCACCGCCAGATCCATCTAAAGATTTTGCGAGAACTTTGTCACAGTCCCGGTGAGCTTTTGAGATGCAACTTCACTCTTGAACCCTACAAAGATGAGATCATCAAGTTCATGCAGAAATGTTACACTTGTCGTCGTAAGTATTCCATAACTCAAAATGTCAAATTATAGTTCTAAGTTACTATTAAGACAACTATTTGACAACGGAATGTACAATACATCCCGGTATTTGCAAACAGGAATTCAACATTGAGACCAGAAAGGTTGAACGCCACTACAACTGTTGTAAGGCCGTAGATCTGAACAAGCAGAAAGGTCGCAAACCCGGTTGTACAGTCCTCAAATCTCACAACTTCGAGGACTTTGAAGAGCTCGCCAACAACTATGCTTTCATCGTCGCACCACACCCGGAAGCTGGTCAAAACAAGCATAAAGCCGTAGTTCTAGACTGCGAGATGGGCGGAACCCATTTCAACCGCAGCGAGCTGATTCTTGTCACCGCTGTCGACTTTTTTACTGCCGAGGTACTCATTAACAACTACGTTATGCCATCCGTACAGATTTTGGACTGGCGCACCGAGTATTCCGGCGTCACTGAGAATCATATACGTGAGGCTATCGCAGAAGGAGAATGCATTGATGGCTGGAAAGAAGCTCGCAGCCTTCTCTGCACTTTTATCGACACCGATACCATCCTCCTGGGGCACTCGCTCAACAACGACCTCGACCAACTCCGGTTGATCCACTTCCGTGTCGTTGACTCCTCCCTAACCGTCCCCAGGCTTCTCAACCAGAAACACAGCGTCAAAGCACTGTGCGCGGAGTTGCTCGGAGCCACTGTCCAGAGAGGAGGTAAACACGGCCACGATTGCCTCGAGGATACCCTTGCAGCGAGAGAACTAGTCGTCTGGTGTCTCCGAAATCCCGACGCCTTCATAGCCAGGCAGAAACAAAGCAATGTGGAAAAAGCAGCATTCGAGGAACAGATTCTCCAGAGAAGGGAACAGGAAAAGGCGGCAAAGCGCCAAGCGGAAGACAAGTTGGCGGAGGAAATCGTCAACCGTGGAAAATGGGATCCGGAGCAGCGGAGACTGTTGAAAGCGCTTTTGGATACGGGAATCACGTTTGAAGCTCTGTCGCAGGAGATCCAAAGGGTCGAGCAGGAACGAGAGGCCGAGACTAAGTAAGGGGTCGGGTGTATTTCGTGCGATGCTTTATACTCTGTCTCTGCTCATTTCGGGGAAACTTTAACTTGGTACTACTGCGGAGGGGTGGATAGGATGTGAGGGTTTTATTCGTCACTATTTGCGAGCGATAGTCTGTGGATTTTCAGGATACGCAGGCTTACTCACTGGCTTGTACTGAGGGTCTATACTATCGCATCTGTCTGTCTATCTATGGTTTACATCTACTTTCCTGCAGAGTGTTGTGAATTCTGTGAATGATAAGCTCGCGTGCCACCAGCCCCTGTGAAAGCACTCGAGTAGTTGAATGAGTAAACAGTAGTGGGAGTTGTGATCCCGCAACTATGTGCCTCCGAACCTTGGGTGCAATGGAAGCGCGTGGTGCCGGACGCAGCGCGCCTAAGGTTGCTAGCCGTACATACATCCGTGAGATCAACCGCTTCAGAAACGGCGGAATCACAGGACTGCACGATTCGGATACTCATCGACCTGCTAGATCTTCGGTCGCCCCGAATGCACGCCGTCTGCAAGGGACCCGATCCCCACCTCACTCCTCGCTCCGTTGCGTATGCATCCATCCGCCCGAGGAAACCCGCCAGAAACAACGGGTGCTGGCAGTTCATAAGCGAAACTTGGCTTCACGTACCCTTGTAAGAAGCTCCACGCAGTATTACTCGAGTAGTTCTCGCACGCATCATTGCCAGAGACCCGTAACGCTACGTCCAATCCATCCTTATCACCGTATAACTATACCTCCTCTCCCCTCTCCGCTCCTCCCCACAACCACCAACAATGAAACTCCTTCCTTTTATCATGCTTGCAGCTGTCGGGGCGGTAGCCCAAAATTGCGGCCCCAACGGTGACGACGAGATCTGCCCTCCGGGTGAATGCTGTTCTTTCTGGGGCTGGTGCGGCGTCATCTCTCACTCCTTCCCGTCGTTCTTTACTAACCTTCTCAGGTGCGGAAAATCCACTATCCATTGCGGCACCGGGTGTCTAAAAGAATATTCCGGCCCAGGTTCGCCATGCAGCATCGTACTTCGCCCTTTCCTCTCCCTTCTTCGTCACGCAACTAAAACCACAGAAGACCACCACCAAACCCACCAAACCCACCACATATCCCTCCGCAGTCCCCACCATCGATACCTGCGGCCCGCCGGCGGGAAAAAAATGTCCCGGCGCCGGACCTGGGGGATACTACTATCGCTGCTGTGTATTCCCCCTCCTCCCTGCGTTTAAACACAGCCTAACGTACCCCAGAGCGCTAACGGCCACTGCGGCCCCAAAAACCCGCTGCAACCAGCCGCCGAGTATTGCGGCTCCGGATGCCAGGTTGGTTACGGCTTAGACTGCAACCCGAATAAACCTGTACCGCCGCCGCCACCACCACCGGCAGGAACGGTGGGCGCGGGAATGAATTGTGGCCCGATTGTTAACAAGAAGTGTGCGAAGGGATTGTGTTGCTCCGGAAGCAACTTTTGTGGTGTGGGGGAGGAGTATTGTGCTGAAGGGGAAGAGGGGAACTGGTGTCAGATAGCGTGGGGGTCGTGTTGGTGATAGAGGTTGGAGGGTTTGAGGAAGGGGATGTCAAGGTCGATTTTTTGTGCTGTTTCTAGGATGGTGGAGATGTTGTATGACATCACTTCACCTGGCGTGGAGAATGCCCGTTAAAGTTATATTCTACAATCTAGCATCTCAATCATTTATGCTGTTAAAGTTCCTCTCACCGTCAACTCTCCCCGTTGAAGATTGAGAATGACATCCCCCCTTTAAGCCCTCCTCCGTCACCCTTCCCTAGTGCTCCTCCTCAGCGCCGGGGAATGATGAACGAACCTTCGTTACTTCACTCCTACTTGACCTTGGAGATAGGTTCCGAAGTATCCGGGACCTAAACGGTGTGTCTTTGGACGGACGTATCAAAAAGCCATGATTAGAAGATTCCAAGTGTAGTGTGGGTTGCCGAGGGTACAGTATGAATCTTCGGCAATGGGCCTTACGAGAGCCAGTCGTACGTCACAGCCGGCGATAGAAAGTTGGCTTTAGTCCGGGAAATGCACGGTTGCGTCGTGGATGCAAAGGTGACGCAAGAGGAGTAAGTATATGGAATAGATCTTTGGTGATCTGTGGAAAGGGTTTGCAGGTGTTGTGGTTGTTTGGTTGCAAGGAATTGACACGGTGTCTCACGTCATTGGATAAGCCCCAGCCCCGTGCCCCATGCCCTATGCCCCAAGCCCTATTACCTATGAGTAATGTTCAGGTCTGACACTTCGTTTTCGCTTCGTAAACGAATGCAAGCGCCGACCAGCCCGCGCGATTTCCTGTTTGCGTTCTGATGTCATGATAACGACTGTTCGTCAGACTACAACGCTCAGAATTTTTATTGTTTGTTTGTTTGTATTCGGCCGCTTACGGGCTATGACATACATGTTCTACCCCACCCGCCAAGTGTGCCAGCCACCAAGTGAATCGTGATATGAGGGTGTTTTGTCAAGTTTCTGACTACACAGCGCCCTCAAATTTACAGAACATTTTCTCAAGGAGTTCTAAAAATAGCATGAAGAACCTAGAAGATTTTTTGGTGCTGTGGTGGCTGCTGTCGTTGCCAGAGTCATGCTTGAGAGCGCGCCGGTGAGCATAGCAGCCTCCAATATGGCCCGTTCCTAAAAAAAACTCTAGGAGTTTCCTGCAAGTAACCTAGTGAGAGTAATTAGAAATTCTGAGCGAGATCTGACCCCGGATTGTGGTGGTTTTGATGTTTACTTGGTGGGTAGGATAACCCCCTTGGCCAAGAGGACGACTTGGCTGGTGGGGTAGAACATACATTTATTTTCCTTCCTTTCCCCACCACTACCCTAAGGAAAACCCTTCGAGTTCAAGTTATGGCTTCCCCACCCACTACCGCTACACAACGGAGGGTACAATTGGCATCTTCACTTCGAATACCACAGCCTCTAATCCCGTCCGCCTCCCCTCAAGAATTGCTATTGTGACTATGGAGCATTCCTCGGGTGCAACGCCGTCGTCCTTGCCAGAACCTGGACGGTTGCGAACGCTAACTGGTTCGTTATTTCGGATTGTCAGGATGAAATTTTAAGGTCATGTGGAGTCAAGGCGTGGAATATCCGGGGAATTTAGTGCTAGTATTTAGAAGATGCGCTGTTTAATGCAGTTACAAGTTCAACGAAGACTATAGTCGCAACATCTCACTCGGTATTTTTCAAGTCTTGGTCATTTAATTGCGTAGTTTAGGACTCGTCGCCTGGCCATTATGTTCGCTTTTCGACCCCAGATACATTTCCAGGGGTACATTGTGCAGGATTTTCGGCATGCCGTAATTTCTGTTTTACGTGGGCTGACAAAGCAATGGCTATTCTGCTTGACGAAATAAAGCTGTGATCGAGCATCTCATCCATGGCGGCGCGGATATCAACGCAGAGACTACAGACAGCTGTGGACTAACAGTGCTGCCGGTTGCTATCCAGTTCGGAAACGAAGATATAGTTGAATAACTCCTTCTAGCTGGCGCGCTGAAATAGCATTTCCCGGAGTTTTCAGCTGTCTCAACTTTAGATCTCTGGATACGTTTCTTAAGTTTTTGATGTAGTGATAGTGCTAGGCGTCGGTTTTGGTACTTCATCATTTCTGAGGTTGTGTCTCCTTATTTTAGTTCGGTGGACATTCAGTGTAGGACTTTCCTTAGAGAATCTTCGAAAATACTTCCGTAGTTGTACACATCCATATTCTCTGATTTATTTAACCTTCTAGACCTTAGAGTCCTTAAAGTACATCCATTCCGGTCATGAATCGTCGCGCGACAGGTTATTACCTGCAGGCCTTATTCTTTGTAGATCATTACCATATTCGGCAAAGTCATCTATATTTGTGTAACAGAACTTGGATCATGCTCACTGTAGTTCCATAGGGTGGGTTACCTGTATGCAACAGGCAAGTGGAATGTCAATCACGTAATTTGACCCGAATGATTGAGTGTATTTAATACCGCATATCACACCTCCTGATATTTACCAATGTACCATCCATTGCTCCATGAGCTGGCGGATGAGAAGCCAGCTACCGGTGTCCTAGAACTAGTTAAACTGGCCGGGCCGTCAGAAAGCTCCACCACCTAGTCACGATATCTCCTCCGAGCTGTCAATATTGTTCCGGATTCCCTGGCGCAATCAGAAAACAGAAATTCATAGCCATCACCAGCGCTCACACCCGGACATCACTACACGCAAGAACCATGGTAAGTTCACCAATAATTTTGGGTGGCAATGCCTATAATTTCACTTCTATTATTTCGGTGGCTTTAGCTGCACTATAACCAGGTCGATTTTCTTCTGGAGATACTAATGGTAAGCGGAATTCGTTAGTTCATGAGACGGGGCGTGGGAGCCCATTTTGCATTAGATAAGTCAACGGGAAACGATTCCGTGAATGGGCAAGTGTGTAGATATGCTTCAAAAAGCTCGCAAATATCAAACGCCGTCTGGCGAGTGGTGCACGCGATAGTTGTGATATGGGAGTTTAGATTCAGACTCAAAGATGATTCATCAAGCGGGAATTCTTTGCTGGTGCATGCAGTATCACCTCTCCTAACGCCGGGGAAAAGGCCAACAAGACACCTTCTTTAATCCACGGGATGTCCTAGGCCTCTTGATTCATAGATGCGAATTTGGGGGCCGTGGTTCCTTTAGGAGAACTGGTAAGTAAACTAGCAAGCATGTTACTCATAAAATCACTCACCTCGAGCTCGCGGTGTCTCAGAAGTATTGAATAAACGAAGTAACCGTGTGATCATGTATTGATATGGGTGCTGGTAATAGAAAGACAAAAAGAACCTTAAGATTATCTATAGTGTGTGCGTGCACGTGTGGAGAACAAGCAATGTAGCATTCGGGGACAAGTAACCTCGTCCGCTAGAAGAATAATCCAAGCACTAGAACCAGTACCGATTTCAATAGCGTCGGCCGCACCAATCCCACATCCAGTGAACCTACGAACTGAACTCATTACAACATACAGCAATTCGGAGCACCGACTTTCCGCCCACAATCCTAGCAAACGGCACCTTACAGCAGGGCGACTGCAGCCATAGCACCAACAACAACCACTCCCACGAGCATCCTCCCCTTGGCGCTAACACCCGCTGCGGCCGACGCTGGTGCACCGGAAGCACCTGCACTAGCACTAGCACTAGCCGCAGTTCCGGTAGGCTTGCTACTACTAGCCTTCGCAGTCTCCTTCACCCCCGCCTCCTGCTTCAAAATACTCGCATAGTCCTTGTACGCCTCCACGAGCGTCTCCCTGGCTTTCCCGGTAATCAGTGTCTGCGTGGCCGCATAGCTCTCCCCCGCCTCTACGCGTCCAATCTCATAGAGCGCGTATTCAATAGAATCCTCGCTATACTCTGAACCCGAAGGCAACGCGGTCTGCGTGGAAAGGTAGTGCATATTGACGCTCTGTTGGGCTGCATCGTACTCGGAGAAGCCAGAGACTGTGCTGATGGGTGCAAGGGCGGACTCGATCGAATTTAGCTCGGATTCTTGCGCTGGAGTTAGGGAGAAGATGCTAAGGATATCGATGTTAAAAGAGGCAATATTGCGAGGGAAGAGAAGACGCACGCGCTGCTGCTGCAGGAAGCGATGGTTGCGAGGGAAAGAATCGATAGAGTGCGCATGATGAAGGTGGACGTAGTAAGGAGAGATTAAGTTGGATCTAAAGAACGAAAGAAAGAAGTAGGGGATGTTACAGTAGTGACAGTCTTAAGGGGTTGAGTTCAACAAGTGAAGACGAACCATCCAGCGGCTTATATACGCTATGTTGAGTGATCAGAAGTGGCAAAAAACCATTGCGCCTTGCCCGAAATGGGGGTGTCCAACCATTTTATGGCCCCCGGTAAACCTAGCAATAAACTACTGCGCTTAAAATTGTTACACATCGAAACCGAAACCAATCGTAGTTTATGACTCACATTAGGTTCGCTTGCAGGTGAGGAGTTCCTTCTGGCATAGTCCCGAGTAATTAGCCATATTACAATGGCCTCGCCAACTATACGGACTACCTGACACCAGTTAGGCGCTGCAACCTATATTTCGGCGTACGTCTCTTTACTTTCTGCCGCAGGGTGAGCACCCCAGTACCGCAGTCTCCGACGGTTCCAGGAGGTGCAGCGATAGTAATTACAGGGCAACATGCATGCAATTTCCGTTGTCACCTTCCGCTCACCGAAGGACAAACAACCACCCATGGTATCTCTTGCACCTGAAATTGCCTCTTTGTGCCATATTCTCTGGGCGCAAATATTTCCAAACCCCTTCTACTCATCCAGCCCAATATAGACGCAACCACATCACCCTAATCCTCTTTATAAAACTCGCAATTCTTCTCAAAATGGGCCCCGTCGTCGGCCCGCAGTTAGATACAGAACCAAGGTAATTCTCAAGACAAGTAAATGGACTGGCGAATAGTGATTGAGAATGGAGCTGATTATTCCCAATAGGTTCAAACCTAGATGTCGCTGACTTTCGCAAGTAATTCTAAGTCTGTCATGTATTGTGGTAGAGGGAATGGCAATCTTAGTGTCTATATCATATCACTGCGGCAGAACCACCATTCATTGCTATTGTTCAAAGTTCGATTGGAAGTGAGAACAGGTTGGTTAACATTAGTGAATAGTAAGCGCAACGGAGGTCCGTGGACAGACACCCGATTGGTCAACCTTATTTCTAATCGGCATCCACATAGCCGAAATAAATAACCTTCCTCTCCTTAACAGTCAGTCTTAACAATGGCATCAAAAAAGCTTCGCCTCCTCAGCGGCACCGGTCCCGCCGGTCTCACCACCCTCCTGCGCGCACTCTTAGTCCCCGACATCGAGGTAGTCGTGTACGTGCGGGCGCTCTCAAACAATCACAGACCCGCAATCAAATTCCCGCCTCACCATTCTCCCCGCCGGTTCACTCCATGACAACGATGCTCTTGCGGCGCCATTGCGCAAAAACCCGATGTTATCATTCCATTAGGAAGTTCTTTGATAGTATCCCGAAGGAGGATGGGATTGAATGGATAGTTTTTAGGCTTGGTGGTGTAACAAATGATGAGGTTCTAGGTTCATCCTTACTCTCTTGAAATTTGGTACTTACGATGGATGTATTAGGGGAGTTCGGAGCGTTGTGGATGAATACGTAGGAGATAGGAAGACTACACTCGGGATCAGCAGAAGTGAACTGGCGGAGTGGCTTGTGAAAGATACACATGTGGGCTGGAGAGAAGCCCATGGTTTCAAGTGCGACAAAGTTGAAGGATTAAGCTGGAAGCGTATTATTAACCAAGCATGACACCTTCAAAAATATTCCTAGTAAATACTGCGAATGCGCATGGCTGGTGAAGGAAGACAGCACGTGACTCCGAGTTGGTCACTGCAGCAGCAGGTGGAGTGACTAATTGTTTCTTCTGACAGCTTCCGCGTCAATGAATGCACTCACTTAACATAGCTGTGTGGCGATCCTGGATTGGTTTACAGTCTGCGGGAAACAGAATCCTGGGTCGCATCCGCTTCCTATTGGCTTCCTGTTGGATATACATGGACGTTACCCATAGACAAGGCACCCAGATTTATGCTGTGCAGCCGCACTTGCAGCTGGAAATATCCGTTTCAAGGAATCCATCGTACCGCAGTGCTGTCTATTCATAAAGTTTCGAGGAATCCAACCATACCACAGTGCTGCCTATTCGATCCCAACCTATAAATCCCATCTCATTCCACACGTAAAATGTCAACAGCCACGAACCACCATGGCACGAAACATCCTCGAAGGCCTCTCAAGGTCGCCCATCGGAACTATCAAATCCAGCTCCCTTCAGCCCGCAATCGTCACCTCCCTAACTCAACTCGATGTCGTATCCCTAACCTCATACGACCAACTTCCCACCACTACCGAATCCGAGACCATTATCGTACCCGGTGTGTACCTATCGCAACAGCCATCCCCGAAGGCCAAAACTGACGCTCACAGGCTATCCCGCGGTCTGGAAACCTCCTCCGCTTCCCGCCCGCCTGCGACGCGACGGCGTGCAACCACTTGTCCGCGAAAACTTCCCCAACTGTCCGCTGGAGCCACTGTTCCGCGCGCTGGCGGTTACACAGCCCGAGCTCAATCTCAATTCCTTCGACGTCATCACCGACAGGCGGAACCTGCAAATGCTCCTTGCGTTTGTCAGCTCCAGTCGGTGGCACGAATTCCGGCTTGATGCGGAGGTAGTCGACAACAGCATTCTGTTCTCCCGGTGGATAGACTGGGAGTCGCGGCGGCACTCGGGCGGCTATGGACAAGAATTCGAGACGAACTTCGCAAAGGCCCCAGCGTATGTGGCTGGGAGTCTGGTCCATAAGCGGGCGGTGGGGTATACGCTTGGCGGTCTGCGAATGATGGTGAGATATAAGGTGGATGCTTGTCTTGAAGCGCCGGCGGAGGGTCCGGAGGGAGAGGAGGTGGAGGAGGTTATGGGTCACAAGATGGTAAAGAAAGGCGTTTTGGCAAAGAATGAAGGGATTGTGGAGCTGAGGACTGCGTCGATGGGAGGGAGATACCCGACAGCCGATAAAACTCTGTCCCAGATGTGGTTATCGAGGACGCCGGTTCTGTGCGAGGGTTTCCATTCCAGGGGAGTGTTTGAGAAGGTAGCGGTTATCAAACTACAGCAACAGGGGAAGTTCTCGGGGTGGGAGCAAGCAAACCAGGAAAGAATTGGGAAATTAGTGAGGGTTATCAGGTTGCTTAAGGAAATGATGGAAAAGGCAGACGGTGAAAGGTTTGCCGTTGTCAGTAAGAAGGGAAGCGATAGCTTGGAGGTTTACAGTTTGGAGCCAACTTACCAATTTCAGCTGCCGCAGGACTTGCGTGAAAAGTGGGGAAAACTGCACGAGGAAGAGAAAGCGGCGAAGCAGGCGGAACAGGAAGGGGAAAGTCAGCTGGAAATGGCTATGGAACGTCTTACGTTACGATACGAACGTCCAGTCAAATCGACCGTATTGGAGGACCTCCCGTAGATAGAAAATTCAATTTTTTGGTTCTAGCTGTTCTAACGGATACCCCATGAAATTTAGTCTGTAGACGGCTTTGGTTACGCGGGGCGGGCTACGCACAGCGAAAAATAGCCGACTGCAGACTACAGAAATTGTCGCGTAGAGTAAGTATAGAGATCTAGAATGACGTCTGGTCATAGAATCATGTCGGGAGCTCTCTACCCCTGGCCCGTGTGTTATAGACCTGGTTGGATGGTTGAATCACGTCACATGTTAAGGGTAAAATTGGCACGGTCGCCTAGAAGATGTCTTGTCCAACATGAGTGATCTTATCAGTTACAACTTCCTCTCTTCCATAACCCTTTATCCGCTATCAGCTCTTAATGCATGCACCCCTCTCTCCACCTGCTCCGCCCAAAGGCCCGCATGTTTCCTTGGCCTAAAATACCTCCACACATCCAAATTCAAATCCACATGCGGAACGAGAAAAAAACTCCTTAAACGCTCCGTAACGACACCAACAACTGCCTTAGAAGCTGAAAGTCAAGTCACAGGTATCGTCGTGCCATCCAGCCCTCTGTCCAGCTCGGTACCACAATGGCCGAAATCGAGTCCGATACGCCAAGAAAACTGTAAGACAAAGTACGGCGATCATCGGCAAAATATAGAGTTGTCTCTGGGGTCGGTTCCGATTGTGACCTGCATAGCTCAGCTCCCGAATGCCTGGCATTGTTTTGGGGGCGCGCTGCGTCTCCATCGCCGTTTGTGCCGCCGGTTATGCCGGATGATGCACGCGCAGGAAATACCCTGAGGCTACTCGGCTAGGAAGCACTGCTGTTGGTCCCGCGGAGAGCGTGAACCTCGGGTATGGCATAGCCAGAGACATCGAGGAGCCTGCCCTATTCTGCGACGAAGTCGTGGGCTTGAAGTACTTTGTTCTGAAGAAGACGGACCGGGCCGGAAATTATGCCGTCAGCAGCGTGAAGCGGTATCTGAATGAAGTTTTGTGGGACAAGTTGGTTCTGAAAGAGCCGTTCTGCTGTCGGTCTTACTTGTTCGTATCCGCCGTAAGGAACATATTCATCCTCGACACAAATCCTGCATCCTCTTTACACGCTATTGCCCGAGGTTTGTTGAAGGTGATTTTTATGTCATTGTCGAACTTCCATCTGCTGAAGAGGGAATCGTATCTAGTGTTGGCTACTCTTTAAAAGGTAGTGGCAGAGAGCAAGATGAGTGTTTGGTGGGCGTTTTGAGATTGAACCCGCTCGGAAAGGTACGATTTGTAGTCACAGCCGTAGAATGTGACCGCAATACGTTGGCAAAGTTAGACTATAAACTAGGTTGTAATTTCCCGCTCTCCGTAATGTTTCTAAATTCTAACTGGAATAATACTCCTGTTGCGATTACTGTATTTAAATCTCGGCGTGAACTGTCCACCAGCTTATCGACATCGATCTGACTGCAGCGAGAGCAACCCTCCACGCAGACGTGCTTCCGAGATACGGCGCTCATTTAACCAGTATTCACCCGAAAATCCATCATGAGATTACCAATTCTTCCATCCAAACACAGCTCTTCACCAAACCAACAGCCGCTATCATTCGATACACTGGTTACTGAGAACTGCCTTGCCCATGCGTCGAAGGGGGTGTAAAGTTTTCCAGGCCAGATGATGCCCCTTAGAAACACGCCCCAAATCACTCTCTCATCTTGAACAGATAACAATATACCAGAGTATCAACACTCCCACTCAAATACTCCACATACTTCCCCAGAACCACGCATCTTTGTTGACACGTGTACACTGCGGTGGGCGTGGAAAGCTCGTCGATTGTCTCGTGTGTATCAGGCTTCCCAATAACCCGGGCGGCCGCCAGTCATTCAGGGCCTGCCATCGTCATTTAGGGTGGGGTATGCGTAGAGACATCTAGGGCCCTGAACGGGGATCTAGCGGGCCCTGGCGGAGATTACCGCTCCTATGTCGGAATTCTTTAGATTAAAAACCACTCATTTCGTAACAGATTACGTAGCATACAACTCTCGTATCCCAATACTAGGCACAGGAACCTTGTAACAGATGTGGATGAGCAAAAACCGGAGTGAAGGCCAGTAACCGCCACATCGCTCGCTTCACCCAGGCATCACTCGGCTTTCATGCGGGCCCGGTGTTACTTTGGATGGTTCGGTGACTTCTTGATTGGCTTCTCTATCTCGAGGGCCTAAGGCCCGTATATGTATAACCTCCCATATGCGTACGCGTATGCTCGACTGACCTGAGACGCATCACCCTGGTCCTGATGCATATCCTCATACAGCCACCATCTTCATACAAGTCTTCATTCTCATACAAGACATCAGACGGTGCTGAGACTCATGATCCAAGTACACATGCAACACCCGGTAAGTCCCCTAGTCCAAAATCTCTCCGCCCGACAAATCGTAGTCCGGGATCGGGTAGACATCCACCCACCCTGGGCGGACTTTTGGGAAGCCTGGTGTGTATGTATAGTACTAACATCAGTGGCGGCTTTGCCGCCCCCAGGATTCGAAACGTTGAGTATGGTGGACTTGTTACGATATCAGGCAGATCACCTAGACTTCTGCTGTGTGTCCACCACTGTGTATCTTGATTTGGTGCTGCTGTGTATCTGCCGCTGTGTATCCGCCGTTGTGTATCCGCCACTGT
>Ga0307515_10008280_pt1 | contig 20295 bp, 21 predicted proteins | sample 17_EM_MG_FD_194513 | JGI IMG/M metagenome (GOLD analysis project Ga0307515, IMG submission 194513) | Populus trichocarpa ectomycorrhiza microbial communities from riparian zone in the Pacific Northwest, United States - 17_EM | ecosystem: Host-associated > Plants > Roots > Unclassified | place...
CTCCGATAGGTTGTAGTCAGTCATAAAGTAATTATTGGCAGCCTTTATAGGCAAAACAGATTGCAATACCCTCCCTGCCCCATCATGAAAATGAGCGTCAACGGAGCGTGAACGATTTTTGGTCATGCGTCCTGGGAAATCACGCCTCCGATAGGTTGTAGTCAGTTATAAAGGAATCATTGGCTCCCTTTATAGGCAAAACAGATTGCAGTATCCTCCCTGCCCCATCATGAAAATGAGTGTCAACGGAGCGTCAATGATTTTTGGTCATGCGTCCTGGGCAATCACACCTCCGATAGGTTGTAGTCAGTCATAGAGGTATTTTTGGCCGCCTTTATAGGCAAAACAGATTGCAATACTCTCGCTGCCCCATCATGAAAATGAGCGTCAACGGAGCGTCAACAATTTTTGGTCATGCGTCCTGGGAAATCACACCTCCGATATGTTGTATTCAGTCATAAAGGAATTATTGGCCGCCTTTATAGGCAAAACAGATTGCAAGACCAAATATTGTTGACGCTCTGTTGATGCTCTGTTGACGCTTTGTTGACGCTCATTTTCAGGATGTGGTTAAACGCGTGAGTATGGTTGTTTTGCACATCAAGGCAACTAATACGTCGAAAATGAACCGTGACATACAAATGTCAATATTTTACGATTAACGGTAGCATATCCGAATGCGACCATAAATATGAAACCCGAAACGCAGAACGGGAGATTGGAACCGACGGGTCTAGCCAAACCCGGCGAAACCCGCGGGTTGACGGGTACGGGTGCAGGATTGGCCCGCCAAGATTCAGCGGGTTGGGTTTTTGGACGGTTCTGGAACCGAACCTACCTGTTTTTGCGGTCCAAACCTGGACCGCTGGCGGGTCACCTGGACCCGTTGCTAACACTAAATATCCCCCTATTGTCTGATTCTCTTCTGATAGTTGCCTTCTAAGTTTACAATCCACCTCCTCTCACACACTCCTGGAAACTCCAAGTGACTAAAATACAGTTTGCTCATATAGACATGTTGTTATATCCTTCACTGTTCCACTTGCTCACAGGGTTGGCATCATCCATTATTTTCTTCTCCCTATATGTACACCTATCAAGTTGACATGGTATTTTGTACCATTCCATACTCAGCATTTTGAACCAGAATTCGAATTCGGGCTCCATCATTCATGCACTGCCGCTACCAGATTGCCCTGAACATATTATGAACACTTTGCTGCACCCCACAAACCATTGAAGAGGAATTAATTACATACAGCAGAACTGGCTTGTGGAGTATAGGTAGAGAGTCAGAGGATAAGATAGAATACCTGGCCACAAGGAACCACACACAGTGTGTTGGTCTGCAAAATCCTGCACTAAGCGAACGAGACCCAAAGCTGGGGAATTTGGATTTTGGATTTGTATTGTATGGTAGAATGCTAACTATCTACTTCAGGGTATTCCAAATACATTTACTTCTTGTCACCCAGTCCACTTCTCTCATTCCTATATCTCTGTGTGCCCCCCACTGACTTCCCCTGCCAATGTAAGCCATAGAAGTTACAAACAAATTTTCCTGCTGCAAAACAGATACTTTGAATTTTCCAATTGACAGAATCCAATTAATTTGCAGAGTTGGCTTAGAATGGCAATAAAATTATGCTCTGTTTAGTTTGCATATACAGCAATTGGAAACTAACCATTAATAGTATGATATCAATATAGCCTTCTAACATAACTTTCATTGGGCAAATAGCCTCTCCGTACATATAGATGTGAATGATCATGATGATTGAACTAACATCTCGCTAGAACGAACCAATGCGTGAGTCTCCCGCAGAGCCGCACCAATGCCACAGAGCCGCACCTAATGCAACAGAGCTGCGCCTGATGCAACAGAGCCGCACCTTAACATGACCAGAGTCGTCCACCTACATCACAACCTTCTCTAATCATCTTCGAGAAACCTCTCAAAGAAACAAAACACCCTGATCAACCAACAAACATGCCTCTCACGCCTTTTTTTGTGTCGCTTTTCTCTTCACCTTTGGCCGTCTGCCTATCTCCTTCCAATATCGCTTCACCATCTCTTTTGCTTTTGCCATATTCTCCTCTGGCGCCCATGTATTATCCTTCTCATCCCAACCATCCCAAGTCACTTCACATTCCCAACTAGTTCCGTCAGAGCTTGGCCGGTGTTTGGCAATTGATTCGATGATATAAGTGGTGCCTGGGCTGTTAGTCAGTACTTGCGGAGGTGGCGGCTGCCACACAACCCTAGAATTATCCATGCGGTCAACTTTGAGCCTGCTGATATTGACTGTGTCGTAGATCATCATATCGTTTGGGAGATCCTGTTCGACGGTATTTCCGCATATTTGTAGGATCTCGTATGGGGCAATGTAATGGTGCACTAGTTTGGATCGCATGGGGTTGACATTGGCGTATCTGATTGGGACATCCTTTGAATATAGAAATACTTTGGCACCGGCAGTGATGGCAGGGTCAATTGGGCATCGTGACTTATTAGCCTCAGCCGTCTGTGTGTCCTGAACATTGCACGGCTCATCCCTGGCAACTCCCACAATGCAGTGCAATTGTTCGACAAATTCGTGGCCTTGTAAAGTTTTCGCTGATTCATTGGCCTGCAGTCGTTGGAGGTCTGCAATTAAGTCTAGCAGCAAAGGCTGCTCATAACCAAGATTAAGTTCAAAATGCGTCTACTTCGTCGAACGGTGTACTGAAGAATTGTAAACGGGCTCAGCTAATGGCAGGTAGTCTTCCCAATTGGCTTGATCATGAGTTGCAAAACCACGCAAATAGCGTACAACTGTCTTAGTTGAGTTTTCAGAGAGACCATCCGTTTCTGGATGGAACACCATAGACATCAGCAGCTTCATCTGCAGAATCCTCGCAACTTCTCTCCAATAGTCTGCTGTGAAGCGTACATTGCAGTCCAATACAACCCCTTGAGGCTCTCAGTGTAGGTGGCCAATATCGTTGATGAATATGCGTGTGAAGGACGGGGCATCGATTGTGTTCTTGCAGGCTGGCCAATGTGCTCCCTTCATCATGGGGTCGACAAACGTTACAATGCGATCGTGCCCATTTCCCAATATCAATAGGTCGGTTATGAAGTCAATGCAAATTCTTTGCCAAAGACCTTCGGCTATTGGAAGCGGTTGCAGACGGCCCATGGGTTGCCCACTCCGGTGGTTAGTTCGATGGCACTAGTCACAGCCTGCATCATATCACTGGGTATCGCGCCATATTTGCTCCCAGACATACTAGTCTTTCATACCTAGGTTCGTTCGGTCAGCACCAGAGTGTCCCCCTGCTGGAGTGTCATGAGCTTCATGGAGAATTCTTCGCTGCACTGTCCTTGCGATACACATCTGTCCTCTCATATCTGCCTTTCCGTCTTTCTCCTTCTCTTTTGCCCTCCCTATTTTGATAACCTGTGTCTTTTCCAAATCTCCACATGACCACAGTAGGCCATTCTCTTTCAAATAGAATCGTTGCGCTGCCACCCATAATTTGCATTCCTTGGTAGATGCAGTGAATGGCGGGGGGCGGGGACTTGCGTTGGCCAAGCAATGTGAAATTGGCCCGAACCATTCAGCATCATTTATGCCCGCCTTGGTGTCATCAACCCATTCTCAGGCCACAGTAACTTCCATTGGCATTAAATTGCATCGCTCCCGTCGGAAAACCGGGCAGCAAGACAATGTGTCCCCAACCTGATTTTTGACACCCGGGATGTGCTTGACCTCCCAGTCATGATTCTGTAGGAGTGTCAAGATATCCATCTGACGTACAGTGAGGTGTGGTTGTGTGAGGATCCAACGCAAGGTTGCATAGTCCGTGTGTACCAAAAGTAGCTGCTCGGCTCCGTGTAGGTTGAAGTTCCAGTCTAATATGGCATCTCCGATGCCCAATCGTTCTCTGTTGTATGCATGCTATCGTTTCTCCGCATCGTGTAAGTTATGGCTGACATAACCCTGTACCTTATCTGTCTTATCTTGCACCTGGGAGAGCACCACGCGCTATGCATATTGGCTAGGATTGATGAGCAGGCAATATTAGGCTTCGGGGTCCGGTAGAGCAAGGACCGGGGCATTGCAGAGTGCCTTTTTCAGCCTGTCGAAAGCATGCTTGGATTCTCTATCTGGAGCGAACGGAGTGTGACTGACTCTGCTTGGTTCTCCATGTCGCCGCCTCATGTCCACCTTTCCTTTCGGAGGAGTGCCAATTGCGTACAACCGCATCGCAATGTGAGTGTAGAGATCAATGAATTTGCTATAGTAACTGGTGAGGCCCAGGAAGCCTCCGGCATCCTTATTGTTCTGAGGTTGAGGCCAATCCGTTAACGCACGAGTTTCATGCTCCTGGGCGTGGATGCCGTCCTTGTCAATCTCAAAGCCGCAAAAATTAACTTTCTGACCAGCCCAAGAGCATTTTGCACGTTTTGCCTTGAGACCATGTGCATGTAGCAAAGTAAACACTTCTCGGATATGTATGACGTGTTCCGCCAGGGTACCGCTGCGAATCATAATATAGTCTTGGTATACGACAACAAATTCGCCATTGATTGGTTCCAAGATGCAGTTCATTATGAGCATAAAGTGGCTGGGTGCGTTTGCCAGGCCAAACAGCAGAATTCGCCACTCGTAACAACCAAATTTAGTTGTGAAGGCTGTCTTTTGCCTGTCAGCTGTGGTGATACAAATTTGATGGTAACCAGCTGCCAAGTCCAATTGTGTGAACCAGCAGGAGCTGTGAATGCAGTTGACTAGATCCTCGATGTGTAGGAGAGGATAACGAACGTCCACAGTTATGGCATTTACTTCACGATGATCTATGCACAGGCGCGGTGTACTGTCAGGCTTTGGCACAAATACTACCGGTGAGCCGAAATTGCTTCGAGACGGCTGAATCCAACCGCTGCAAATTGCCTTGCCCATCTGCTTCCGATGATCTGCTTCTTCCTGTGGGAAGATACGGTATGGTGAGCCGAACAAAACTTCGCCATTTGGGACCGTTGTAATTTCGAAATCAGCCTGCCTTCCATTCGGCAAATTTGCAAATGTTTGCTCACCGAAGAGGCATTGGAATTCTGTCAACATCACCTGAAACTCACCTCGCAGTTTGTCTGTCTGAAGTGTACCTCCATTGCTGCGGTGTTGGACTTTGATCAAAACGGCCCATTCCAACAAGCAGGCAGACACGTTTTCAAGTTCCGCCTTCCGTATAATATGTATGCTCATGAAATTGGCCTGCTCCACTATTCCTTGGTCGACGTCCAAGGGGCATAGGCCAGGCAAGTAATGTACATGGCCATCCTCTGTTTCCTCCCAGAGGTTATCACCAATCCACATTTCATTGCTGTCATGGTCGATTTGATATCGTCTGTTGATATCACGCATCCATCTTTTGGGTAGCACAACATCAAACCCCATGACATTGTAGATCGTAAATTCGGCCTCATAGACATATGATGCACCGAGTCATAGTTTCAATTTGACTCTTTGGCGTTTCTTGATGCCATCCTCTGCCTTGATATTGGCTGTCTCCACAATCATCCATCCCCCCTCCTTTGCCTGCAGGGCAGCCCCTTGGCGTTTAGTTCCTCAATGAACTTCCACCCCACATAGTTCTCTGACGCACCATCGTCCTTCACTACCCTTGCCCTTTTGCTGCTCCACCATCCTCCTTTGGTTTGGTATCTTATTTTCCCATTAAACCTTACCAGGTCGACCACTGAGTCATCAAGTTTGCTAGCTTTCAAGTGGTGGTAATGGGTGAAAAACTTGAATTGACTATCTGGCACCAATGTGTCACCCTTTTTGTTTGACGATACTGTACATGATGGTGTGTTTATGGGAGGAACAGCCGCAGCTACAGACCCCCTTGGCCTTTTCCCGCTTCAGAGTCCGAGTCTGAGAGACTCTCCAACTCGCTCTCCACCTCACTGTTCGTCTCCTGCTTTGCCTTGTTTTCCTCCACATGCCGCCCGCTCTGCTCTCTACAGGTTAGTGCACGTCCCCATTTCTTATCTTTACGTTGGTGTCCAGAGTTGGCTTTTGGGGCATCATTGCCGACCAAAGCTTGTTCGAGTAGCTTCTTCATCAAGTCGCACTTCGGCCAATTACGAGGGATATGACCCGCCTGGCCACAGTTATAGCAGGTCAAACCGTCGTCTGTGGCGGCGCCAACTGCGCCAGTTGTACAACCTTTCTTGCTGTCCATCTTCCTAGCTGAAGCTTTCGTAGTTGTGGTAGTGTTGGGGCCACTTCCAGGTTGAGACTTGTTGAGAGACATGTCCAATTCATTAAGCTGCATACGCTGTTCGAGGGTTGGAGTTCTATCTTGCATGAAAATATAATGAACCAAGTCTTTATAGACTCCCTGGTTGCCCGTTTGAATCTTATGTCCATAAGCATTGGCGAACATTTCGGCAGGTATAGGCTGGTGCATGTCCAATTTCAAATGTAGGTGATGGAAACGCTCATTACACTCTGTGACATGTTCTCCCTCCTTTAGGCTCAGTTGTTCCCATCCGCGTTTGACCAGGTCGAAGCCATTGGACGGAATGAACTTAGCTTTCAACTCCGTGGAAAAGGTGGACCATTCAATGGGCGTACTCATTGCCAAGCGGTGCATGGCCCAGACTGCCACGTCGCCTTTCTGTTCTAGCACTGCTTGCTCTCTCCAGCCTGTCGTACCAACCCATCCAATGGCCTGGGCTGCAATCTTGAGGTGTCGGTCCAAAGCAAAAAGGAAGGCGGTGACATCGTCCTGGGTTTGTTTGCCGTCGTACGTCAGAAGGTTTGATGATTTGACGGAGAAGCCCAGGCTTCCAGACAAGCCAGGGGTTGGCTTGGCGGAGCCAGGGATCCCAAATGGGCCAGAGTTGGTTCAGAGGAGCCATGGATCCCAAATTGGCCTGGAGGCTGTTGGGAGGTGTTCGGCACCGGAGTCGCATGTACTTGGTTACTCATCGGTTGTTTAATGACGCGTTCGAATGCTCTCAATTCATATCCCAGGCTGCTTTCCTCTGACGAGCGATTTTTGACTTGGTGCAGCAGCATGTCCTTCTCCAGCTGGAGCTGTGCGATGTCTGTCTGCTCCGGTGTCTCTGGCTGCGACTTGCAATTGTCAAGCCGTCTCTCCGACTTGGCGGATCTACGATTCTTGATCTGAAGCTCTTCTTCCAACTCTTCAATTTCCTGCTGAGCGGCCACTAATTCCCTGCTCTGGCTGTCTCAGACGGGCTCAGTCACCTCCAGCACCTTGACTTCAGCGGCCAAGCTCTCGTTGAGGGCACAAATCTTGGCGAATTTCTCGGCTTGTGCAAGGCTCTCGGAGAGGTAAGCATCAATGATCTCCAATTGGACATCCTCCATAGCTCTGATCCAGTTGATTGATTGGTCAGACATGACACCAGGGCAGTTGTTGATGACCTTCATTCGGTTTGTGATGTTTTCTGTTGTGTGAAGTTCTGTAGGTTGGAAGCACGTGGTGGTTGAGGTCTTAAACCTGCTGCTAAACCTAATTGACTGGGCTTTGTCGATTTTGTCAGTACAACTGACATGATGCATGTCGTGCGCTTTGTGCAAAGCAGGAAGCGCCGCGAAGTCGGAAGACTCGTGTGATGCGTCAGAGCCGCCGGCAGTCCACTGGTTCGAAGATGAACAAAGTGAATCCGCCATCCATCAGCAAAATGTATTTTTGTCACTACAAGCCTTCAGGAGAGTCTGAGAGGATGTGGAGTGTAAACTTAGATGCGTCAATTTCAGGAGAGTGTCAGACCCTAGGAGGGCATTCCGGCCAGCCTTCGGAGTAACTGTGATCTCTGATGACGGGTACAGGAGTGATTGTGATAAGTTTGGGAACACCTCAGAGCGCCGGAGAGGAGTTTGGGTGCACCTGGGAGCACCTGGGAGCACCTGGGACCGCCGGCGACAAGTCAGGGAGCGCCGACGACAAGCCCTGGAGCCCCGGCGACAACTCTGGGAGCACTTCGAATCACAGTAGAGCAGTCTGGCAAAACAACATCTTCATTGGGGATGTTGCTGGTGCATCTGGAAATCATAGCTACTACTTATTGTTCAACGATTGTTAAAACTCATATATTCGGTTTGTATTCTGCTGTATGTATCTATGTATCAATGGATCTATATAGCTACCCATCTACACTCGGTATATCTGGACTGTCTGCAGGCGGTGCTTGAGAGCGATTCGAGGTGCGCCTGAAAATGATAATCGAGTGAACTCAGTGATACACTCCGAGGCCGTGATTGAGCGAGTGTGCAGATGCACTTGGAGGCTGTAATCGGGCATATTTGGAGATGCACTTGGAGGCCATGTCATGCGAACTTGGAGGCCGTAATTGAGGGAGTATATAGATACACTTGGAGGCCATGATTGAGCGAGTTTGGAGATGCACTTGGAGGCCATGACCGTCCGAACTTGGAGGCCGTAATTGAGTGGGTTTGAAGATGCACTCCGACGCCATGATCGAGCGAGTTTGGAGGCCGTAAACGAGCGATTTTGGACGTACACTTGGAGGCCGTGATCAAGCGTGGTTGGGGATGTGCTTGGTGGGCGTGATCATGCGAACTTGGAGGACGGAATCGTGCGAGTGTCACGAAACACTTGGAGGCTGTGATCGAGCTACTTTTGGAGATTCACTCTGCGGCCGTGATCGAGCGAGATTGGACGAGTACTTGGAGGTGGTGGATTGACGGCACGCCGGGCGTTGAGACTCTATTCATTAGTTAGTTCACTCGCAGACTGTGGGAATGTGACAATTGGACTTTACCTTTCAGCTTGCATGGAGAGCTGGCTGATGGCAATCGATTGTGTAGAGAGGTACACTGGCAGCTGAAGCTTAATTCAGGGGTCAACTCCCAATCATGAGAATGAAGGGAAGACAAATAGTGTTACCAACGGTTCCGGACCATCACTTCTGGTGGTCCAAATAGAACCGATACGAAATTGGCAGTCCGGTGTTTGAATAAACCCGAACTGACAATTCGGGTACAGTTCAATGGTAAACTTCCAACCCAGACGAATTGGGTGGGTTGTCAGCGGGTCGCCCCGCCGTTCCATCTATAGATTCATATAAGGCTCTTGTTTTTGGAGTTTTTTAATAATATCTTATCGAAATCACGTTTTCACCAACCAATACTGTGTCTTTCCATACTTCCCAGCTTGCAATATTGATTAATTTCGAATCGGTGTTTTACCTTTGATATATTGTATTTTTACCTATCAGAGCGGTCAATAATTCCATTACAAATGCAAAGATCCGCCCGATGCCTTGATTACCAAATATACAACAACTACAAGTGTTGACACTCCGTTGACGCTCATTTTCAGGATGTGGCAGGGACCATGTCGCTGTTGTTTTTCCAGTAAAGGATGCCAATATTTCATAAATGGATGTCTGCAACCAATCGGAACATAGAATACCCAAGATATGAAACTGAAAATCGTTGACGCTCAGTTGACGCTCATTTTTAGAATGAGGCAGGGAGCATGTCGGTGGAGTTTTTCCCAGTAAAGGCTGCCAATATCTGCTAAATGGGTATCTCTAACCAATCGGAACATGAATTACCCAAGATGCGAAGCTGACAATCGTTGACGCTGCATCGATGCTCACTCTCAGCATGCGGCAAGGAGCATGTCACTGTAGTTTTTCCCAGTGAAGGCTGCCAATAACGGGTAAATAGATGTCTGCAGCTAATCGGAACATAAATTTCGCAAGATACGACGCAAAAAATCATTGACGCTCCATTGACGCTCCTTCCCAGGATGCGGCAGGGACCATGTCGCTGTAGTTTTTCCGGTAAAGGCTGCCAATATCTGATGAATGGGTGTCTGCAGCCAGTCGGAACATAAATTACCCAAGATGCAAAGCAAAACATCGTCGACGCTCCTTTGACTCTCATTCTCAGAATGGGGTGGTGTCTGTGTTGCTGTCTCTTTTGCCTAGACAATCTGCCAATATGTCGGTTATGCATAATAGCAACCAAATCTCTGTTGAATTACGGTACTTACAAAACTACAAATTGTTGACGCTCTGTTGACACTCATTTTGATGTATTGTCCATTCAACATCTGCTGCAATCGATAATAGTTTTCATCATGATTTAAACATACTGGTAGTCTTTCTGCCAGATCGAGACTTGGCCCTGTGGCAAAGCCGAGCGCAATAACATTTTTACACTGTTCGCTCTCACACAACTGACATTTATGTATCTTGCCCCATGCTCCATTGCGCCTGCTATACAGCTGTTTATCAACCGATATTCACAAGCTACTGCTCACCATTCGTCCTTGATATGTCTCTAACTAAAACTCTCGGTCAACATACATACACAAGCTGCTGAAACATTGACGCATTCTGTCGTACTTTTTCTTCACTCCCCTATTCCTCCTCGTTTCGATTGCATTGACCGTCATCAACACCTTTTCAGCCGATCTCTTTGACTTCTGGGTAGGCCAATTCAATCCAGGAACATTTGGCGCGGTGCTCACATCCCGCTGCTCTGGGCATCCCGAATTCTCGATGATATTAATATTCTCTATATCAAATTCAATGTCCGCTGTGCTATTGTGTTCACTGTCAGTTGGATTATCTAAGTCCCCATTCCAGTTAAGCTAATCTTCAGTGTCCGAAATGCTTTCAGGAGTGCTATCCTCATTACTTTCGACTGCATGACGGTTGATTTTTCGGATTCTGTCATCATCCAATATTTGAGTTTGTCCTCCAGGGAGGTCCTTTGCAGACAAAAGTGGTGGCAAAGGAGATCTTTCTGACAATTTGAATGCAGCCAGACCATTATGTTGGAAGAGTGACCAGGGTGCTGAGATGATCCCTTCCATGTCCGAAATGTATCCAACGGCGGTCATCTGCTTGTTTTGAGTGCGAGATTCCTTCTAGGTAGCAAGTAGGTTTGGGCTGTGCAGCCACATCTCGAAAAAGTCATCAACCGTGGCCATTCTGTGCAATTTCCTTTCCTCTCCCTCTTTGTTCATTCCATGTCGTTTTCTGTGTTTGTCGTATCCAATGATGGGTCAGCGCCTGCGAAAATCCTGTCATTGGCTCGAGCAAACTCCCTTACAATGACTCTCTCGAGAAGGGTCTCGCCTGTTGTTTCTGACTGCCTCCAGCCTATAACATCTCGGCCAATGGAGAAACTGGCCTCCACTTCGACACCACGTCGTATGATGGAGAATATGTTGCGTGCCACATTGGAGAGATCAGCGTACTTGGAGTGCGTTTCCTCTTGTTGGCGCCACCATTCGGTTATGTCCGGTAACAAAAATGTACTTCTAATCTCCATTGGGTCGGAGTGGTAATCATTGCGATTTGGATTAATTTGCTCCCAGTTCTTTGGCGCTTCAGGCAGCGGACTGAAATAGAGCCTGGCGGCGGTCAATAAGCGTGCTGCGTAATAGCTTTGTCCGGGCATCGTTTCAGCCACATTGTCAGGCGTTAAGTTTTCGTCATCATCGCTGGACAGATCATATGGATCAAACCATAAATGACAGGATCCTCAAGCCATTGCAGAGAGAATGAGATTGCTGCTCGGTAAGCTTTCGAGTTCATTGACTGGCACACGTCGATGTTTGGCACAGTATTCATTCTCCACATACATTAGTAGGGCATCATGGTATTCGGTTGAATAAGATGTCTACTCCTCTGGATTGATATCCATACGTTTGCCCCACTTTCCAAACGATTGGAGCTTGCAGACACGATCGAGGATATGTGCAGAAATGAGAAGCATGCCCGTCAATGGTGTCACTTCAGCGTAATATTTGGACAGCATTTGTCGAGCTAACTTCATGGCAAAGAACAAGTCTTCGTTCCATTCAGTCTTCTACTTGGCCAAAGATCGCATCACGTCATCCATGTGATCGAACATGTCATTGTACACTGTCATCACGTGATGCAATGTGACTTTGTGCCTCTTTGACAACCACAGAGTCCAATATCGGAATCGCCTCAACACTTCTATGACATACTTCACAATGGTCGATTCATCTTGAGTTGTGAAAAGTGGCCGGTAATCAGTGTATTATGGATTTTGAAGCTACTCACGTGTGAATTCCCGTAATCGGTAGGCACGCTCGAGCAACTCCAGTGTAGAGTTCAAACAGGTCTTCACATCTATAAATGGAAGTACCGCAATGGGGACTTTGGCTTTTTGACAGTCAAGGAACTCGTTTCAGTGACCAGGTGTCAGCGTAATCAACACCGCCAGCATTCTCTGCTATATGAAAGTCAGTTTCAGGATTTTCAAAATATCCTGAAATACGTACCTTCTCAATTATCATTACTAAACCTGGTCTTATGGCCGACATCTTATTAATTCTAGCATTGCTCTCTTTTCGCATTGTTTGACTCTTCCCAATGCCTATGCTTTCATTCTCTCCAGATTGCTGATCGCGCTCATGGGCTTCCCAAGACATGGTCCGGCCTTTTACACCCAGACTGCTCATGAATGCACCTAATGGCAGCTGTATGACATGCGCCATGCATGGTATCTGGTTCCTCAATGCAGGCCACTCGATTCCCGAGGCCTCAAGTGTTCATTGCAGCTCACGTGTCATTGAGTGATTTGAGGAGGCATAATCAGTCGTAATTCCAAACACACGGCCGTCGGTAAGCTCAAAACAATCAATCACGTCCTTCAAATGTACGGCTAGCGTTGCTCCAGTATGTTGACCCTTGACCAATCATCCTTACTTAGCTTTCGAAACGGCAAAAGAACAGGTGATCAACCTCTTCCAAAGGGAGATGAACTTCGCGCAATGCCCATCTGCGATCCATATAATAAGTGATTACCTATGTTATCGCTAGCTTGATTGTTGATGTCCATCCGTCCAAAGCTAAACTAAATTTAGTTCGTGACGGTAATTGCTTCTTTTTTGCACCCATGGTCAGTGCATATTCCCTCTGGCAAATGTTGCTAAGAGTCGTAGGGGACTGCAGCACTAGTTCATCGCGTAACCCCTTATATGCCGGTTGTAGCTCTAGATTTGATACAGAGTTTTATGGAATACGAGCAGAATCGAATCCTAACATGAGGTAGCGATTCCACCTGTCTTGGTGAAATTCCGAAGTTTCAAAGTCATCAGCTGCCAGTTTGGAATGTTATGTCTGTCATTTCAGTCAATATGGATCAACCTGGAAGTCAAATATGATTTTCCTCTGCGATCTTACTATTGTGATTCCTCAACTTCCTTGCTTCTTCAGGATGGCCAAACCAGTTTCATCGACCGTCGAACTAGTCAAAAAAGTAACCACAGACTCTATTCATTTGTTTAACTATGCGATGTGAGCTTTGGCCAGTAAGTGTTTCCCCATTGAGCTGGTCGCATGTTCTGATGCATGGCAAAGACCTTGATGACAACCAATACATATGATGCCAGGGCTGCCGGTCTCCTCAATTCTGCAGTGTAAATGAAATTCCCACGAAGGCACATGTCTACAATGATTCTGAGCAATCAGCCGTTTTGAGCCTACATTGATTGATGCCTACCAAGCATCAAAGATGGTTTGTAAAGTAAGGTTGCTCGAACCACGAATAAAGACACATTCATCCTTGGAAGAGATCATAACCTCAACCAATGAGGTATTTAAAAATTGTGAATCCAACATCGCGGTAGAAATTTATTTGCTGCGTGATCCAACTCAAGAGGCTGCCAAAAGTTATGTTATAGTAAAGCAGAATGGGGATTCTCAAATAATGACTAGAGCTACACGCATAAAATAGTCGGATCTGTGAGACATCGCATGCATATTTGCGAAGTTGTATAAAACAACGTATTGCAAAGACTGACTGCGTAAGACTCAGTTCAGGAACAACACAATGCAGTTCATTGCTGTGTAGCTTATTGAGCCCCCACAAATACTGTTGATGTTTCGTGGGCTCTGAATTGTAGGAGGCGGACGCGATATCGTCCCTAGCATTTTTCCCCATAAAGGCAGCCAATATGTTGAATATGGGATAATGACGTTCCATAGCCCTTAGAGTGTGCAAGATGCAAGACCAAAAATCGTTGACGCTCGGTGGACGCTCATTTTTAGGAGGTGGTAGCAATATCGTCACTAGCATTTTTCTCCATACAGGCAGCTGATCAGTTGAATATGGGATAACAATGTTCCATAGCCCTTAGATTGTCTAAGATGGAAGACCACAAATTGTTGACGCTCCGTTGACGCTCATTTTTAGGAGGTGGTAGCTGTATCATCACTAGCATTTTTGCCCATAAAGGCAGCTGATAAGCTGATTATGGCATAACATCATTCTATAGCACTTGGGGTGTGCATAATGCAAGAACAAAAATCGTTGACGCTCCGTTGGCGCTCATTTTCAGGAGGTGGTAGTGATGTCGTCTGGAGCATTTTTGCCCATAGAGGCGGCCGATACTATGATTATGGGTTCAAGGGGTTGCTTCACCCTTTAATTATCCAAGATACAAGACCAAAGAATGTTGACTCATCGTTGACGTTCATTTCCAGGATGGGTCAACAAGCATGTCACTATCATTTTGGCCTATGAAAACCGCTAATACAGTCACTTCGGAAGAATGTGACTATACAGCCGTTTGTTTGTCGAAAATGCAAGACTAAAAACCGTTGACGCTCCGTTGATGCTCATCTTAATGACGTACCAACAGTTAGTGGATGCTGATCAATTTTCTGCAGAAATGCATACAGTGGTTATTGGCAGCCAATAAATCGTTTCTATGTATAAACATTTGAATCCAAAATCTTCCAACCCTCTCAATTGCTGATCCACAACTTGACTCGTTCTCTGTATGATGAATAACATTAGCCTATCACGTTCCTGCCCTTTCGGCCGGCAATTCACCGCATATATCTCTATATACTAGTTTTTGATATGTCCAGCCCGACTTCCTCACCTTTCCTCATCCCGCTCATTCTCCATGATTTCCATGACCTACCTTAAGCAATTTTCAGAATCTTGACCATGTGCACGGGGTCTGTGCAGAGAGTTATGCAGTTGGCTGCATGATTGTATGCAGCATCACGGTGGTCATTCATCCAGGTGCATTTTGCGCATTGACCCCCTCAGCTATGACTCGTATGAGCTGACTGACTTAAATTTAGTTAGTGAGTTTCGTCTCTAATTTGGTTCAAATTGTCAGACTTAACAGTAACCAGCGGGACGATATCACGTTCATTGGTCGTCAGTCAATACGATTTGAATTCTAGAACATTGGCATGGACTATCCGACCTCTGCACATGCACAGACAAATTATCATGTCTCACAATTTGGTCACTGAAATCAAGTAAAAGCTGACACGGAGCAAAATGGGTTCATTTATTGCATTTCGAAGGGATACATCGTCACCAATACGAATTTGCCTATTGATTCCTCCTGCGACCCACGAGCCGTCACCATGTCTTCTTCGGAATCCGATCTCGATATGGTGATTAGTTTGGGATGCTGTGTGCAGGGGTTATAGTGTACAGGTTCAACATGCTTTGATATCAGAATTGTTGACGAATCAGGAGCTGGGGCAGGCGGGAGGGACGGAATGCGTTAGGGTGTCTGGGGTGTCCGCAATCCATGCGTCATTTGACTACTCCCTGGTCGAGATGTCACTCGCGGCGTTTGCTATTTTCCGGGGTCACTATCAAGTGTCTCCATAGGCTCACCAAATGTCATCGGCGCAGAACAGGTTGCATCCTCGTCCCTGTGCTATTGAACGACCACCGGAACCTCCAATTCCGTAGTCCCGTACTTCTTATCTCTCTCAGAGGAAGTAGTCGGCCGCGTCTCCCCGGCCTGGTTGCATCAATTCGTCAAGCATTATCTGCTTCTGCCGAAAAAGCGCCATACGATTCTGTACTGTTTTAGTGATTGTGCCCATCACCCAGCCGGGTTCATCATCTTCGCTAAGCTTACCCAGCTCAGGATTATCTTCATCATCATCCTCGTCTTCCCCATCCTCCCCATTCTCGGAACTTGCAACATCAGTTAGACTATCTCCGATGGTGTTCAACATCTCCTCAAATGTTGTTTCAGGCTTGGTGGTTGACAATCCCACCTTTTCAGCATTTCTCATTTCTTCCTCCGCCTGCTTAATTGCTGTCTCTGTGTCTTCATCTCGCTTTCTTGCCACAGCAGTCGCTCTTTCCACATAATCCTTGTTCCATTTCTCCTTCTCTTCGTTGCTTGAAAAGTGTGTTTCCCATCATCTCGCCGCCGCAAGTTTCTTTTTAGATCGCAAGCTGCGCAACGCTCCAAGAACTCGGACCCTTTCTGCTTCCAAGCCGCTCTTGCCTTCATTCGCTTGATGACGTCATCGTGTGGAATGCTTTGTCAATTTGCTGTATTTGCCTGCCAGTAATGGCGAAAGGTTCTTTTTCAGAGCATTGACGATGGTATTGTGTGTTGACTTTGTTGATGGACGAGATGTTGGATGTTGCAAGATATGGACCACATAGAGGTAAGCTGCGTTATTTATGACGAGGTTGGTACACTTCATTGACTTGAACAAAGCAAAATCTACGTTTTGACCAGCACTAAAATGGGAATAGCAATGCTAACCGTACATCAGTTAGCATCTATTTCGTGTATAATCCATGGGATTTGCTGAGACAAACATCAGCAGACGTCCTTTCCGTCGAGGAATGTACAATTTATATCTCACAAACCCAACATTTCGGTGGTCGTTCACTGTGATTTATCCCTGTAAACAAACACACAACATCCCACAAACTTGGTGCAAATGGCAGGACAGTTGGAAACCCGTGCAACCAGCAGCTATACGCAGCAGGATTGAGCTTGAGTACAATGTGCAAGTTGGCTGTTACGCATGCTATTTTCACTTGAAACTAACCATATATTCCTCAGGACTTCCCACTTCTTTTCATTATCTTCTTGCTTAGGACTTCCCACTTCTTTTAGTTATCATCATCTCTTCAGTTCCACTGCTGGAAATCAGGGCTCCACAAACACCTCGGCAAGCTGAGCATGGAACAGAATCGAGCAGAACGATGGGCACTTCTTCCAATACGCCACCCATTGAGACCCAACTACAACGCAGACCCAACTTAGCTCACCGCGATGCTGCAAATACAGCCACCGAAAACATGACCCTGGACGCACAGGTAAAAATTGTGCTTAATACCGGAAGCAGCAAGAACAAGAAGCAGCCCGCAATCGGATCTCAGTATGGTCGAACCGGTGTTGATGACTGTCAACTAATGATATAACTTGTAGCTGGTGTACGTGGAGAGCTGTGTGACCAATTTCTAGCCGCCGGTGATGGGAAACCTCCAGGGTCGAGCAAGGCATTTGTCCACACAGTCCGCAAAGTCCAACATCATGATGTAGTCAGCTCTGGGTTTTTCGCGGACGAATTTAGTGATAAGAATCCCCGAAAGTGGACTAAACAGGCTTTAACTACGTTAGAGGATGCTACAGAAGCGTATATGGTAGAGGTACTAGGCAAATCTGATATGTAGATGCAGCAACTAATTTCTTGTAGATTTTCAACACATCTTCAACTATGGCAAGGCAAGGTGGTCAGGCACAGCTCGAACAGTCTGACATGCGCCCTGCCTTGAATATGGCCAAAACGGCCAAAGGAGGGGTTTCGCGAGCCGCAATGGAGGAAACACACTTCTTAATAACGAAACCTCGTGCCGAAGTCCGAGACGAGAAGAAGCGGGGAGTTGAGTTTCCTGGGCATGATAATGTGAAGGCTGCGATGGAAATACACCTGGCTACGATTCGAGAAAATCAAACGGACGGCTGCCTCCCTTGCCAAAACTGCACAGCACAGAATCCCCAGACATCTTGGAGGTGCAAAGGCACGGGTGCACCTCCACCACAGTGACGCGAACAGCCGACACCAGAACCGAGGCCACATCTGCCCAGAACGCCACCTGTACCACCCAGTCAGAACGAGGCAACTCACGTATCCGAAGTTGAAGGTGTGCCACCTGGATATGTGTCTATCCACACTCTGATTCCCAGGGCTCAATTTTTCAATCATGATGCATGTGCCAAGGATCGCAAGCGCGATAAAGATTTGAATCCAGATTTGCTGACTAATGAAGGAACATCCACTGGTTAGTACACTATCTGCCATGTGATAATGCAGCTGACATCCATTTTGCAGACTACAGCCGCCTGGTGAGTGAACCGGACAGTGAAGATGAGCATTGATAGAATGGAACAGGTTTTTGGAGTGTATTATTATCTACAATTAGCGGACACTTTAAAGTGTATTTTAAAGGATATATTTATTTGTATTATGAAAGAACAATGTAGTGATAAAGAAGAAAGTACATGAAGAGGTTACAAAGGCTGCCAAAACACCGTCAATGCTATATTAGGCCAAATTGAATGATGACATATGGTGGATACGCCCATTGCAAAATGAGCGTCAACGGAGTGTCAACAATTTTTGGTCTTCCATCATTGTTAATCTGCGTGCTGATCGGTTCAGACAATTTATACATGGGGTATTGGCTGGCTTTATCAGCAAATGAGCAAGCCACACGTTCCCTGCCCCATTTTGAAATTAAGCGTCAGCGGAGGGTCAACGATTTTTGGTCCTGTAAGTCAGGTAATTTAAAAGCGATATGGTCGTTCCTATATATAATCAAAGTATTGGCCGCCTATAAAGGGAAAACAGATAGCTACACCCTCCGTGCCCCTGCATGAAAATGGGCGTCAATGGAGCGTCAACGATTTTTGGACTGTCATCAGGGGTAAACAAAGCGCAATGCGTCGGTCATTGTCTATATACGATGTTTTGACTGTTTCTCTAGGCTAAAACAGTCACTAACTCCTAGCTGCATTATCGTAAATGAAATAAGTTGTTACTATCCGGGAGGCTGACACAGGAACGTTGCTTGCTTCCCTGCAAACAGAGGATGCCAATTCCTCCATAATAGAGGACTGCAATCATGCGCCACATAGATCACCCATGATGCGAGACTTTACATTGTTGGTGCTCAGTTGATGCTCATTTTCAAGATGGGGCAGGGAGCATGTCGCTTCTGGTTTTGCCTATAAAGCATGCCAATACCTCAGTTACGACTATCTGCATCCTATGGTCACTCACATTACCCAAGATGCAAGACCAAAAATCGTTGACGCTCCGTTGACGCTCATTACCCGGATGGTGCAGGGAGCGTTTCTCCCCATCTTGCGATGACAAAGGCTGCCACGACATCCAAAAAGAACACCGAGGTACCATCGTTCATATTGTACGATTAATAGTAGAATATCTGACTGCGATCATTATTAGAACAACCCGAAATGCACAACCGGAGATTGGAGCTGACGGGTCTAGCCAAACCCGGCGAAGCCCGCAGGTTGAAGGGTACATGGCCTGGTTTGGATCGCCAAGAAGCTACGGTTCGAGTTTTTGGACGGTTCAGGAACCGAACCGAACCATTTTTCCGGTCTAAACCCGGACCGCTGGCGTGTTACCCGGACCCGTTGCCAACACAAAAGACAATCAATCTTGGAGGGATCCTGTACTCAGTGTATGCTGTACTCAGTGTATGCTGTACTCGGTGTATGCTGTACTCGGTATATGCTGTACTCAGTGTATGCTGTACTCGGTGTATGCTGTACTCAATGTGAACTCATGATCATAGCATGGAAAGATAGAGAGGGATGACTTAACTTTGTGTTCTGCGATGATGGTTGAGTTTTGGACGAGGAAGAGAGAGATATGGGATGAAGATGAGAATCATGTGGAGGATACGAGTGGATATGAGAAATCAGGGGTATGACATGCCTGATCGGGTTGGGAAGACCTCGTATCGGTGTAATTCGACCCCAGATCAGGACTTGTACCTGCCGTCTCGGGGATCGTAAATTCACTCGCGCACGGAAATCTCTAAAGTCCCAGTTCCTCATGATTACTTCCCTCATCTCATCTCATCCTCTCTCTTTCTCATCCTCAACTCTACCATCACCTAAGAACACGAAGTTAAGTCATCACTCTCTATCTCTCCATGCCATGATCCAGAGTTAACACTGAGTACAGCATACACCGAGTACAGCATACACCGAGTACAGCATACACCAAGTACAGCATACACCGAGTACAGCATACACCAAGTACAGCATACACCGGGTACACCATACACCAAGTACAGCATACACCGAGTACAGCATACACCAAGTACAGCATACACCAAGTACAGCATACACCAAGTACAGCATACACCAAGTACAGCATACACCAAGTACAGCATACACCAAGTACAGCATACACCAAGTACAGCA
>Ga0307515_10008281_pt1 | contig 20293 bp, 14 predicted proteins | sample 17_EM_MG_FD_194513 | JGI IMG/M metagenome (GOLD analysis project Ga0307515, IMG submission 194513) | Populus trichocarpa ectomycorrhiza microbial communities from riparian zone in the Pacific Northwest, United States - 17_EM | ecosystem: Host-associated > Plants > Roots > Unclassified | place...
AGAAAAACTGGGAGGAGATCGAAAAGCGCGTCCTGGAAGACCACGAGGAGGAGCACTCCAAAAAGGGCAAGGGCAAGTCGAAGAAGCACCCAATCACTGAGAGCGAAAGTGCCCCGCGCAAATCGGTCGACTCACACCACTCGGCCGCTTCCATCAAGTCTGAGAAGTCGGGAGGGGTTGTGATGGGCTATCTGGCGGCCGTAGAGGGCAAAGACATTGTCGCTGTCGAGGCACCAAGCAAGGCCCTCACCTCCTCCAAGAACGGAAAGCAGCATGGAGGCGCCGATGGGGATGACAGCGACGACTACGATGATGACCTCGAGGAGAATGCGTTCAACCATCCTTCGACGTACCAGGACCACCCATGGATTTGGATTCCGCAATGGGAAGCCCACCCGGAGATTAGTGCCCAGTTGGTTGAGGATATCAAGGCCGGTGGCGTGGAGGCGAGTGACATCGGTGCCATCATCGACGATCATGGCACTGTCTGGGTGAAAAGGAATCCTCCCGATGAAGATTGGGATGGGTGAGTACCACATTCTACGAATTCACTCTGGAGGTGTACTGAATCCAAGCACAGTGGTCATGATTTATGACCGCTTATTTGGCGCTCTATCATTTAGCGGACCTCCCGGACTCTTAATTTGGTTGGTGAAGGAGCTACACATTCTTTAACCTGTTTAGTGCATTTAACATACTCACAATGTAATCCATCGGATATATACGCCCAGTGCCCCTCCCTCAATCTCTAGCCTCTCACAAACCACCATGGTTACAACAGTCGCGGGACTAGCGCCCGACACTAAGAAGTCGCACCATCAAACTATGGTCAATCAGCATACTAAGGCTTGTGAGGAAGACGAGATGTAGTACAAGCGACTCCGCGGTTCAAATGGTGTCCACATCTACTCTTCAAGGTCCTTCGATCCCGTAACAGAGTCCCCGGCCTCGGACTCGGCTAACCACGCTTCGATGTCGTCCTCGTCAGGTTCCTCGAAGACCGGAAGTGCAACACATGGCAGTATCAACTCCGGAGTAGCAGGCGAGGTTGAATTGGTACCACCTCTGGGAGAGAGCTGGGGGGCATATTGATTAGGCTATCATATGAGTGACGAGTTACTCGCACCTTCATGCAGGGCAAATCGCAATCGACAACAAAATCGTCGTCGTATTCCTCGACCGCCTCTTCGTGGACCACCTTGGTTGATTCGGGTGAAGGAGGTTCCTTGGAAGCTCCCAGCCCTGAGCTCTGGATTCGACGCATGAGATCAGCCCACTTAGCATCATTGCATTTGATCCATTTAGCAAGTCGTGCTTCAAGCTCCTGATAGACCATGAAATATGGATGAGGAACCCCCTTCTGAGCAAGTGATTCCGGCTTACTGCATCCTCTTTGTCCGACTCCCACTCTGTGGTATACGCTACACTATCCTCTTCAAATCCCTCTTCTGTGATCTCCGATGCGTCTTCTAAAGAGGGCCTCACTGGCTCAGCCAGAGGGATGCTCGTCGCCGGTTGCTGACCTACTTGGTCACCAATGGCAATAACCAAGTTATTATCGTGTTGGAAGTTCCGTTTGATGTTACTGCATGGTAAAAATTTTCAGAGTAGTTCAGGAGCAAGAATACACGCGAGAACGCCATACAGATTCATCGTGCTGAGAGGCGAACGCCCAACTGAACCACCTATGACGTTGCTGGTCTGAGTGGCCCTTTTGCAGGTGGTTTCCATTACGTGCAGCCAAGCGTTACTGGGTGTTGGTGCAAATAGGCCGTGCGACCGTGCGAGTCGAGGGAAGAGGGAGACGGGAGGGAACCAGATTGTTTTTTCGTTTTTCGTTTCACCCAGGCGGGTTATCCTAATGTAAGAGCAGGGGGTGCTGCCGCCGGCACCTCCTGTCACCACCCACTCACGAAACATTGGCTGAGGAAATGATAACCCATCTTCTATGTATCCTTTGTATTTTCTGTGTATTTCTTCATAAAGGACTCAATTCACATTTACTATTTGGTGAGTGACCATTCTCTAGGCAGTCTCGCAGTATGGTGGGAGCATCTGAAGCCAAACTTGAACTTGGTAACGGGTAACGACAAACCCAAAGCAGATATTATTAGCCAAGCACAACTTCAATCGTCTTCTGTCGCAGGGAATAGCCAGATTTCTAAAAAAGAATCTCGTTGCTGTGCAACTTGGAATCGATGCTAAAGGTAGCATGTGTTAGTGGATAACCATTTCCGTGAGTTGCACGAAATGCTGAGCCGACAATGTCCCACCAGTTTATGTCTCAAAAAGAGGCAAACATGCGTCAATGTTGGTCTCGGATGTCACGAGGTTTTGTACAAAGTACCATGCGACTTCTCTATGTTGGATACGACAGGTGGTAAAGCCCTCCGACACCATCAGCTTCCTCTCCTCCTTGTCCAACACACCCTGACAGGCACCGCCACTTCCTCAACCATTGGTTCATTGACAAGTCCAGGAGATACACGCAGTAGACACACAACCATTACAATGCTAGCACACTGGTATCCTAACGAATGAGACTGAAGGTAGAAAGAGGGACGTTCTAAAAACGTGGGATACGATACGAAAGCGTCCAGGTAGCTAAAGCACTAGTTGATATATACCATATCCATCATGAGTTCACGTAGCTCGCTCGGGCTCAGGTGTTCATCCTCGGGGTCGAGTGTATACTGAAAAACGAACCGGGCCGGGCTCTGGACCTCGAATATGAAGACCCCCTGGTTGGTGCCAGGGGTGCGGTGATGAAATATTTCACACGGTGAGCCAAAATAGGTAGGGGTTCGGTCGGAGGGCCAACGGAGTGAACGGGGAGCATGAGTGGGTATTGGAGTGGTGTGGAGGTCCCAGGCGGCGATGGGCATGGAATCCATCAAGCGACGTAGTCGTTGTACTTGTGAGTTGACCTGTCGTTGACGTGAGTACAGGCCTGAGAGGAAAGGGTGAGACTCACAAATATTTTGACAAATAGTTGCCCGGCCAGTGTCTCTGTCCCGTTGTAGGGGCGAAGCAGAGAACGAGCTGCGTGCTGAAGCGCCTCGACGACTCTCCACGTCTCAGCATTGCCCCAATCGCTGACGGGGAGCCAGATAGACAGCATGGGCTGGTGCGCGGAGAGGAAGAGAGATGGAGGCGCACGGATGCTGAGGCGCACCGCATCGAGGGTGGTGTAGACAGTCCCTGACGCAGCGAGGAACGAGTCTCGTTGTATGCGGATGCCATTGTTGCCGTGGCCGGGACGACGAAGCACCTCGCCTGGAGGGGGCAATGTCCCTGTAGCGGCCAAGCTAATGAGGGGGAGGGAGTCGAGCCACTGCTCGAGCACTGTGTCGAACGTATCAGGGTCAACGGCCTGTAATGGGCGAGTGAGTGTTGAGCGTTGAGGATGAGGATCATGGCGATGAGGGATCGACCTCCAGACTGGGTGGCGGAATAGGCGGAGAGCACACACCTGCATTGCGGTACGGTTTTTGTGGGGGAGGGAACAGAGGGAGGAGGAAAGCGGAGGGGGGGTGGAAGAGGGGATGAGGGGAGAGAGGCCAAGTTGCAAACGATTTGGGCCTTATATTTCCTGGGGGCGCGCCTGTCCAGATTCAAACCCCGCACCCTCCTCTCCGTGAGACCCTTTGCTAGATGAGAGCAGCGATGCGAGGTTAACGCCTTGAATTGTAGAGTGCCGCAGAGGATATTAACGAGTGGCAGATGAACGGGTTTGAACGGGTACGGGAGTGGTGATGGCTGACTGCCGTGGAACGGTGCCAGAAAGCGCAACTTTGGCATAATCATGCTACGTGCATTTTAACGTGAGCGAAGACTACACTTTAGCGCAGTCAATTCGATCGACGCTGGCCACTTGGCGCTGCTAATGTAGGTTCTCAAACTTTAGCGTTTCCCGCTTGGGTGTTTCTAAAAGTGTGTAGTATCACACCTCGATGCAGCAAACCAAGAACCTTCAAGGTAATCCCTCGGCAGTACCTCTAGACATTGCGTGTCGTGAGGTGAAATACAACTCAGCGTCGCTGGTCTCTGAGGTGCAAGGATCTATTCTAGCATATTGTAAGATATTCTCTGCAGTCACTGCAGTGTTGTAATGATGAGGTGAAGTCCAAAACCAAGCGCTGCACAACACAATGGAAGAACTAACCACCGTGTGATGGGCGCTTGAGATGTCACCGCTAAGAGCACAAGAAAGATGCCTTAGGACATCCCGGTCCTTTGCATAGGCTACGAGTGGCTGAACCACCTTCTCCCACGAGACCGGCAGTGATCTGTGGTTTCTCTCGATTTGGGATTATGGATCGGCAAAAGCACGTGCTGCAGCGCCACGTTGGAAGAACACGTACGACCCCGAAGCCAAACAAATTTTTAACCACTCTTTTGCCATTTTGAGTGGGTGGTTATGGGTCTCCCCTTCCAACAAAGCGGGCTACGCTCCCTAAAGCGCGTGGGTGGGTGATGTTTGACCATCCTACGGTGCCGAAATGAATGTGGCCGGCTTTGCGCCTAGGGACAAATATCTTGGCCAGGGGCGTGTCACGATTCTCAGGGCCTATCACCTTCGTAACAATTGGACTTTCATCCTATGCTACACACAACCCGCATTCTTTGTGATGGACGCAGATGATGTCATGTTGCGAAGATGGACTACCTCGTTTGGCGTGTTCCAGTTGCTATCAATGCCATCCTCGGGACGCTATTGTATCTACGGATACCCATCCCGCTCGCAAGGGATATAATAGGCAGCGAGCTCACTGGGCTCAAACCCAATTCGACCCCAGACATAGCGAGGTGCGGAATTAAACTCCCTACCCCAATCAATGCGACCAATACCATCCTGTAAACAAAGGGGGGACGTTGGATTTCGGGGCTGTTGGACAAAAACTTGCACTGTGCATGAGATTCGCTTCCGCCGACGGTGTCAGTTCGCAATTCGCGACGAGACACGTTGGATAATGTAGGAGGAGCCCATGGAGATCCTGTTTGATCGTGGTCTCACCCGAGGACACAACTGAAGGGATGGGGACGGTTAGAGTGGAGAAAAAAGTCTTCCGGTATCAGCGGCATTCACACCTGTCACACCTGTACTTATGTATGAAGGCCCTAAAAATAAATTCGTTCGAGACCAAGAGGACTGCAGGAGGTATGTAAAGATCTGAATATTTGTACGACTAAGCTGTGACAAAGGATACAAATACAGATTGACCGTGGATAATGAAGCAAGAGCAGGGCTGACAGGGGAGTACGTACTTGGAGAACCGGTATTCCAAAAAAGCGCAACGAAATGTAAGAGCAAGGGGGTAGGTATCTAGTTAGTATGCCCTGACGTGAAAGCACGGCGATGATGTATAGCCACCGATAGTGACGCTGTTTTCATGGTACAGAATCCGACTGCTTTTTGCTACCCCAACGTGCCGATGACGAGTTCGAATATGGTATACATCACGACGGCGTTGGTAATCACACGCAGTAGAAGAGCAGATAGGCCGCTGTAGAGTGCACTGGCGCCCTCTGCTACTATGAGGCGGAAGGTTTGAACGAGTGATCTATATTTGAGGAACCCGTTGACGTGGGGTTGTCGTAGTCGGGTACAGATCACCTAAAGATCCAATATCAGCGCTTCTGTACAGGGAAGACCTGAGGACATACCTCGTGGGGATAAGTTATCAAACTGGTAAGCGTCTTTGCACTACCAGCAGCGCCCAACGTGCCCAACCATTCCAGAGGACCACCCTCAGCCCTCTTAGACACCCTCTTTGGCTGTTCATACAGCGTCCACTGTATGACCGCCTTGCTCACTCCAAGGTAGCTCGCACTCGGCCCTTTGTACACTGTAAAAATTTTGCGCAGAAAAATTCAGTGGTCTGGACACTGGAATTCTTATTCCATGTGCGGCGCATGGAAATTGTCAAGGAAATTCCATGTCCAGACCACTGCGTAATTTCAGTGTGCGGCGGACCATGGAATTTCAATGTACATAAACCATTGATCTCAAAATTGTAATTAGCACGTTTCTATTATTATATATCATATTGCTGCTCCTCTATGTCTTCAGGAATGAATACAGTGCGAGCCCACTCAGAAGAACGATCAACTATGCTCCCACCATCTGACGTCTTCACACTCCGATGCCTTTGGCAGTGTACCACCTCTTACACCGCATACACTGGTGACTTTTGAGCTGGCGAGGTCTCGTGGTCGACATCGTTGCGTTGCGTTTGAGGTGCAGGTGGCAAAGTTGAATTGATTCAAACCTTGGACCTTGTTTCGTCTATGATCATCATTCCGCTCGCCATGGTCAGCTATATTGTGACAAAGCATCCGTGACTGTGCACTTTGTGCATGTGCTGGCGACTCGTGATTTTCCCGATTTTTGCGCGTTGCTCAACTCTCGTTCAGCCGTCGCAGAAGACATTCCGCACAAAAGGCGTTCTCGCCAATTAACGCATCGCGTCAGAACCGGTATGTACGATTTGGTGACCCCCGTAACAGCCTGGTGCTAACGGTTGTTGTTCCAAAGACCGGTACGTCGATGGTTCCACCTGAAGACTGACTCCAAAATCGTCTGTATATAATATATCCCATTTTCTTGCATACTACGTGGTTGAAGTGCTCACAACTCCTGTCTCTACTGTAGTACAACGCAAAACGTCGGCACGGGCACACGACGCTCGAAATCTGATCGTCTTGCTTGGACCCGACCACCGCCAACCTCGATCGAACCCCCCAATATGCCCCGTTGGACTGCTTCAAGGATTACACACAATTTCAACCGGATCGCCCAGGAAATTGAATGTCTCCGCCGTGAACGCGACGCGACGAAGCGATCCAGGCCACCAACGAGCTCAAGAGGAAGAATAAGCGGCTCAAAAACGCCCTTAGAAAAGGTAATTTGATTTATTACACGTCATAATACGTGTTTTACGCGTCTTCGTGCCTTCGCTGACTCTGTCCTCCGTCTTCGGCAGAGAACGACAAAACAGGGGACGCGCCTTCTAAAAACCTGATCCCACGACCTGAAGGTTCAGCTGGTCGCAAGACCGCAACTGGTGCTGGTGGCAGAACCCGGGCAGGGTTCAATCTCCGTGACGAGATGGGTCTCAGCCAACCAGAGGATCACCAGACATATAACGAGTTCCGGGTAAGACGCACATGTTTCTGGTTCACATTCTTACCAATGTTACAGGACTTCATTCGTCGGCTGATCCCTCGTTACACCAAGTTTGCAGAGCTCGGATCTGCTGTCACAGGGAACATATGTCTCAAGGTGTGTACCATTCCTCTAAGATAATGTGGGCTGTGATTTGTAGCTGGAATTACCATTCAATTTCTCACAGGCCCTCAAAAAGTTCCCATTCCTTTCGAAATTCGAGGGCCAATGGCCCGTTGAGGTCGTTCTGCGCTCATACTTTATTAACAGGAGGAACTGTAAGAAGAGTGATAGGAAGAAGAGAGTAGGGAATGCTAGATGGGAGGAGCTCGAGAGGATGGAGAAGGACGGGGATGGGCACAGGTATGAGGATGAGGACTGGATGGGGCACGGCGATTGGGGAGATGGGGTATGATGGTCAGGATGATGACCAGGAAGAGCAAGGGGTTAGAGGTTCGGGCCGATGGGAGGATGCAAGAGGGCTGCGAGGGTTTGATGAGGAGGACGCGGAACCAGTTGTTCAGAAGAAGTGTAAACTGGTTACAAGTGGTATGGTTTTCTTTGATCATTTTATTTCTTCCCATCGTATGCATGGCTGTTCACTAACTACCAGTACGTCAGATGAACCTGAGGATGGTATGTCCACCACCTGTCTAGACTGCCTTCTACTAACTCATATTAGGTACCACACATCCACACAAAAGGAGAACACCAAATACTCAAGCTCGATCTTCCACGGTTCAAGATGCCGGTTTTGAGGAGCCTGCGCCGGTCCCCACAAGAGACTCTGATGAGGATGTCAGGGTAGCCCCGGCCAAACGTTGTCGTTGTGAGTACTTTCCAGTCCCTTGTTTCCAGTCCCTAGTTTCCATTGACTAAAGCTTGTACTAACAACGCCAAAACCAGTGAAAGCAAAGGCTACAGGGATCCGAGGTGTGTCCTTTAGATTCACATCTACACACACTGACTCTCTTGACAACACAGATCTCCCTCCTCGTCGTTCAGACCGCCGCAAGCAGTGGAATTCACATTGCCTTGCCATGCTCATCACCTCTATTCATCACGTCCATCACTGCAGCACCTATTCCGTCATTTTCTTGTCACTCCGAAACTTCTAGTTGACTCGCGATCGCATTGCTGAGTTCGTTAGCTTGGGCGGTCTCTTCACTTCCACTGGGACATGGACACTTTAGTAGATAATGTAGTATTTCTTGTTACTAATTCAACTGCTATGCTATGCTTTTCTATCCTATATCCCGCTATCTATGAGAAAATAAATGTGTGCTGCCCACTGAATCTATCCAAAGGTATTCCGTGGTCTATAGGTATTCCATGGTCAAAATGTCAAAAACGGCTTTGGAAGTCCCTACGCATACCATGGGAATTCTGTGCGCAGCGCACTGACTGGCCTTAGGGAACATTCCATGCGCAGTCAGTGCGCTGCGCAAGGGTTTTCCTTGACCCGCACAGGCCGCGCAGACCACTGAAATTCTCCGTGCAAAATTTTCACAGTGTGTACAAGCCGCAGACACCATTCTCGTGGAGAATCGTCCATATATGTACATTCCTATCAACTTGACAAAGGCTTTGGATGTGCGGCCGACAGTTGCATACGCGTCTTGACCACCCAGATCGGATTTGTTGTTATGGTCAGAGAGACCAGGCGGGACAGGGGTTTCCTAGTGTTATCGACACTAGCCGCAACGACTGATAGAGGACTCAGAGGTAGCGGGAATCGGGCAGAGGGAGGAGAAAGGTCGCAGACCAAAGTTGATTATCCAATTAGCATCTACCTGTACCTACAGCTACATGCCCTTATAGGGGCCTACATGAAAAGGGGCCGGATGGTACAGGGCGAAGGGAGGAGGTGAAATTTTTCCGATCGCAAATTATCGAGAGGAATCGGAAGGGAAACACAAGGCATTACAGGAACGAGAGTAAAGTGTAAAGGAACTAAACTGATCAACTAGCTCGGGTCGAGGGGAGTGAGGAGCGGGAGTGGTTGGGAAGTGGTGAGCGGAGGGGGTTTGACCCTTGACCCTAGTGTGGCTGCTGGACCGCATGGTGTCGGGTTCCTGGACGGGCCGAGCGAAGCTGGAGGCCGGCGGCGAGCTCAAAGCTTTGTGAACCACGTGACCGGGTCACGCCGTAACAATGCTTGTGGCGATCCCGGCCAGTGCAGAGGCAGAAAGGTGCACGGCCGCGGTCTCGATGCCAGGTGGTCCTTCCGAATAGACCGATTGAGACCGCGGTTCTCGACACCGAGGTGGAGCAAGTTGTCTCTCTCTTTTTTGATGAAGCGAAGAGGTGCGTCGGACGGCGACTGCGAAGAGCAAATAAAGTAGTTTGAGGGGTTGTTGTCTAAGAAATTGTGAAGGGCCAGCTGCTCCGCGTCGGAGAGGGAGTCAACGGGCCTGAAAGGTGGCGTCGCGGTATCCTCTAGTTCCATCCTATGGTCATAAGTACTACGTGAAGGAAATGTTGCACCTTTATTCTTGCTGAATACGTCCAGATAGTCGTGATAGAATGTTGTAACTGATCGGCGGAGCGCTTTGCATTCATTTCATGAGTCAACGAAATTAAACGATTTGGGAGAAGCCGGAATGGAGGAGGAATTAATGAAGTCGAAATAGATGTGCGGGTGTTGGGAAATCGGTATAGGAGGTGAATAGCGGGCCCAGAAATGAAAGATATCGGAACCTTAGCGGCGGCAGGTCGTAGCGAGGCCGCCGGGGCTGAACCGGAAACAGATGAGGTCATGGGTGAACCTGCCTATGGAGATAGCAAAGTACTCAGCTCGGGAGGTGTACATGCGCGGGGTATCGATAGGCAGAGGACTCTTGGCCAGAAGTCGGAACATTATCATTTGCAATACCCAATCAATCAACAGATTGCGTTGCAGTACCCACGACTATCCGAGTACTGCGGCGGCGGAGTGGGCCAACGAAGTCAGGAGAAACGAATGGAATGCCGAGTACCGGAGGGGATTCAACGTCGAGGGTAGTGAGATGTAGAATTGAGCCATGGGAGGCTGTTAGACCCTTGACTTCCGTAGAGCCGGCTAGTCCTGAATATAATGACCCGGACCGTCTATTCACCCATTCGGATGCCGTCTGGGCTGATCACGAAACCTAGGAAAGTTATGGTGTCGACGTTGAACTCGCATTTCTCAATTTAGCCGGCCGCAGGACCTCGCGCACAACAACCCTCCCGGGTTCTCTGAGTGGATCAGAATATAATGTCGTCTAGGCCGGTAAACGACTGCGCACATGTCCAACAAGGCCTATAGAACCATTTACATGGTATTCTGAGTCTACCAACGTGAATCCATATCCGGTTGCTTCCCAAACGTGTCCTGCAAATATATCAGCAACTTGTTTGGTATCCCCCTTCAGTAGTGATACGCGTGCAGCAGCTTAGGCTGCTGTCAGATGCTCGATTAGGATGTTGGATCACCCTTTTTGCTACATCGATTGTCATTTGCGCGTAGCTTGAGTTGTTTGCAAGTATCGCGGAGGTGTAGCGGTGCATCCATGGGGGCCGTTAATGGGGTGTCAACAAGGAAGCGGAGTTTGAGATGTCCTGGAGCTATCATCTGACCTTACCAGTGACTCCCGACTTGACACCTGTCACGTACATATCATGTCAGGCCGCTGTCAAACTGCCCACCGGATAATACGAACAGAATGGCAAATATGTGTCTATAGTCACCTAGGGTCTGCTGATCATTTTCTAGAATTTTTTGATGGGGCAAGGGGAGCTCCCATCAATTTTATGTAAGGTAGATATAATACATACCTTCCCTATAGAAAAGAAAGAGTCCTGTCAGTAGACGGGATCGCGAGTAATGGAGCCCGAAGCTGGCGAAATGACGGTTTGCCGATCGATCGCTCCCGATGTTTATCTGAAAGCTGAGTAGATCAAGGGGAATTCGCCAGAGAGGACTGAGTACATTATTGACTTCTTCAAGGACTGAATGGTCTTATCTCCGGCCAACGACGAATGCTTCTTCAACGCGTGCCTGGACTTCGTCAAGTCTCTCGGTACTGTCTATGGAGGTGCAGTTCCCTCGGTCATGCTGGTCTGCCGCTCTTTGGTTGAACCACATACTTGTATCCTATGTAATCTTATTTCGCTCTCATCCTTGCGCTACCATTTCCCCCAGACCCTCTATTTGCAAATCGGCAGACACTAGCTGAAATCAGCCTCACAAATCGGAGTGTCGGGATACGTAGGAGGAAGTTTACCTACACATTCATCTATATTTGGTAGGTTTAAAAATCCTCGCCTCCCCTTGGGGATGGCCCTCACTTAGAGCGGCAGCTGACGCCCCGTGACCGATAGTAAACTAAAGGCAGTCTCCTTCGTGCGTGCAGATCGCCTCTTCGCCTTCACCTACCAGCAAGCTCAGTTCGCCCCTCATGAATTTTGTCGTGCTCGTTTCAGTATTTCTGCTTCTAGTCGTCGCTCTTGCATATGACCCATCACCTCTACTAGCCGATGATGGTCGCGACTTGTCCTTCCTCTTGAAGCGTTACGATGGGCCTGCTCCTATCCTCCATCGAGCAGTCAAAGGAAAGCACCACATCGTCCCACGCACTCTCCAAGTAGAGGAAGTCCCCGTTCGCAGAGCCCTCGTCGAAAGGCAACAATGTCGCGATGCCGGGTACGTACCCTGCCCTGGCGCTACCCAGTGTTGCCCGGCGGGTGCAGTATGCGCACCTGGGTCCTGCTGCCCAGCAGGTCAGTTGGCATGCACAGGAATCTGTAAGGATTGCTTTCTCGTTTCCTCGCCTTTTTCTTCGCTTACGCACAAGTCGTTCTTCAGGTTGCTCAGACGTCCAAGGAGATTGCTGCAGTAAAGTTGGGTGCTGCCCAGCTGGTAATGTGAGCGCGTGCACTCTACTAACGATAAGGCAATTTCTGATTCAGTGTCCCATAGGCCTGCTTCACTGCGACTAATGGAGCTATTGGTTGCTGCCCTCGTGGTAAAACTTGTACTACCGTCTCTGGTGAGTAGGCCGGTCTGGTAAACGTAAATTTGGATCACTGCTGAACCTCAACCCACCTAGGATGCGGGGACCCTACATTTGTTAGGTGCCCTGGCGAGACCTTTTGTTGTCGTGCCGGTACTGCTTGTAGCCGCGATGCAGCCGGCAATGCGGTTTGTCTCGATTCGTCTGGCGTGCCCACCACTCTCAATACCACAGATACTCCGACTGCGACTCTGTCTGCGACTGTTGGTATTCTGGAATTTGGCGCTCCCCCACTAGTCACCGTGACTTCGGGTGTGCTGGAATTTGGCGCGCTGGAATTAGGCGGGCATGGCGCTGCCCCACGAGTCACCGTGACTTCGGGTTTGATGGTTACTGTAGCGTTTTTGACTGCCTTCTTGGTGAGTCCTCTTACCTTCTCACAACAAAATCAGTCCTGACCCAACACTCCACCCAGCTTTAGGCTTCTGTTCCTGGACGGTTCAATTGGGTCTCTTTCTTGCTTATGTACTCGAACTTCTCTCCCGGTCTTCGTGTTGGAACATGGAATGCATGCAGTGTGCGAGCCTCAGCGGTCCGATTATTACAGCATCATACGCCCGTTGTTAAGATCTCGGTCTTTGTGTTTGTAACTCACGTGTTTGTAGCACCACGCGTGTTTTCGTCGTATGAAATTCTAACACTTTGCATGGGATCGGTTTTGTGCTCAGTACGGTTGCAATGCAATCCTTTTTTTATCATCTGCATCTTTCCTTTCTAGTACTCAGCTGCTCGGTGCGCTGACAGGGGATGTCACGAAGGGAGAGTGGCTACGATCACACACTTGAGAGACCCAAAGTGGCGATAAAGGAAGAAGGGGCACAGCTACAGGGAGTCATTATCATTTACTTTTTAATTTATACATTTACATGTACATTATGTTTATAAATTACAGCACGTCGTGCAAGCACTCACCGAAATGGGATGCAGAGTGGCGGCGGGGCAGCGGCGGGCAAGCCTGGATGGTGCTGCTCTGCACGGATCAGTCCAGTCGCGACGCGGTGGAGCCAAGTCAAGGCATGGACGGGAACTCACACTGTAGCTGTAAGCAGGTAGCAGCGAGTCCCAAGTCAGGCGATGCGCACCGAGGTAGGAGAAAAAATGCAAGTCAGCGACACGGAGAGCTTAGGAGTGGGAGATTCGGATATGAAATAAGAGGATGGAGATATGGGGGAGGGATGAGAAGAAACGATAAGACTCACACTGTTGAACAGATTCTCTCGGCCGTACATCGCGAGCGTGAGCGTGGTTAAGCGGACATGAGACGGATGTCTGGCAAATTGGGATGACTTTTGGGCAGTAGTGAGAGGGGTGCTCCGAGTCGTTGTTTCTGCTGCTATGGTCGTCGAGTTGTGCGAGTCGGGAAGGAGAAAGTTCCTTCAGTGGCTGCTTCAGCGAGACAGTGTGGGAAGAAAAACCTTACGCGAGAAGCTGGAGCCAACGAGCAGTCACAGCTGACGAAAATTAAGGTTCGAAGTCTGCCTCGGTGGGATCGGCGTATTTTTTGATTTAGAGATTGTCCCTTGAATACCATTCCCCTTGTCATATTTCAATCGAGCTTGATGAGGCGAGTGTTTACTTCAGGCACGCCCACAATATAATGTGGACAGAGGTGCCACACCTGTGACCTCGCATTGGGCTGTTCGGCTGTAGTATCTCCCTTCCCGTCTGCACATCCGTGGAGGATTAAGTCTTGGGAAGTGAAGAACCGAAAACACCCCAACGTACGTTCTGAGGTTCATCTTCCCTTCTCGTCGACTTCTACCGCGACGGTTCGTTCTCGTCGTTCTAGAAGACGGTTTGGTAAGATTCCATCGTGCAATATCATACAAGGAGAACTTATTGCGTTTTGCGGACAGTGAAATGGAGAAAGAAAATCAACTACATGGTAGGCATCGGAAGGCGTAGCCTGGAATCATCATGGGTGCTCACATGTGTTCAGCGTCACTTCCTGAGATCGAAAATTCATTATGGGAGTATTACAACGAATTGAGGGCCAAGCTGGATGCAAGGCAAGAAGCAGTGTGGCACAAGATGACCAACGGCGCCCTTCTCATTGTACGTCTCCCCCCTTCTCTCTCTAATTTCCCTGTAGCTAATGCCCAAGTAGGCAAGTCTCTTTGCGGCCGTCCTTTCAATATTTCTCAGCTTCGTCCTCCAACAGCTACAGCCTGACAATGATAAGGCTGGGATGGTGCTCATTTTAAATCAAACCTCCTACCAACTCCGTAATACCTCATACCCTGTCCCTGACTCCAGTGAACATGGCCCAGACTTGCTTACTCGCCTGGCTGGCGTAGCGTTGACCACGAGCCTGGCCTTAGTCTCGTTTACGATCATTCTAGCACTAGTCTTAAAGCACATGCTATACTCTTTTTTGCCGAATTCGGGAACGCACCATAACCCCGAGGAGCAAGCCAGAAGTCGAGAATTGTCTGTACAGCGCCTTAGGAGGCGGGGCGTGCCAATTCCGTTTGACACCCTCCCCTTGTTCATGGCACTCTCCGGAGTCTCCTTTCTCATCGGCTGCGGTCTTACGATACTCGTATTGTCAATCACCGCAACGGTAGTACTCCTTGTGCTTCAAGTCTGCATGGCCCTTCTGTTGTTCCGCCTTTTCCGATTTCGCCCTCCAAATGGTAAAGCTGTCCATGCGTGGGGTAGAAGGATAATCAGTGCCTTCTCACATGAAGCAGATCTCGATCCCGAAATTGTTGATGTGGGAATCTCAAACTGCCTATTTATCCATACCTCCATGGTTCCAAACAATTTCTCTATCTTCACCCAACTTTTCGCCCTTCCAGTCGAGCATTCACGACGCCGCATCACGTCCCTAGTGCCGTGGGGCCAACTATCTTCGATCTTACCCTCCATGCTTTTGAAGATATATTCACAATCCAAACTCGATCCTGTACCAGCACTTCGTCTGTGCCTTGTGGTCTCCAGTCTAAACCAGCCAGAGCAGCCGAGGGTGAACAAAGAAGCAAAGAGAGCGTACAGCACCATCAAGACCTCCAATCCATTACAGAATCTGTACCTACACCTGCTCCTCTCACGACTCTATGCTACTACCGAAGACACGGACCACTGGCAGGACGCATGTCGAATCTTAAAGTGTTTGGAGTATAGTGAAGAACACACATCGGAGCTAGTGTGGCTCGTTGACTCCATACAACTATATACGCTGGAGATCAAAGTGGATTACACAACCAGGATTGTAGAGTTCCTTCGAGGAGTCGTCGTTTATCTCGCCAAATGCCCCCGCGAGGAGCATAATGGAGACCTCCTACGAACTGCTACCATCATGGCAACAGAGTGGCTGATTTCCCGCCAAAGTTCCGATAATGGAAACCTCCCGCCCCGATATATTCTATCGCGTCAGGATGTCGGCTCCGACCAGGAGAACCAGGAGATGTTTGTTCTAGTCGATAACCAGAGACTCTCCCCGTCTGAGAGGCTTCAACGTACCCTTACGCTCTATCAAGGCTCACAGAAGACGGACTCCGGCTCAGACTTCGTCATTCGCACCCTACTTATCCCCATCATGGCAATCGAAAGCTTTGCAGCTGAAAAGGAAGGGAAGAGCATCTCTGATGCGGTTCCTTGTATCCAAAGGGATGACCTTCGGTGCTCCCTGGAAGGCTTGTGGGACTTATGGGAAGGAGGGTTCAATCAGTCCGACCTTCTCCGGTTTGTGCTGGCATTAGTTGTTCCACCGTCTTCGACAGGTGGAGGCATACAGCGCTCAATGGTCGACCTTCTCTTGAATGAATATATTCAACAAATCGATCGGTCGCCTGCTCGGATCACTGAAAAGGCATTTCGATTGATCAGTGCGACATTGGAGCACTCATTGACAACTGGAACCACGAAAGATGAGTTGGATCTACGGCTACGGGATTTACGGTCGCTGGATCCATGGCTCTCGCTGCACGTTGATAACATACTCGGACGTAGACCTACGCCACGCATAGCCGACCTGGAAAGAGTGACGACATTAGACTCTCGTGTTATAACCATCGTGGCAAGGAAGAGGCTCAACCTCTACCTTTCCTCGACCATCGAACCCGAGCCGGATATCCTAACTCTACTCCTCCATTCTGACGATCCTGCGATTTACCTGGAGGCATTTGGTCAAGGTGTGAACCTTCAGCAATCGCCCCTGGCTGACGAGTCAGATGGCCGAAATCCTGGATCACCTCGTCCGTTCACCTTCGCATTGTTGGAGCAGGACAAGCGATCCCGTCTTATATCCCGCTTCTTTGACCCTCGACAGTCTACCTCTATGTGCCAGTCCGTTTGGATAATGTTCACAGAGGATCTGTTCCCAAGATGGGGGCGAATCCCAGCAGACTGGAGACGTGGTATCGCCGAAGTCCTTGTGGCAGCGACGGAATGGATGGAGAAAGGTCAGAGGATATTAGCGATGGAGATCAAACAGTGGCATGGGATTCGAGCCCCAGGGAAGGCAAAGCAAATGATTGGGGCGACAGTGCTGGCTCTTGTCAACCACGGTGACATAAGGCACCACTGGAAGAGAAAAGCATTCTTGGAGGTTAGGGATGAGCGATTCCAAGAGCGACTTGACGCTTGTGTTCAAGTCTATTTGCTATTGTTCGCGAGTGCGATCGAAGAACTTGGAGAGCGTGCGAAGCCCCACACTCAAGATATTGTGAACTTCCTTGTGGATTTACCTGACATGTTGTACAATGGAGATGCCATCAAGCGTATCCAGCACGTACTTGGGATATCAAGGAGCATGTAGCCACACTCATCGAGTTTTCGAAACGATGATCGGATATTGGGGCCTATTGTCAGATTTCGCTTGGTTCAAGATTTCCGAAGGGTCCCATACCGGGAGTTTTCGGTGAATCTCTGTACGCTTGCCATGCTCGTGTCCGATTGTTATGCCTAATTGTTGGAGGCGAAGTGGCACAACCTCCGCGTGCTTCGCGCACTGCTATGCCTCGGACTATAGTCATCCCGTGTTCACGTGCTGAAATGTATAAGCTCGACTCTTAATCACGGATATGAGTTTGATTTGTAGGCGATTATTGTATAGGTAGACCATTACTCGTTGTTTCCTGGCCTTTTCCCTGCCTGTTCCACGCAAAGTTTACCTGTAATTTTCATGAAAACACGGTGCCGAGTGACGTCCAAACAACGCCATCCGACCTGTCATGCAATTTCCACCATAGTCCCCGTCTCTGAAACCGCCAAGGCTCTGGCAGCCCCACTCCAGCCAGCACACGACCCGTTACAGATGGTCGAATTCCACAACGGGCGCTGCCGCCACCCTTCTTCATTGTCTCTGTCCATACGTACCCGCCCTCGTTACCCGTTCGACGTTGCAGGAAATAACTGTGTCAGCGCACCTCCAAACGTTAGTAGGTCTGGTCGAGTTTCCTTGCTACGGGCTTCAAGTGGGTTTTCCGCGCGGGAGGGACATTTCGAGTCGCATATTTACTATGAGGTCTAGTAGTGGGTTGAGGAATCTGTCGGTGCTTATCAGGTGGGCGTTGTTGGTGGTAAGACTCACAAAGACTTGAACAAATAGCTGCCCTGCCAGTGTCCCTGTCGCGTCGTAGGGGCGAAGCCGAGAACGAGCTGCGTACTGAAGCACCTCGACGACATTCTATGTGTCAACATTTCCCCAATCGCTGATGGGGAACCAGATAGAAGGCACGGGCTGGTGGGCGGAGAGGAAGAGGGACGGAGGCGCACCGTATCGAGAGTGGTAAAGACAGTCCCTGAGGCAGCGAGGAACGACTCTCGCTGTATGCGAATGCCACTATTGCCGTAGCCGGGGCGACGAAGCACCTGGCCTGGAAGGGGCAATGTCCCTGTAGCGGTCAAGCTGGTGAGGGGGGAGGGAGTCGAGCCACTGCTCGAGCTCTGTGTCGAACATATCAGGGTCAACGGCCTGTAATGGGCGAGTGGGTGTTGAGCGTTGAGTGTTGAGGATGAGGATCATGGCGATGACGGATCGACCTCTAGGTGGCGGAATAGGCGGAGAGCACATACCTGCATTGCGGTACGGTTGTTGTGGGGGAAGGAACAGAGCGGAGGAGAGCGGAGGGGGGTGGAAAGAGGGAATGAAGGAGAGAGTGTCGGAATATTGTTGTTCTCGTCATAGTAGGTACGGTTTGGGTTTAATTACGGTTCCTTAATATCGGTTATTATGCAGGGTTACTGGTCCGTTTCCGTATTCTGGTACTGGTTTCATGTTGTGGCTCGGCTATTATCACTATATAAGTAGTCCTACCGTAGAAGTAGATAGAATAAGGAAGTAAGGGAGTTTCATTTTCCGTCAGAGAGGCCAAGCTGCAAAAGATTTGGGCCCTATATTTCCTGGGGGCGCGCCTGTCCAGATTCAAACCCCGCACCCTCCTCTCTATGAGACCCTTTGCTAGATGAGAGCAGCGATGCGAGGTTAACGCCCTGAGGAAGGGAAATGCGTCATGCACCGTGACGCCCGTGCGCCGTGTGTGGGACTCCAGCACGGCTTGCCGTTGGGCTCCCGCGCCCTTTGGACAACCTGCCGCCTGACCTACCCACTAAAACCCTTCCTTGCCGGTTGTTTCGGCTACATCCCGTTTAAGAAAAGTTTACGATCGGATATGGGCCTGTGTCGAAATCAACAAAAACTCCGTCTCCCCAGAAGGATCGGAGTTTCCGTTGGCTGATTTGTCCCTTCGTGGGTTCCATGAATTTCGTTGCGATCCAGCTGTTCCTAAAATGAACGGGTTTGAACCAGTACGGGATCGAGTACGTGGTGATGGCTGACTGCTGTGGGACGGTGCCAGAAAGCGCGATTTCTGGCATAATCATGCTACGTGCATTTTAACGTGAGCGAAGACTACACCTTAGCACAGTCAATTCGATCGACGCTGGGCGTTGACGTCCATTACGTGCAGCCAAGCGCGCGTTACTGGGCGTTGGTGCAAATAGGCCGTGCGACCGTGCGAGTCGAGCCAACGGAAGAGGGATAAATACAGGATGTAGGAGGGAACCAGATTGCCTTTTCGTTTTTCGTTTCACGGTTATCCCAATATATGTAAGAGCGCCACCGGCACGTACCTCCTATCACCACCCACTCACGAAACAGTGGCCGAGGAAATGATAACCCATCTTCTAGGTACCCTTTGTATTTCCTGCGTATTTCTTCATAAAAGAATCAAATCACATTTACAATTTGGTGAGTGACCATTCTAGCTCCAGGCAGTCTCGCAGTATGGTGGGGGCATCTGAGGCCAGATTTGAACTTAAGAACGGGTAACGACAAACCCAAAGTAGATATTATTAGCCAATTCAGTCAGCAGGGGAGGCTTTGGGGTTCGTCTGAGGGCCTCCAAAGTGTTTTCCCAATTTTCCATGTTTAAATATTTTTCGGTCGTAAAATGAATTTCCCATGTTTAATTCCTGGTTTCCGATTTCCGGTTCTGAGGGGATCGGGGAGATCGTCGTTTCATTCGAGGGGCCTTCCGGCCCCCTCGTGAGTCTCGATCCTTGAATTTTCCATGTTAAAATATTTTTCACCGTTAAATTCAATTTTCGGTGGTAAATTGAATTCGGTGTAGAATAGGTTAGGGGTCGTTTCGTCTTCTGTCGCAGGCAATAGCCAGATTTCTAAAATTGATTCTCGTTGCTGTGCACCTTGAAATCGATGCTAAAGGAAGCATGTGTTAGTGGCTAACCATTTCCATGAGTTGCACGAATTGCTGAGCTGACAATGTCCCACCTGTTTATGTATCAAAAGGAGGCAATCATGCATCAATGATGGTCTCGGATGTCACGAGGACTCGTCCAGAGTACCACGCGAATTCTCTATGTTGGACGCAACAGGTGGTAAAGCCCTCTGACACCATCGGCTTCTTCTCCTCCTTGTCCAACACATCCTGACAGGCACAGCCACTTCCTCAACCATCGGTTCATTGACATGTCCAGGACATACACGCAGTAGACACACAACCATTAGAATGCTAGCACACTGGTATCCTAACGAATGAGACTGAACGTAGAAAGAAGGACGTTCTAAAAACGTGGGATACGATACGAAAGCGTCCAGGTAGCTAAAGCACTAGTTAATATA
>Ga0307515_10008282_pt1 | contig 20293 bp, 13 predicted proteins | sample 17_EM_MG_FD_194513 | JGI IMG/M metagenome (GOLD analysis project Ga0307515, IMG submission 194513) | Populus trichocarpa ectomycorrhiza microbial communities from riparian zone in the Pacific Northwest, United States - 17_EM | ecosystem: Host-associated > Plants > Roots > Unclassified | place...
TATATAGAGACGGTTAAATATAGAGATAATATTAAGCTTCATATAGTAGCGAGCCTTACTTTATTAGTTTAGCGTCTCTTAAATTAACGGGATCGGATATTAGTTCTTAACGGTAACGGTATTAAGAGCTTAGTAGTCTATATAGAAGCGTAAACCGCCGCTAGGTTTCTTAATAAAGATTACTAGTACGGCTATAGGCGACAAGCTTACTCTAATAAATCCTTTACTTAGGTTCTTGTCTAAATACTTTTATAGCACTTAGAGTTTATTTTAGGATATCCCGTATAGGGGTCTAAATCTAGGCTACTTTCCTTCTTTAAGTATAATCTTATAGTTGTATAGTCGGTATTCTAGTAGCTTATTAGCTTCCTTTTATAAGAATATATCTAGGCGGTAATAATACTCTACTGGTACCTTTATAGTAGGGTTAGTATACTTCTTTAGTGCTAAGGCCTTCTTAATATCGGCTATTGTAACAGCGAAGATCGTATACTTGGGTTTTTTGGCAAGTTATACTAGCGGGGTAGCTTTAATTATACAGATATTTATGGTATTAAGCTTATTCGGATCGTCTATAGTTTCTTATATAGCTTCCTATTTAGCTTCGGGTTTAGTATTAGATTTAGGTTTAGGTTCTTTAAAAATCCTTTTTATAGTAAAATACTAGCCTTTCTGGTATTTTTATATATTAAGCTTAAGCTTCTACTTAGCTCGGGGCGGTGTGGTAGTTAGAATTGGTTCGTAGGGTTTAGTAGAATTTTTAGATTTTTAATAAATATTGGAAGTCTTATATCGGTGGAATTCAGTAGAATTCCTAGACTAGTGGAATTAGTTGGACTTCTTAGGTATAGGGTAGATTTTAGTAAATTTTTTAAATTTTAGTTTTAGGTCTAAGTAGTAAGTTATAAGGCACTTCTGCTTATAGCGGGAGGCAGTAAATAAAAGCTTAAGGTTATTTTAATTAATAGTTACTTTATAAAGCTTTATTTAGGGTTATTTAAGGATTACTAGGTAACCTAAGGTGGTAATAAAAAGCCTAATTAGTTCTTCGTGGTTTAGGTATCGGAGTCTTAGGTATACTATATAGGTAATTTAGCTAAGACCGTGCGTTTACTATTAAATCCAAATACGTTAATATGCTAGTTAAAGGGGATTAGCGTAAAACTATTATCTTACACGAAGATCTTATTAATAAATCCTATACTACTAGCTCCTATATTAATTAGGACTTAGGTACTAGCTTATTAACTATTCTACCAAAGACGGCAGTTAATAGTTATGCTATAGTCCTAAGAGTTAGAGTTTATAATATCTAAAGCATTTAATAAAATCTTAAGGCAGAGCTATCCCGGAGAGCGACTTAGCTCTAAATCCTTCCTTTTAAAGGCAATTAGGGCGGAGTTCTTATAGCATATTAATTATAGCTTTGTCCTTATAAGTAGTACTTACTAGATACTAAACCAGAATTAGATAATAATTAAGGTTAGTAAATAGGGCTTAACGGAAGCAATCGGTTGCTTATACTAGTTATCCTTTTATATAATTAGAACAGCAGTATACTACCTATACTAGTTATTTAAATATTTATTTTAGGCAGGGGGATAGAGTAGTAACTTAAGATATAAGCGTCGCTTCCGCATTTAAAATAAAGGCCGTGTTTAATGCGTTATTTACATTTAATAGATCCTTTTAGGGCGTAAAAGAGGGTTCTAGCGTTAATATCTATAGTGCCTAGGTTCTTACGGGTCTTAGACGGTTAGGGGGTAAAGTATTAAGGTATATATTTTGGGGTAAGGCGTAGTATATTATTATATAGGCCGTTAATAACATTAGCGCAGGCAGTAAGGGTATCCGGCAGCTTAACTACTATAAGAAAAGCCTTTAGTTTAGAGTTTAAGAATTCTATTAGGCGATTAATTAAGGTAGGTTCGTTCTATTTAGTTTCTTTAGCATAATAGTAGAACTTAGTAAAGTATAATAAAAAGCTCTTAGAGCTATATATTATCTTATTTAGTTTCCTTTATACTATTATAATTTAGTTAGGGTTGCTATAAAATGCTTTTAGTATAGTAACTAGTTTATCTATAGTGCTTAGCTAAAACGGGTATATAGTTTCCGCGGCGTCTCCCGTTAGACGGTTTATAGCATAATATAGTTAACTATTAAGGGTGGGGTATCAATCGATATTACCGTTTAGCTTATTCTTAAGTTAGTTAAAAAAGGAGCGTAGTTTACTCCTTTTACCTAAATAGGTGGGAGGATTAGGGAGACGTTTGGTTAGCTTCTTTATAGGGGCACTAATTAGCGAATTTAGAGTTAAGGAGCTAGTTTTAGACACGTCTCCTCTATCTAGTACTTATAGGTTAATACCAGTAGAAACGGGTAGGGGCGACGGTGTAGTAGATAGTAGGTTACAGCGGATCTCTTTAATTTCTTTTCTTAGGGATCTAATTATCTCTTAGTATTAAGCCTCTTATTAAGTAAGGGCATCTATAAAGGCCTATTACAGGCCCTTTATTTATTTAGTGAATATATTGCGTAAGTTAGTTGCAGATATAGGGGCTTTTAGGTTGTTCTATATGTTAGGTAGGGCGAGGTAGTATAGGTTTAACGCAACGTAGTGTTACGGAGCGAGTATAAGCGACGATAATATATAACGAGTAGATATTATTAAGCTACGTATATAAACTATATAATAAAGTTAAAACGTTACGTAAGAAAAAAATGTAGGAAAACGGGAAGAAAGGGTATATATTGTGGACTTAGTTGCTTAGTTAATACGTATATAAAGTAGAATAGAATTTAGGTGGTAGTCCTAACAGAACTTAGTAGGATTTGGTAAAACTTAGTGGAACTTAGTGGAACTTAGTAGAATATGGTAGAATGCGGCAGGTTACTATTAGATTATCGCAGATTGCTATTAAATTGCCATCTTATAGTTAGTCTTTGGTTGCTAAGTTAGTGGAAACAGGTAAATGTATATAAGGTATTACGGGGGTGTCCCGTGATAAAAATATCTAATAATAGCTAATAATTCCTTATTGTAGATCTCGTAGTTATATTTAGCTAGGCTTGGTTATTTTAAGAAGTATACTATAGGGTATAATACTCTATCCTCGTTATATTAAGATAGAATACCTTTAGTAACGTAGTTAGATAAGTTGGCTTCTATAATACTTATTTAGTTTAGGTTAAAGTATTAAAGTATAGGGGCAGTAGTAAATATAACCTTTAAATAGGTAAAGGCCTTCTTATATTCCTTATTAAAGATAAAAACTTTATCCTTTTAGGTTAAAGCTATAAGGGGTAAAACTAGGGCGGAGAAGTTATTAATAAACTATTAGTAGAAATTAGCAAATCCTATAAAGGCTCTTACGTCCTTAACGTTCTTAGGTTCTTGCTAGTTTATAATTACTTTAACTTTCTTTAGGCCTACCCACACACTATTTATAGAAATAAGGAGTTTAAGGTATAGGACTTCCGTTTTATAAATTTTATATTTATCTATATCTAATTATAAACTAGCTCTATATAGGGCTTATAAAATAATATTAACACATTTCTAATATTTGGTTAGGTTATTACTATATATTAGGATATTATCGATATAAGCAGTATAGAAGATGTCTAGGTAGGGATATAGGGTATCGTTTATATAATGTTAAAACAAGCTTAAAGCGTTTATAAGGCTAAAGGGTATTATTAAGTACTTAAATAGTCTATATCGGGTACGAAATACAGTAAGCTATTTATCTCCTTTTATAATGCAGAGACGATTAAATATAGAAATAATATTGAGCTTTATGCAGTAACGAGCCTTACTTAGTTAGTTTAGCGTCTCTTATATTAACGGAATCGGATATTAATTCTTAACGGTAACGGCGTTAAGAGCTTAGTAGTCTATATAGAAGCGCAGACCACCGCTAGGTTTTTTAATAAAGACTACTAATATAGCTATAGGCGACGAGCTTACTTTAATAAATCCTTTACTTAGGTTCTCATCTAAATACTTTTATAGTACTTAGAGTTTATTTTAGGACATTTTATATAAGGGTCTAAATCTAGGCTACTTTCCTTCTTTAAGTATAATCTTATAGTTATATAGTTAGTATTCCGGTAGCTTATTAGCTTCCTTTTATAAGAATGCATCTAGGTAATAATAATACTCTACTAGTACTTTTGTGGTAAGGTTAGTATACTTCTTTAGTGCTAAGGCCTTCTTAATATTGACTATTGTAACAGTAAAGATTATACTTAGGTTTCTTAATAAGTTGCGCTAGTAGGGTAGCTCTAATTATGCGGATATTTAGGGTGCTAAGCTTACTTGGATTGTCTATAGTTTCTTATTTAGGTTTAGGTTTAGTATTAGGTATAGATTTAGTATTAGATTTAGGTTTAGGTTCTTTAAGAATTCTTTTTATAGTAGAATACTAGTCCTTTTAGTATTTTCGTATATAAAGCTTAAGCTTCTACTTAGCTTGGGGTAGTACAGTAGTTAGAATCGGTTTGTAGGGTTTAGTAGAATTTTTAGATCCTTAGTAGATATTAGTAGAAATCTTAGGCTAATAGATTTTAGTAGATTTCCTAAATTTTAGTTTAGGGTTAAGGTAGTAAGTTATAAGGTACTTCTACTTATAGTAGGAGGCGATAAATAGAAGCCTAAGGTTGTCCTAATTAATAGTTACCTTATATAGCTTTATCTAGGGTTATTTTAGGATTACTAGGTAACCTAGAGTGGTAATAAAAAGCCTAATTAGTTCTTTATGGTTTAGGTATTAGAGTCTTAGGTATACTACGTAAGTAATTCGGCCTAAGACTGTATGTTTACTATTAAATCCAAATACGTTAATATGCTAGTTAAGGGGGGTTAGGGTAAAACTATTATCTTACGCAAAGATTTTATTAATAAATCCTATGCTACTAGCTCCTATATTAATTAAGACTTAAGCATTAGCCTATTAATTATTCTACTAAAGATAATAGTTAACGGTTATGCTATAATTCTAAGAGTTAGAGTTTATAACATTTAAAGTATTTAATAAGATCTTAAGGTAGAGCCGTTCCGGAGAGTAACTTAGCTTTAAGACCTTTCTTTTAGTGGTAATTAGGGCGGAGTTTTTATAGCGTGTTAGTTATAGCTTTGTCCTTATAAGTAGTGCTTATTAAATAACGTGTTAGAGTTAGATAATAATTAGGGTCGATAAATAGGGCTTAGTTAAGGCAATTAGTTACTTATACTAGTCGTCCGTTTATATATTTAGAATAATAGGATACTACCTATACCAGTTATTTATATATATATTTAGGGTAGCAGAATAGAGTAGTAACTTAAGATATAAGCGTCGCTTCCGCATTTAAAATAAAGGCCGTATTTAATACATTGTTTATATTTAGTAAATCCTTTTAGGGCGTAAGAGAGGGTTCTAGCGTTAATATCTATGGTTTTTAGGTCTTTGCGGGTCCTAGGCGGCTAAGGGGCAAAGTATTAAGGTATATATTTTGGGGTAAGGCGTACTATATTATTATATAAGCTATTAATAATATTAATATAAGCGGTAAGAGCATCTAGTAGCTTAACTCCTATAAGGAAAGCCTTTAGTTTAGGGTTTAGAGACTTTACTAGGCGATTAATTAAGGCGGGTTTATTCTATCCAGTCTCTTTAGTATAGTAGTAGAATTTAGCAAAGTATAATAGGAAGCTCTTAGAGCCTTATATTATTTTATTTAGTTTTCTTTATACTATAGCAATTTAGTTAGGGTCGCTATAAAATACTTCTAGTATAGTAACTAGTTCTTCTATAGTGCTCGGCTAAAATAGGTATATAGTTTCTACGGCGTCTCTTATTAGGCGGCTTATAGCGTAATATAACTAGCTATTAGGAGTTAGGTTGTTACGGACGCTTTAAGTATAATATTACAACTACTTAGAGAAAAGTTAGAAGAAGCTAGTTAGTTAATATAGGTACGGTCTAAGATAGAGCCGGTAGAACTATATAACGAGGAATAGTAGTATAAGTTACATAATGTAATCTATATAATCTGCGTAATCTACAGGATCTATAATAAAGTAGGTAGAGCACACGTATATTACGTATAAGAAGGATTTTATAGAAATACGGTTATATATTTAAGGACCCTTAATCCCTACCTAGATAGTTCCTTCCTTATAGTAATTCTTAGAATATAATTAGAGTTAATCTATTAGGCAACCACTTTACTAGTTATTATTACGTTATTAACTTATTTGCAATACCTACACACCTAGCCTAATAATAAGCTTATTATAGTACTTGCTACAAGGTTCCGTTACATAATTACTACCTAGTTACGGTTTTAATAAGTTAAATAATATACCACCAAAAGCAGCCACTATAACGCCATTAACGGCGGTAACTACTTTAAGGTTAGGAGGCGACACTAGTATAGTAGATACTAACTTATAACAACCTATAACGGTTAGGCAACTATAAGAGATAGTTAACTAGTTAATAAAAAATAATATAACGCTTAAATAAAGGATTAATAGGATAGGAGTAGTAAAGATTAAGTTACCTTTAATCGAGAGATTCTTAGGAGAGAGGTTAAAGCTTAAAGGATTTCTTACGCAAATGCACTTTAAGGTTACGTAAGAAGGAGCGAAACTACTAATACCTATAGATTAAATAGCTTATGCAGGACTATTCCTATTAGGGAGGGCACTTAAGTAGTTTAAGCCTTACCTTATAGAAATATAAGTAAATAGAATAATAACCACTAACTAAGATATACGGTTTATATTCTTAAGCTAGAAGGGGTTTACAGAGCGACTTATATAAATATTTGGAGATCTAGAGGCAGTAACTATAGCGGAAAGAAAACTCTAAGATATTACGCAACGAACCTTAACAATAGAGTACATAATATAGTTCTAAACGTTAGCTATATAAGTTAAGTAAAATAATAAGGCGCTTATAGCACAGTATAAATAGGGACTTAAGGCTAAAGTTTAAAATATAATTATTCTAATGGAAGATGCGGATACCCTAAGAGATTTAATAGATTAAGCGATAAAGATTAATAATAGGATCTACCAAAGGGAATAGGCTAAGAGAGGTTAGGATAGAGTTTTATAGTTATATAAGGCGTAGAGTATATAACAACTAAAGCTAAGTTAAAAACTATAGTATAGCGCAGAGCTAATAGACCTAAGTGGTACTAAAGAAACCTATAAGAGATAGAGTAAGAAACTATAAAAACCTAAAGGTTAAGAATCTAGTAATTATAGGACTAAGGAGTAAAGGCTAAATTAGGGATCTTAGTAGCAGAAGACGTTTAGGCGGACTCTATAGTAAAGTTAGTGGTTTAGGGATAGAGCTTATATAAATTGTGGGAAATAAGGTTACTTTATAAGGGATTATAAAGATAGTTAGAGTTATTATATAATAAAGGGAACTAGACTAGTAGAAGATATATATATATAGAGGGATAATAGTGTACTGCGAGGAATAAAAGAATATTTAATTAGAAGTTTTGCGTTCTGCTATAACAACATATACCGAATTTATAAAGACGCTAAGTATAGCGCAAGCTATTAGCTATAGGAGCCGAAATCTATAAAGTATAAAGGAACTAACGAACTATTATATAGGCCGGATATTAAAGATAACGAGTTTAATATAGGCGAAATATTTACAGACAATAAGGCAATAAAGGTAGCTTATTAGGAGTATATAAACCTCGGAGAAGTTATAATAAAAGTAGAAACTAAGACCGCTATAGAGTAAGGTTTAGTAACGGGCATTATAACACCGTTAGATATAGCATCCATCGCTTTATAAAACGGAAGGAGTAATATCTAGAGAAGATTAAGCAAGTAGATAACTGCTAGTGCTAGCTTACCACTTAATAAAGGTAAAAGGCCAAAGGTATAAGATTCTTAAGATAAGATAAGTAAGATTTAAGGTTCTTAAGACGAGATGAGAACACTATAAACGCCTAGTTAGACTAAGGCGGGAGTTAAGCTTAAGTTAGAAAGCTTAGGATTAAGAATCTTATAAAACCAAGATTTTAATAAATAAATAAGGACTACCGACAAGATTAAGAAGTAAGAAGACTTTAAGGATCCACTTATAAGACGCGAAAGGAAAGAAACCATAGAGGAATTTAGAGCAAGAATTACCTTATAGTAAGAGCAGAAACTAGATAAAAGATCTAGTATACTAGGTCGTATAAGGGACAGAGCACTAGTATAAAGAATTACTAATAGGCCTAGAATAGGTACACTAAGAGCTAAGTGGCTTACTAAACTGGAACAAGAAGAGGATTTAGGGATTCTAACTAGATTTAAAGAACGATATATAAAAGGCTGTCACGATGTAGTAATAAGAAGATACTTCCTTACGGATAAGCTATATATACTTAAAGGGTTATACTAAAAGTGGTATAAATAACGACACAATAATAAGTAGGAAGATTTCTATATATAGTTGGATAAGAAAGTTATCTAGGACCACCCGATTACGGAAAAGGCTATAACTTATATTAAAGGAGCCTTAATTATAACATTAAAAGATCTAAAGGAGCAATTAGAGGACTAGAGAGGCGAAAGGTAAATCTTAGTACTAGCGAATAAAGTCGCAATGCTTAGATTAATAAGAGAAAGGTTTAAACTTAAGGATAAAGACGAGCTAAGAGTTAACCTAAGATACTAAGTATATTACACACTATTATGGATAGCATGCGTAGATAATGTATATAATATATATAGAGCACCTAAGGATAAGAATTAAAAGTATCTAATAAGGATATATTAGATAACGGATAAGGTAAAGTATTAAAACGCTAAGTATATACATAGTTGGCACCTAGTAAAAGTTTAAGAATAAAGGGACTTAATACTTTAGCTAAGAAGATTCCTTACGGAAGAATGCCTAGATGGACGACAATAGTGGGAATATCTAGAGAATACCTATTTATGGCATATTAAGGATAAAAAGCGAACTAAGTATTAGCCTAAGTTAGACTAAGTATAAATAGGATTAAATAGCTAATAGTTAGGAAAAGTAGAGGCCTACGGGACTAGAGGGAACTAGTAGTAAAGCCTTAGACCCTTAAAGGAATTTAAGGATAGTACCTAAATTTACAAATAAAATGGCAAGATTAATAGTTTGAGGTATTAATAAATAGTAGAGCAATAAGGAACCATATCTTACTAGCAGCAGTTAAAAGAATGGGATTACTATATAGGAAAAAGGAATATTCTTACCTATTAGTAACGATTTTAGGAGATCTAATAGCCTATAGAGGAGGTATTATTAATCTTAAAACAGGACCTATTTAGTTAACCATTAAAGGAAGATAAGTTAAGATGTCTTTTAATATATTACTATTAGGGAATAATAAGGCAGTATTAGGAATACCTTAGTTATAGGAATACAATCTAAAGATCGATTGGGTTATAGGTTAGGTTAATATTAAGGATACTTAATAATATAAGATATAATAATAAGCCAAGCTAGTATAGTACTAAGTAGGGGCGACCTATAAGGAAATAGAAAAAGGGTTAAGCTACGTACTAAAGAGATACTATAAGTATGGTAAGAAACTATGGTCACCAGAAAGTGAAAAACTATTAGAGTATATAGCATAGGACTATAAAATAGAATTAGAACCAGAAATAAGTCTAAAATTCTTTCTAATCTATAAGCTTATTAAAGAGAAAGGTAGAGCGCTAAAAGAGTTTATTTAGGAGAACTTATAAAAGGGATATATTAGACTATTGTAATTATTAGCGGGTTATCCAGTACTATTTATACCAAAGAAAAACGGCAAACTAAGGCTGTGTATCGACTATAGACAGTTAAATAGTATTACTAGGAAGGATAGGTATCCTTTACCCTTAATTAGCGAAATCTAAGATAGGATAGGCAATGCGTAAATCTTTACGAAGATAGATCTAAGATAGGCGTACCATTAGATTAGAATTAAGGAGGGCGACGAATAAAAGGCAGCCTTTAGGTTAAAGGAAGGACTATATAAACCATTAGTTATATAATTTAGGCTTATAAACGCGTTAGTAACGTTTTAGAAGCGAATTAATAACGTATTAGGGGAATACTTAGATGAATTTATTATAGTATATCTTAACGATATTATTATCTACTTAATAACTAAGAAAGAATATAGGGAATACGTTAAATGGGTCTTAAAGAAACTACAGGAAGAATAAATGCTAGTAATAATTAAGAAATGCGAGTTCTTTACTAGAAAGACCAATTTTGTTAGATTTATTATTAAACTAGGCCAACTTAGTATAGATCTAAAAAAGATTAAGGCTATAGTAAATTGGTAAGAACTAAAGAATGTTACGTAGTTAAGATTGTTTTTAGGGTTTTGCAATTACTGCAGAAGGTTTATAGCGCAGTAGTTAAAGAATATTAAGCCATTTACGCGATTAATAAAGAAAGAAGAACTATAGGCATAGGGAAAGGAGCAATAAGAACTATTTAAAGAAGTTAAAAGGTTATTTACCTAGGAGCTAGTTCTTAAAATCTATTAACTAGGACTAGAGACGGTTATAGAAACAAATATATTAGACTTTATACTAGGGGCATACTTTATATAAAAGCATCCAGATAGATAGCACCTAGTAGTATACTATAGTTAAAAGATAACACCATTAGAACTAAACTATAACATCTATAATAAGGAGTTATTAGGGATAATTACAGCACTAAAGGAATAGAGAGCATTTTTATAAGGCATAGAGAAACTATTTATAGTTAAAATAAATTATAAGAACCTAATAGGATTTCTAATAATAAAGGAACTTAACTAAAGATAGGTTAGATAGGCAGAAATGCTTATAGAATACTATTTTAAGATTTAGTATACTAAGGGCATAGACAACACGTAAGCTGATACGTTAAGTTAAAAAGCTAAACTACAAAATAATAAAAAGCTATTAGGGGCTTTATTGCAAAAAGATATAGATAGACTAATTAGGTATAATTATCCAAAAATTATAGCAACTTAAAAAGATAGGTTAGAGAAAGTTTATAAGTTACTAGAAAGCTTTTAGGCATAAAGAATCTTTAAGGTATAACTAGAGGAACAGTTAAAACACCTAGAAGAAGAAATACTATATAAATATAGAGAAGCTAAGTATATCCTAAGAAGCATAGCAGAACACTTTATAGAGGATTTCTATAAGGAACTAACTTAAGGATATAACGGAGCTACGGGCTTAGTGTTAAGACTCTAAGAGGAGTATATTATTAATAGAATCTAGAATATAGTATGGAAAGTTATAAAGGAATATCTAAATTGCTAAAGAAATAAACTAATAAGGTATAAGCCATACGGAGGGCTATAACCTATTAAAATACTAGAGAGACTATAGGAGGTTATATTATAAAACTTTATTATTAAGTTACTAAAATTAAGAGATCCTATTATAGGATAAGATTATAATGCGATTTTAGTAATAGTAGACAAGCTTATAAAGTAGGGATACTTTATAGCATATACGGAAGAAATCTTAGCGGAAGATATTGCTAAAATTTATATAAAAAAAAGTGTTTATAAGATATAAAGCACTAAGCAAGATTATATTAGACAGAGATTTAAGATTTATAGCAGTATTCTAAAAGGTATTCTTAGTGGAGTAAAAAGTTAGAGTAGTAACTTCTACTGCATATTATCTATAGATAGACGGTTAAATAGAAAGATTAAACTAGATACTAAAACAGTATCTAAGGTACTATATTAATTACGTATAGAATAATTAGGTATTACTATTACCAATTATATAGTTTATATATAATGCAATACTATAAGAAGGAATAGGTATTTTACTATTTAAGGCGAACTACGGATACAAGCTAAGAACATTATTATTACTACGTTAAGTAAGGAAGATAAGTAGTATAGCTAAGTAGAGAATAGAGACCTTAATAAATCTTTATAAGAACCTTATAGAAATAGCTAAGGTAGTATAATAAAGAATAAAAAAATACTACGACGCTAAGAGATCTAAGGGACTAGATCTTAAGGAGGGAGATAAAGTATAGCTACTACACAGAAATTTTAAAAGTTAACAACTAAGTAAGAAGTTAAACCACGTTAGACTAGGACCTTTTAAAATTATATAAAGAATTTCACCAGTTACGTTTAAGTTAAATCTACTAGCCAGAATAAAAATCTACCTAGTATAGTATATTGCGATACTAGAGCTAGTATATAGGAATATTAAGCCACTAGTTTACGAAGTAGACATATATAGAGGGTAAGAAGAAAACAAATAGTAAGTTTTAAAGATTATTAGTTATTAGGACGTAGATAATAAAATATAGTATAAAGTTAAGTAGATAGGCTATAATAAGACTACCTAGGAGCTACTAGAGAATTTAAAGAACGCTATAGAAAAAGTATAGGAGTATTGGAAGAAAATAGATTAGGTAATATTAATAAGGAAGAATTACTAAAAAACGAGTTACCTAAGGGGGACCTAGGAAGAGCAACTGCCAAACTATTTAGAGTTATTTCCTTTACAGGAAGAGAGTCGGTTCTCTTATTACTAAGTTCCTATAGACCTTATTCCACAAGTTTCCACTCCTTAAAACGGACCTTTTTACGGACTTTCTTAAGACGGATTAAACAAGCGGACGCAGCAAGATAAGATTTAAGGGCCCGTTACTAAGCATCGGCAGCCTCTTTCTTAGCGTTATAAGAATAATAAAGTTCCGCTAAAGCCACTAAGAGCTTATTATTAAGTTTTATAGCGGTAGATTAAATATAAGACCCTATAACAAATTACTTAGGGAACTTAATAACTATTAAGAGTAATAGGACGCGTATATTTAGCGTTAGAGACGAAGTAAACATTATAAGATAAATAAATATTCGCTTTAGTGTACTTTAAACACAAAGAGGGTTACTAGGAGAAAGGACTTGCTAACGCAATATAAACTAACCCCTCTTTCGCACAACGAGAATACGGAGATAGTATTATCTCACCTAACGATAAAATTACGGCAACAGTATAAGACCGACGGGCTGTAGAGGAAGAAGAAGTTACTTTAGGCATTATAAGTAACAATATTAACCAAATTAATTAGATGGATATTATACCTCTAATAAACAACTTAGAGATATTAGAGATCTTTAAGGACGAAGATAGAGAGGAGGGGGATAGTGTTACGGACGCGTTAAGTACAATATTACGACTACTTAGAGAAGAGTTAGAAGAAGCTAGTTAGTTAATATAGGTATAGTCTAGAATAGAGCCGGTAGAACTATATAACGAGGAATGGTAGTATAAGTTATATAATATAATCTATATAATCTGCGTAATCTACGGGATCTATAATAGAGTAGGTAGAGCACACGTATATTACGTATAAGAAGGATTTTATAGGAGTACGGTTATATATTTAAGGACCCTTAGTCCCTACCTAGATAGTTCCTTCCTTATAGTGATTCTTAGAATACAATTAGAGTTAATCTATTGGGCAACCACTCCACTAGTTGTTATTACGTTGTTGACTTACTTGTAATACCTATACACCTAGCCCAATAACAAGCCTATCATAGTACTTGCTACAAGGTTCCGTTATATAAGTAGCGATTAATATTACTATTTAGCTTATTCTTAAGTTAGTTATAAAAAAAAAGAGTATAATTTACTTCTCTTACCTAAATAGGCGGGAGGATTAGGGAGATATTTAGTTAACTTCTTTTTAAGGGCACTAGTTAGCAAATTTAGGGTTAAGGAGCTAGTTTTAGACACGTTTTCTCTACCTAGTATTTATAGGTTAATACCGGTGGCGGCGAGTAGGGGTAATAGTAGGGTAGATAGTAGGTTTCGGCGGATCTCTTTAATTTCTTTTTTTAGAGATTTGATTAACTTATAATATTAGGCTTCTTAATAGGCGAGGGTGTCCGTAAAAGCTTATTATAGAGTCTCTATTTATTTAGTAAATATAGTATATAGGTCTTTTATAGATATAGGGGCTTCCGGGTTATTCTATATACTAATTAGGGCGGTATAAGGTATAGGTTTAATGCAATATAGTATTATAGAGTAAGTATAAGCGACGATAATATATAGTAAAGTAGATATTATTAAGCTATATATATAAACTATATAATAAGATTAAAACGTTATATAAGGAAAGAAGGTAAGAAAACGGGAAGAAAGGGTATATATTATTAACTTAGTTGCTTAGTTAATACGTACACGAAGTAGAATAGGATTCGGGATATAGCCCTAGCAGAACTTGGCAGAATTTAGTAGAACTTGGCAGAATATAGTAGAATTTAGTGGAACTTAGTGGAATATAGCAGAATATAGCAGATTGCCATAGGTCGCGGCAAATTGCGGTCTCGTAGATGGTAGAAGCAGGTAGGCGTGTATAAGGTATTACGGGGGTGACCCGTAACAAAAGGTAACGTATATAGGGAACTGCTATAGGTATAGCAATTAATTAATTAGTAATAGGGCCTAGCTAGGATATTATGGTTACTAAGGAGATCTAATATCTATAGAAGTCTAGACGTAGTAGCTACTAAGTGCGGAGATAGTTAACGGGGTCTTTTATCTTACTAAAGGTGGCTTATCTCTTCGGCTGGTAGATTTACTACGGTTATCGATAAGAGCCAGCCAATAGAATCAATGGGATCAAGGCTCCGTGACCATATGCGTATTTTTAATTCTGGTGTTCGCGCACGGTTCAACTCTCGTAGAACGCTTCCAGCTGAAGGGATAAGGTTTTTCCTCCCCCCAACATACCAGGGGTTTTTTCCTGTCAATATTACTTTTCCCCTATGTGCACGGAGTAGTCTGCGTGGGCCGAGCTAGGATCCGTAGAAGAATAATAATAATAATTGTATCTATGTAGGTTATACGCGTACTTTTAGTTATGGTGTTCGGCACGGGCCATCTATCTTAGGACGCTGACGTTGGAAGGGATACCCGAGGAGCCGAGACAAATCCGAAGGAGTGTCACCATCGGGACATACAGCATAAGCGGAAACTATCCTGGGAGAACACATCGCGGGCTGCTATCATCAATATGAAAAAAAAGTTGGACTAAAGGGAAAAATACAAATGATAAAAAAAGACCAAGCGCAAACGATGGACGTTCGATGTTTCTAGTTGCCAAGATAGAGTGGTGTGCAGAGATGCATAGAGGCGTCTGGAGGCGTCTATCTGGTGATTCACAATCATGCAAACCGGGAAACGATGTGACGCATGCAGGCGGGGCCTTGCATGCGACCCAATCGTTCCGTCTCTCTCGTTGGGCCTGCACAGCCCTCCACTTGTAGGTACCGGATTCCGAGAGCGGGATAGCCCCTGGTCCGTGCGACACGGCCTGCCAAGCTGACACACTCCTGGAATATGGGCTTTTCGTCAGTCATAATGACCTCCACACTCGCTTTCACCCCAATATCACCAGGCACTGCCACAGCCGCGCTCACCAATCCATTACCTCAGCAGCTGAACTGCTTTTTTGACCTCTGCGGACCTGCCGTGGCTAGGCGCTGCTCCCTCCTCTTTGGTGCACACCGTACACTGTTTGTTGCTGCCTGTCATTGGCTGCAGTCCTATAATCCACAACGATAGTGCTGACAACAAACCGGAGGCCCTATCAAGGATGGCGATAAATACTTCGGCCTTGTGCGGCCCCAATATACCAAAAGAATCTAGCTGCGAGAACATGTAGCTGACCTTACAACCGTGGCTTGAACTAATTTTTTTCATTGGCATAAGCTGCACACCACCATAAATATCCTGGTGTTCTGGTGTGCCATGTTTCTCGCTATATATACCCAAGCCGCCAGGTGCTTCCTAGAGCCTACTCTGATCAGCAGCGTTATCTACATTTCCTCGTATCTAACTCCAACATCTCCCTTTAATCTAATCAAATATTTCCAATACCAAATTCATTAAACACTTACTCTATATTCCCGTCTAAACCTCGTGACTTTTCGTCTTTATTCTTTAGCCCTTCCCTTCTAGCACTCTTAGTCTTCCTTCAATACCTTTACATTATTTCCTACTACAATGTCGCTGTCCTTCGGTGACAGGGTATTGGTTTGGGTGTTCAAAGGCGTCAATTGGTTGGTACCATGGCATCGTCTACCACGATACCTAGGCGCTTTAAACCTTTTGGCCTTCCGAAATGAACTGAGAGCCAAGAACCTCTATGATGTCTATCCCTCTCCAGAATACCAAGGCACACGAGGCTGCCCTCACATGGAGAACACGGAGTATCTTGCGGTTCGAAACTCTGATGGTTTATTCAATGACCTCGACCAACCTCGGATGGGCTGCGCTGGCATGAGGTTTGGTCGGAATGTTCCACGCAAATACACCCAAAAACCAACACTGGAGGAGCTGATGACGCCGAGTCCAAGACTGGTTAGCGAAGAGTTACTGGTACGAGAGGAGTTCAAGCCGGCTACAATCGTTAACCTTTTGGCTGCTGCTTGGATCCAATTCCAGGTCCATGACTGGTTCATGCATACTAATAGCAACTCGGAAACGTACACGGTACCACTCCGAGAGGGAGATAAGTGGACTGATTCGGAGATGAAGATTCCTCGCACCCAGGAAGATAAACCATTGGACAAAACCGATGAAGAGAGTCCCGCATATCAAAATGAGAACACACATTGGTGGGATGGCTCGCAAATCTACGGTTCCACAGAAGAGAGGACCATGCAGCTTCGCGGTAGCTCGAAAGATGGGAAGCTTACCGTGGATGTGGAGAGTTTGGACACGTACTTGCCTCGAGACTCCAAAGGCATTCCGATCACAGGATTCTTTGCAAACTGGTGGCTTGGTTTGGAGATGATGCACACGTTGTTTGTCATGGAACATAACTCTATTTGCGATGAGCTGCGTAAAAATAATCCTAGCTGGACTAGCGAACAAATCTTTGATACTGCCCGCCTTATCAACTGCGCACTTATGGCCAAGATCCATACCGTCGAATGGGTGAGTACCGTCCTCAAATCCCCCTTCTGCATAGAACGGCAAAGCTAAACTCTCTCAGACACCAGCAATCCTCGCCCACCCGGCAATCGACATCGCCCTCACCGGAAACTGGTGGGGCATCCTCGGCGAAAAGCTTTACAAGATGCTCGGACGAGTGTCCTCAGGCGAAATCCTCAGCGGGATCCCCGGCTCCAAAGCCGACCAAGACGGCGTACCATACTCGTTGACCGAAGAATTCGTCTCCGTGTACCGCCTCCACCCCCTGATCCCGGACAACGTCGCCTTCTTCGACGTCGAGCATGGCACGCACCGGACCACACTGCCCATGCACGACATCGCCTTCTCGAACGCGCGCAAGCCGATGCAAGACGCCGGCCTCACCTTCGCCGACGTCTTCTACTCCTTTGGCATCAACCACCCGGGCGCCATCACCATCAACAACACCCCCAACTTCCTGCGCGACCTGCACACCCCCGACGGCCAGCACCTCGACATGGGCACCATCGACATTCTGCGCGACCGCGAGCGCGGCGTCCCGCGCTACAACGCCTTCCGTCGCCTCTTCCACATGGCGCCGGCCCGCGACTTCCTCGCGCTCACCGGCGGCAACAGCGCCCTGGCGGCCAAAGTTAGCGCCGTGTATGCCGGCGATATCGAGGCAGTTGACTTGCTAGTTGGATGTTTATGTGAGCCGCTGCCCAAGGGGTTCGGGTTCTCGGATACTGCGTTCCACGTGTTCATAATGATGGCGTCGCGGCGACTCAAGAGCGATCGGTTCATCGCGACGGAGTGGAAGGCGGAGGTGTATACGGCGGAGGGGCTGAGGTGGGTCCAGGAGAATGGGATGAAGGATGTGCTGTGTCGGCATTTTCCGGCGCTGAGGGGCCCGTTGAGAGATTCGAAGAATGGTGAGTCCTGATGCCGATTCCTACGTGTGCTGCTTGAGTCGGGCTTGAGGGATGATGCTGATACTTTCTGGTAGCTTTTGCGCCGTGGGAGAAGGTTGGGCGGTCTGCGGAGTATATGGGGAAGGAGACGAATGCGTGAGGCCATGGGGTAGTGTTGGGGTGGGGAAAATGGGCCTGGTGCCCGCTTCAGTTCTTTCCTCCTGTGTACCATGTTAAAAGATGGGTTTGGGTGTTGGGGAGCGGAGTTATGTGGCAGGCGTAGGTTTGACTGGGACTTGTGTTAGTTCACTTGTGAAAGCTTGTTAGGTCATCAAAACTTTTATTCAGATATGCTTGCGATATTTTTAAATGGTTCGTCGAAAGAGCCTCGTTTTCCCTTTCAGAAAAGGCTCTCGATGTTTGGTAATGAGCACCACAACTTGAAATCGGTAAGGTGCTTAAGGAAGTGCTAGGAATGAAATGCGGGCAAGTGAATATGATGGGGAACGTGTCCAACCATAAGCACTACTGATATGAAACTGTTCTAGTGGAGTGACCCAGAAAAGCATTCAGTGATGCAGGTAAGCATGAGGTCGTCTTTCCTCAGTGTGTAATGTAAATCGGGACAGTAGATAGAGCAAGCGAATGCCAAGGGGAAATGATTCTAATGAGAGAAACTCGAATAGTGACCAGGCGCAGCGATCATAGAAGGCCTAAAGCAGTCTTGCCGCGGCGTGATGTCCTTGACGTCGAGCGAAGGTCAGCGCTCCGCTGAATTATACTTCTCCAGACTCTTTAACTTTAGCACCACGATTCAGGAGAAGTCGTAGCATGTCGATACGACCATGCTCTGCCGCGCTTTCTAGAGTTGTTTTCCCTTCCATTTTGGCTGTGGGAGCATTTACCTCCGCACCCTTCCCGAGTAGCAGACATGCAATGCCGATGAAACCGTACATAGCAGCAACCTGAAGCGCCGTCGCTCCGGAATCTTCTGCAGGCGGCGCGTTCACATCCGCGCCAGCATTAAGAAGCCTTTTAACGAGATCGAGACTTCCAATTTCGGCTGCGGCTTGGAGAGGACTGTATTGGGACCCACCCCATGAGTTAACGTTAGCGCCGCGCTGAATAAGAAGGTCGGCGGCATGGATGCTCTTCATTCGAATAGCCGCTGATAAAGCAACGCCATAAAACTCGCTTACAATAGCATTCGGGTCTGCGCCCGCGTCTTGTCTAGACCTTCTTGCCAAGGCTTACCTTGCCAAGCCGCTAGCCGTTTTTGGCAAGAACTTCGTACCTAGGTAAGAAGGTCTGGTACGGAAGTCCCTAATAAAAGTTCTTGCACCTTCCTAATTAGGAAGTTTGGCTCACTGTCTACCAAAATATTACAAATTTTATTACCAGAGGCTTAAAACTTGCGTTTAAAGCTTTAAATAAAAGGCAATATATAGGCGATTAATTGATTAATTAATAAGCTAGGTGTTTTTAAGGTTGCGGGCTCTACGCGACTATAAGTTCCTACCCTATACTAGCTCCTCTACTAACTCTATAACGTCCTCTAGTTAAGCAGTAACCTCTTATTACTGCCTTTTTCCTACTTTTTTATTAATTGTATATATAGACGTTTGGTATTTTAAAGGCTCTAAAAAACGATTTATAGGCGGCTCTAAGGACCTTCCTCTAACGTCTACGTCAGTTAAGCTGCTAGTAAAGGCTGTGCCGTTACCTACAGCCTTACTAAAGGTAGTAGTAGGGGGTCCTTCCTCTTTACCTACTTTTTTATAGTTTAACCAACTATACGCCACCTAATATCCATTGCTTAGTATTGGTCCTCTTACTTATTTAGAGCTCGTTTATAAGGGATATTATTATAAATACCTTAGGTTGCCCTTAAAACAACCCCTAGACGCCCCTTAGATAGTCGCCGGTTATGTATTAGAGGTATATACCCATAGTATATAATCTTTACAATCCCAAAGGCCTTACCTCCTTAAGGATTTATCTCTCTTACTAATCTATTCTATTCTACAATTATGTCCTTATAGCCCCCTATCTATAAAGTCCCCTTATATTTAAATCCTTCCTACTTCTTTTTAAAAGGGCAGTTAGTTTTAACAACTAGACTATTTATTTATAACTACTATTCTCCCTTAAAGTCTTATAATGACCTAAATAGAAACTCCACGGGTACCTTATAGAAAGCCGTCGCGCTAAGGTAGAAAGGTCCCTTTAATAGCGAGAGATTATAATAATATAAACCTCTAGATAAGATAGCTTGTCACGGGACACTCCCGTGACACCTTGCATATGTCCACCTGTTTCCACCGACTCAGCAATAAGAGACCGACCATGAGACGGCAATCTAACGGCAATCTGACGGCAATCTACGGCAATCTGCCACATTCTGCCATATTCTGCCAAGTCCACC
>Ga0307515_10008283_pt1 | contig 20293 bp, 6 predicted proteins | sample 17_EM_MG_FD_194513 | JGI IMG/M metagenome (GOLD analysis project Ga0307515, IMG submission 194513) | Populus trichocarpa ectomycorrhiza microbial communities from riparian zone in the Pacific Northwest, United States - 17_EM | ecosystem: Host-associated > Plants > Roots > Unclassified | place...
CCTTAAACAGTTCCTATTATTTCTTTCCCTATACCTATAGTTTTTCTTTCTTTGTTAATCGCGTAAATAGCTTAATATCCTTTAACTATTGCGCTATAAACCTTCTGTAGTAATTACAAAACCCTAGAAATAATCTTAGCTGCGTAACGTTCTCTAGTTCTTACTAATTTACTATAGCCTTAATCTTCTTTAGATCTATACTAAGTTGGCCTAGTTTAATAATAAATCTAATAAAATCTATCTTCCTAGTAAAGAACTTATATTTTTTAATTGCTACTGGCATTTGTTTTTTTTATAGTCTCCTTAAAACCTATTTAACGTGTTCCCCGTATTCTTCCTTAGTTATTAAGTAAATAATATTATTATTAAGGTATGCCATAACAAATTCATCTAAGTATTCTCTTAATATATTATTAATACACTTCTGGAACGTTGCTAGTACGTTTATAAGCCTAAATTGCATAACTAATAGTTTATATAGTCCTTTCTTTAACCTAAAGGCTGCCTTTTATTCGTCGCCTTCCTTAATTCTAATCTAATGGTACGCCCATCTTAGATCTATCTTCGTAAAGATTTACATATTGCCTATCCTGTCTTAAATTTCGCTAATTAAGGGTAAAGAATACCTATTCTTTCTAGTAATACTGTTTAACTGTCTGTAGTTAATATATAGCCTTAGTTTACTATTCTTCTTTAATATAAACAGTACTAGATAACCCGCTAATGACTATAATAGTCTAATATATCCCTTTTATAGATTTTCTTAGATAAACTCCTTTAATGCTCTACCTTCTTCTTTAGTAAGCTTATAGATTGGAAAAAACCTTAGACTTATTCCTAGTTCTAATTCTATCTTATAGTTTTACGCTATATACTCTAACAGCTTTTCGCTTTTTAGTGACCATAGTTTTTTACTATATTTATAGTATCTCTTTGGTATATAATCTAACCCTTTCTCAGTTTCTTTATACGTCGCTCTAACTTGGTACTATACCATCTTAGTTTATTATTGTATCTTACGGCGTTAAGTATCTCTTATATTAACTTAACCTATAACCCAATTGATCTTTAGATTGTACTCCTGTAACTAAGGCATCCCTAGTATCGCCTTGTCCTTCCCTAATAGTAGGATATTAAAAGACATCTAGATTTATCTCCCTTTAATAGTTAACTAAATAGGTCCTATTTTAAGATTAATAATACCATTTCTATAGGCTATTGGATTTCCTAAAATTGTTACTAATAAATATAGGTGCTCCTTTCTTCTATACAGTAGTCCTATTTTTTTAACTACTGCTAGTAAGATATGGTTCCTTATTATTCTACTATCTATTAGTGCTTCGAACCGTTAATCTTACCATTTAACTTATAAATTTAGGTGTTATCCTTAAATTCCTTTAAGGGTCTAAGGCTCTACTACTGGTTCCCTCTAATCCCGTGGGCCTCTACTTTTCCTAACTATTAGCTACTAGATCCTATTTGTACTTAGTCTACTTTTAGCTAATACTTAATTTACTTCTTTTCCTTAATATATTATAGATAGGTGTTTTCTAAATATTCCCACCACTGTCGTCTATCTAGGCATTCTTCCGTAAGGAATCTTCTTAGTTAAAGTATTAAGTTCCCTTATTCTTAAACTTCTACTAGGTACTAGCTATATATATACTTAGCGTTTTAGTATTTCGCCTTATCCGTTATCTAATATATTCTTATTAGATATTTCCAATTCTTATCTTTTAGTGCCTTATATATGCTGTATACATCATCTACGTACGCTATCCATAATAATGTGTAGTGTGCTTAGTATCTTAGGTTAACTCTTAGCTTATCTTTACTCTTAAGTTTAAACCTTTCTCGTATTAATTTAAGCGTTATCACTTCGTTCGTAGATACTAAAATTTGTCTTTCACTTCTCTAGTCCTCTAATTACTCCTTTAAATCCTTTAACATTATAATTAAGGCTCCTTTAATATATGTTATAGCCTTTTTTATAATTAGGTGGTCTTAGACAACTTTCTCGTCCAACTACATATAGAAATCTTCCTACTTATCGTTATGTCGTTGTCTATACCACTTTTAGTACAGCTCCTTAAGTATATACGCTCTGTTTATAAAGAAGTATCTTTTTATTACTGCGTTATAATAACCCTTTATATGTCGTTCCTTAAACCTAGTTAAAATCCCTAGATCCTCTTCTTCTTCCAGTTTAGTAAGCCACTTAGCTCTTAGTATGCCTATTCTTAGCCTATTAGTAATTCTTCGTACGGATGCTCTATCCTTAGTACAACCTAGTATACTAGATCTCTTATCTAGTTTCTACTCTTACTATAAGGTAATTCTCGCTCTGAATTCCTCTATAGTTTCTTTTTATTTGCGTTTTATAAGTAGATCCTTAAAGTTCTCTTACTTCTTAATCTTAGTATTAACTTTTTAATCTTTAGGCTAAATACTACGTTCCCCTAGTAAGTCTTCTAAGTCTATATATCTGTCTTCTAGTCTAACTGCTATTTATATTACGGATTCTCTAATCTTGTTAGTGGTCCTTATTTATTTATTAAAATCTTAGTTCTATAAGATTCTTAATCCTAAGCTTGCTTCTAACTTAAGTTTAGCTCCCACTTTAGTCTAACTAGGCGTCTATAGTGTCCTCATCTTATCTTAAAAGTCTTAAATCTTACTTATCTCGTCTTAAGAGTTTTATGCCTCTGGGAATCTCTATCCTAAGCTTATTCGTATATTCCTGAACTAAGCTACTGCCCTACTCTATCGGTTTTCGTCTATTATAAGTCCTTAAGTATACCTTATCTCGTCTTAAAAGTCTTAGTCATCTCTTATCTCGTCTTAAAAATCTTAAGCCTTTAGCCTTTTGCCTTTATTAAGTAGTAAATTAGCACTAGCAGTTGTCTGCTTACTTAATCTCCGTAAGATACTTTTCCTACCGTTTTATAAAGCGATAGATGCCGTATCTAATAGTGTTATAATGCCCGTTACTAAACCTTACTTTATAGCGGTCTTAGTCTCTACCTCTAATACTAATATCTTAAGATCTTCTTTCTTAATATCGCTAAATAAGGTTTCCTTAAAGTCCCTTTCTAAGTACTGCCTTACTAACATTGTACTAAAAGTTGCTATTAAATCTTCGTCACATTTATAGAGCCTATTTTACTCTTTATAGTCTTAGATAGCTCTTAGTTTCTCTAAACTAGGTTCTTATAGCTAATAGCTTACGCTATACTTAGTGTCTTTATAAATTTAGCACGCGTTATTATAGCAAAACGTAAAGTAGCTAATTAAACAATCCTTTATTCCTTATAGTGCATTATCATCCCTTTATACGTGTATGCCGTCTACTAGTCTAGTTCTTTTTATTATATAGTAATTCTAACTATCTTTACAATCTTTAGCGAAATAACCCTATTTTCCGCAATTTATATAAGCTCCCTCTCTAAACCATCTTTCTTATTATAGAGTCCGCCTAAATGTCTTCTGCTGCTAAGATCCCTAATTTAGCCTTTACTTTCTGGACCTTTAATTACCTAATCTTTATCCTCTTAGTTTCCATAGTTTTTTACTCTATCTCTTATAGATTTCTTTAGTACCACTTAGGTCTATTAGCTCTACGCCATACTATATTTTCTAACTTAGCTTTAGTTAATACGTACTCTACGCCTTATATAACTATAAAACTCTATTCTAACCTCTTTTAGTCTGCTCCCTTTAGTAGATCCTATTATCGATCTTTATTACTTAATCTATTAAATCCCTTAGGGTTTCCGCATCTTCTATTAGAATAATTACGTCCTAGACTTTAGCCTTAAATCCCTATTTATACTGTGCTATAAGCGCCTTATTATTCCACTTAACCTATATTACTAGCGTCTAAAACTGCGTTATATACTTAATCGCTAAGGTTCGCTACGTAATATTTTAAAGCTTTCTTTCCGCCGTAGTTATTGCCTCTAGATCTCTAAACATTTATATTATTTATTCCGCGAATCCATCCCAACTTAAAAATATAAACTGCACTTTTTAATTTATAGTTGTTATTCTATTAGCTTATATCTCTATAAGGTAAGGTTTAAACTATTTAAGCGCCCTTCCTATTAAGAATAACCCTGTATATACTATTTAATCCACGGGTATTACTAGCTTTACTCCTTCCTGTGTTACCTTAAAGTACATTTACGTAAGGAATCCCTTAAGCTTTAATTGTTCTTTTAAGAATTATTTAATTAATAGTAACTTAACCTTTACTGCGCTTATTCCGTTAACCCTATATTCCAGTACTATATTATTTACCGTTAACTAATTAATTATTTTCTATAACTATCTAACTGTTACGGGTTGCTGCGAGTTAGTATCCGCTATGCTAGTGTCCCCTCCTAACCTTAAAGTAGTTGCCGCCGTTAATAGCGTCATAGTGGCTGCTTTTGGTAGCATATTATTTAACTTTTAATACCGTAACTAGGTAGTAATTGTGTAACGGAACCTTATAGTAAGTACTACGGTAGGTCCTATTAATAGGCTAGGTGTATAGGTAATGCGTAAATTTAACAACGTAATAATAACTAGTAGAGTAGTTGCCTAACAGATTAACTCTAATTATATTCTAAGAATTACTATAAGGAAAGAACTATCTAGAGTAGGGACTGTGGTCCTTTAAATACATAACCATACTCCTAAGAAATCCTTCTTATACGTAAGGTACGCGTTATACGTATTATACGTACGTTCCCTTTGTACACTGCGTACACTGCGTATAATATTATATAACCTCGGTTACTATTTCTCGTTACATAGTTTAACCAGCTCTATCCTAAACCGTGCTTATATTAACCAACTAGCTTCTTCTAACTCTTCCCTAAGTAGTCGTAACATTATACTTAAAGCGTCCGTAACAATCTCTATAGATTAGGTATAGTCTATTTAGTAAGTCGTCTTATAGTATTAGTTAGGTAGCCCTTATACGTATATTTCTTCTATAAGCGTTATTCCTATTAGTATATAGCTATTTTCTTCGCACTTTTATATATATATCCGTAGATTTCTAGTATAAGTTAGTAGAGGAGCCTATTATAATATATATTTAGGCAAAAAAAAAATTGTTTACTCTAGGGTCTAGAGATTTAGTAACTTATTAGATTTATAAGCAAGTTAGTTTAGGGCTTAAATAAGGCGTACAAGTTCTTAGAGTTTAACTTTATCTAGCTAGTAGTAAATATCGCTAAAGTGTTAGCGGATTTTAGAAGGCTATATAATATATTAATAATTAGGAGCGGTATAGGTAATAATTTAGTATTCTAGTAAATGGATTAAATTATCTATATATGTTAATAAATATTATTTCCTCCTGTATATAGCTATTTGGTATACTTACTATAGATTATAGCTTTAATAATAGAAATAGGTAAAAGGAAAAGAATAGGCGTAGGAGGTTAGAAAATAAGCTTTTAGAGATATTTATAACTAAGGAAGAGGATAATATATAGGAGAATGGAAGGAAGCTTAGCTAGCTAGCTAAATAGGCCAACTATATAGGAATAGGTAGACGAGAGGCGTTAGCGTTACTCTATAGGGTAAGCGCTATTAGTAGCAGTAAAGCTATTAAGAACGTTAAGGCTGTACTTGCGTATTAATAAAAAAAATTGAACTATAGATTTAAACCAGCGAACTACTCCCTAATTATCCTTATATCCTCCCTAATCGTTATTATTGCAGTACTTAGTTATGTTAATATTTAGTAGCTAGAATATAAACGTAGCGCTATTAGGGTTCTAAAAGGCTTTTTTAATATTACTAGTATTAAAGCAACTAGAATACTTTAAGAGATTCTTTATCGCCATTATCTTATATACCTCTACTATTGATATTAAAATGCGAAAGCACTTCTAGATTATACGTGATTAAGTATATAGGGTAGAGGTATTAGCGACGCGTCTCTAGTTAAATAGCAGGTCTTTAAGGCACTTTACCTATTTACGGATACGCCTTCTTTATCGCTAGCTAACTCCTCTACTCTATCTAATAAGGAATAGCAGTACTTTATAAAGTGTTTTTATAAGGGCTATCGATGGTATTATATATAGGAGGTACTTAGTTCTAACATTTTTACTTTTATTCCTATATCTAAAATACCTTGTTTTTTTTTATAGAGCGGCTCTTATTAGGTATATTTAACGTATTTCTTAACCTTATCTAGTGGTTTTACCTAGACGCTATTTAGTTTAATTAACTAATAGAGGACTTTATATAAAATGCATTAGCGGGCTAGTAGCCGCCTCGTAGTTATCTTCCTATTAAAGATATAAGTAATAATTAACTATAGGGCTATTTCCTAGTTGATACAGCTTAAGCTTCTTTACTATTAATATACCGGCAACCAATATAGAGGTAAGCAACATTACTAAAGTTAGTAACGATAATTTCCTAGCATTTATATACGGCGTTATCGTCGCCTATAATAAGAAGGAACGAGTAATAAATACCTATATAGATAGCCGAAATGTCTTTAAGATAGACCCTTAGGTAGAATATACCGGGTAGCATAACTATCTTTATACCCTTAAGGTAGAATTACTCCTAGCCTTAATTAATAAACCTAATCCAGATAATAAGCTAACCCTTACTATAATATAAAACGCTATAGCCGAGCTCTACTAGACCTATAACGAAACTATAACTTTAAAGGCCAGTATCTTTATATAGACAAAGCTATCCGGGACTAGATATACTAGTAATAATACCGACCCCTCTAATTATACTAAGGTAAAAAGCCCTCTAACGACTACTATAGACTATAGTAATTAGTACGTATATTTTTTTAGATAGATATAGTCGCTAGTAGATAGGGTTAGCCCTAGATATACACTTAATAGTTAATAAGAGTGTACCTAGTTAGCGCTGTGTCACGGAGTGAGTACAAGCGACGATAATATATAGCAAGATAGATATTATTAAGCTATGTATATAAACTATATAAGAAGTCAAGACGTTGCATAAGGAGAGAAGGTAGGGAAACGGAAAGAAAGGGTATATATCGTTAGCTTGGTTGCTTAGTTAACACATACACGGAGCAGAATAGGATTTAGGTGGTAGTCCTGGCAGAACTTGGCAGGATTTGGTGGAACTTGGCGGAATATAGCAGAATATAGCAGATTGCCGTTAGATTGCCGCAAATTGCCGTCTTGTAGTTAGTCTCTAGTTGCTGAGTTAGTAGAAATAGGTAGACGTATATAAGGTGTTACGGGGGTGTCCTGTAACAGTACCCCCCCTTTAAACTCAAGCTTCTGCGAGATAGGGCTATAGTAGTTCTGGATAGAGTTTATAAAAGTCTTCTGCGGCTTATATAAGTCCTATAGAGTTAACAGGTTTCTATAAGGGCTCAGTAAAGCCTCTCTATTTTATAAGATATATATATTAACGTTTCCGTTTATTATACTTAATGTCGTTAATTCTTTTAACAAAGTACTTATTCTTACCATCCACTTTAACTGGTGGGGGAAGGTCTTATATCTGTCCGGGCAGGGCGTTTAATGCGGGAGTAGTGGGGTAGAGGACTAACGTGTGGAATATGGGGTGGATTTTAACCGTATTAGGGAGCTTTAGTTAGTAGGCGTAGGAAGAGACAACCTTCTTAACCTTATAAGGGCTAGCGTTCTTTTAATCAAGCTTCTTAGTAGGTCGTTTTATGTTTAGATTTCTTATATCTAGCCAGACGAAGTTACCAATTTAATAGGCTGGTGCTGGGGTTTATTTCTTATTCGCTGCGGCTTTATAAACAGATTAAGCCCATATTATTTCATCAGTAAGGAACTATTATAGTTCCTCCATCTTCTCTATAAATTCATTTGCTTCTACAACTTATAAGGCGTAATAAGTAGGGCGAGGAACATTACTAAAGGGTTTAAAACCCATTTATAGATGCTAGCCGTAGTTGGCCAGGAATAGGGAGACCTTTATAGTTTCCAAGACGGAATTATTTGCGGTAAACTTGGTAAATACAAGCCAGTTAATCCAGTTATCTTATAAGTACGACGTATATATCCGAATATACTATTCCATTATAGCGTTTACACGTTCTGTTTAACCATCCATTTCCGGGTAATATGCCGTAGATAACAGTGCTTTAATACGGAGTTGGGTAGTTAGTTTTTTCTAGAATACAAAGATAAACTAGCTGCCTCTATTAGAGATAATCGTTTTAGGGAGTCCGTAGAGTTTCTATACGTAATCTAGAAATAGTTAGGCGACGGCAGGTGTTAATATATTAGGGCAGGCGATTAAGTGTCTTATTTTAGATAGTCGGTCTATAACTACTATAATATTTATACAGCCCTTACTTATAGGGAGGTTAACAATAAAGTCAATTAAGACGTCCTTCTATCTTTGGTCCGGAATAGGTAGTGGCTTTAGAAGGCCGTTATATGTCTTATGCGAAGCTTTAGCTCGTCAGTAGACGTAATAGCTAGAGACGTATCTTTATATTATATTATATATGTTCGGCCAGTAGTACTCCTGTTAGAGTAGCTCCAGGGTTTTTTCTTAGCCTAGGTAGCCGGCTACCGGTAGGTTATATACGTGTTTAAGGAGCTTAAGCTTAAGTTTATTGTGATTAGGGATAACTAGACGGTTCTAGTAATATAAGCGGTTTCCGCGAGCTTTATATTTACTTAGAGAGATCTTCTTAGAGCGTCTAACGCTATCTTAAATTAGCTTAAGCGTCTCTTAGATAAACTCGTTATTTGGGTATTTATCGGTTATAATCTATTTAATCAATCGATTAGTTATTTTAAGGACTTATACCGTAAGATCTTTAGCAGGAGGGTTAAATAGTTTGGGACGAAGTAGGGTCTGATTTTGGTAAGAACGTGCCTTTTTTAGTACTGGCGCGTCTTACAAGCGTTAGGTTAAGGTATTAGGCTTCTAGCCTTAAACGCCTGGGCGGTACGTAATTAAGAATCGGAAACGAGATAGGTATTCTAACCAGCGGGCCTAACGGTAGCTTAGCTGTTTTGTGGTTGTAAAGTACTATAGGTTCTTATAATCGCTAAGGACCTTAATTGGGAATTTAGCGCCTTCTAGTTTGGGTCGCCATTGCTTAAAGCATCTAATAATAGCTAGTAATTCCTTGTCGTAGATCTTATAGTTGCATTCGGCTAGGCTTAGTCGTTTTAAGTAGTATGCTATGGGGTGTAATACTCCCTCTTTGTTATATTAAGACAGGATACCTCTAGTGACGTAGTTGGATAAGTTAGCTTTTATAACACTTATTTAGTTCAGGTTAAAGTATTAGAGCACAGGCGCGGTGGTAAATATAACTTTTAGATAAGTAAAGGCCTTCTTATATTCCTTGTTGAAGATAAAGGCTTTATCCTTTTGGGTTAGAGCTATAAGGGGTAAAACTAGGGCGGAGAAGTTGTTAATAAACCGTTGGTAGAAATTAGTAAATCCTATAAAGGCTCTTACGTCCTTAACGTTCTTAGATTCTTGCCAGTTTATAATTGCTTCGATTTTCTTTGGGTCTATTTATATACCGTCTATAGAAATAAGAAGCCTAAGGTATAGGACTTCTATCTTATAAAACTCGCATTTATCTATATCTAATTGTAAACCGGCTTCGTGTAGGGCTTATAGGACAAGGTTAACGTGTTTCCGATATTTAGTCAGGTTATTACTGTATATTAAGATGTCGTCGATATAAGCAGTACAGAAGATGTCTAGGTAGGGGCGTAGGGTGTTGTTTACGTAATGTTAAAACAAGCTCGGAGTATTTATAAGGCCGAATGGCGTCACTAAGTATTTAAATAATCCATACTGAGTACAAAATGCGGTAAGCCATTTATCTCCCTTTGCTATATAGAGGCGGTTAAATGCAGAGATAATATTAAGCTTCGTATAGTAGCGAGCCTTGCTTAATTGGTTTAGTGTCTCCTGTATTAATGGGATCGGGTATTAGTTCTTAATGGTAACGGCGTTAAGAGCTTAGTAGTCTACACAGAAGCGCAGTCCGCCGCCTGGTTTCTTAACAAAAATTACTAATGCGGCTATAGGTAAAGAGCTTGCCCTAATAAATCCTTTACTTAGGTTCTCGTCTAGATACTTCTATAGCACTTAGAGTTCGTTTTAGGATATCCCGTATAAGGGTCTAAATCTAGGCTGCTTTCCTTCTTCTAGTATAATCTTATGGTCGTACAATCGGTGTTCTGGTAGCTTGTCGGCTTCCTTCCGTAAAAATACCTCTAGGCGGTTATAGTATTCCACTGGTACCTTTGTAGCAGGGTTAGTATGCTTCTTCGGTGCTAAGGCCTTCTTAATATCAGCTATAGTGACAGCAAAGATCGTATATTTGGGTTTCTTGGCGAGTCGCGCTAGCGGGGTAGCTCCAATCATGTAGATATCTAGGGCGTCGAGCGGGCTCTGGTTGTTTGTAGTTTTTTATATAGTTCCTTACTTAATTTTGGGTTCGGTATTAGGTATGGAGTTAGTATTAGATTTAAGTTCGGGTTCTTTAAGTATGCTCTTTATAGTAGAGTACCAGTCCTTTTGGTATTTTCGTGTGGTAAGCTTAAGCTTTTATTTAGCGCGGGGTGGTGTAGTACTTAGGGTCTGTTTATGGGGTTCGGTGGAATTTTTAGATCCTTAATAGGTATTGGTGGAATTCTTACGTCGGTAAAATTCAATAGAATTCCTGGGTTAGTAGAATCTGGTGGATTCCTTAGGCGTAGGGTAGACATTAGTAGAAATCTTAGGCTAATGGATTTTAGTGGATTTCCTAGATTTTAGTTTAGGGTTAGAGTGGCGAGTTATAAGGCACTTCTGCTTGTAATAGGGGGCGGTAAATAGAAGCCTAAGGTTGTCCTAATTAATGGTCACCTTATATAGCTTCATCTAGGGTTGTCTAAGGATTACTAGGTAACCTAGGGTGGTAATAAAAAGCCTAATCAGTTCTTCGTGGTTCAGGTATTAGAGTCTCAGGTATACTACGTAGGTAATTCGGCCTAAGACCGTGCGTTTACCATTAAATCCAAATACGTCAATATGCCGGTTGAGGGGGGTTAGGGTAAAACCATTATCTTACGCGAAGATCTTATTGATAAATCCTATACCACTAGCTCCTGTATTAATTAGGACTTAAGTATTAGCCTATTAATCGTTCTGCTAAAGATAATAGTTAACGGTTATACTATAATCCTAAAAGTTAGAGTTCGTAATATCTAAAGTATTTAATAAGATCCTAAGGCAGAGCCGTCCTAAAGAGCGACTTAACTCTAGGATGTGCCTTTTGGTAGTAAGCGGGAAGGGGTTCCTATAGAGCGTTAGTTGTAGCTTCGCCCTTATAAGTAGTGCTTACTAAATATAGGGCTGGAACTAGGTAAAGATCAGGGACGGTAACCGGAAGATCGATATAGTAAACGGCTACTAGTATTAGCCGTTCGTAAATCGTTTTAGAACGTAGGTAAGGGGATGAGATAGTATTTTAAGATATAGTCCTTACTTCCACACTTAAAGTAAAGGCCTAACTTAATGCGTCTTTCTTGTTCAGGGGACCCTAGTAGGGCATACTCTAGGGTTCTAGTGTCAATATCCATGGCGTCGGGGTGCTTAGGCTAAGATAATAACTTAGTAGACGTTCATATGGTTGCCGTATTATATTAGGAGGCAGGTTTCGGTATTAGGCATAGTATATCGTTATACTATTTATTAATAACGTTTATACAGGCATTAAGGGCTCCTAGTAGGTCTATACCTATTAAGGAGGTTTTTAGTTTAGGGCTTAGGGATTTAACAAGGCTGTTAACCAGTGCAGAGTCATTCCAGCCAGTCTCCTTTGCGTAACGGTTAAATTCGGAGAAGTATACTAGGAAACTTTTTATTTCTTAAGCTATATAGTTTATCTTTCTCTAAGCAGTAGCCTAGCGGTTTAGGTTACCATACATAGCTTTAAGAAGTACAACTAGGCTTTATACTAAGTTCGGTTAGAGGGGTTTAATAAAGTCAGCTACCTCTCCTTCTAGTCGACTTAGGGCGTAACACAATTAGTTAGCTTTAGTTAGGTAACAGTTAACATTACCAGTTAGCTTATTCTTAAGCTAGCTTAGAAATAATTAAAGCTCTTAACATTTACCAGTAAATACTAGAGGGTTGGGTAGCCGTTTAGATCGTTATAATATAATAGTTAGTTTGGGGTGGACAGCTGCTATAGGTTTAGGGCTCGCGTTCCGCGTATTTATCTCTAGAGATAGTGTCCGGTCTTGGGGCCCTAATATAGGCATCTTAAGTATGCGGATTTCTTCTTAGAGGTCCTCGATTAATCGCTAGTATTATGCTTCTTATTCAGCTTATTATTAATTTAAAGTGGCTTAGTTTTATACAAGGGCGTTTATAAAAGACTTCTATATCTCTACTAGTTATTCTCAGAGTGTAGATATAATACCGGCGGCCGTTATAGGGGCTTTGGGGTCGTTCTGCATTTTAGAGGTAGTATATAAGGTTAACGCAACGTAGTGTCACGGAGTGAGTACAAGCGACGATAATATATAGCAAGATAGATATTATTAAGCTATATATATAAACTGTGTAAGAAGTTAAGACGTTGCGTAAGGAGAGAAGGCAGGGAAACGGGAAGAAAGGGTATATATTGTTAGCTTGGTTGCTTAGTTAATACGTGCACAGAGCAGAATAGGATTTAGGTGGTAGTCCTAGCAGAACTTGGCAGGATTTGGTAGAACTTAGCGGAATATGGCAGAATATGGCAGATTGCCGTCAGATTGCCGCAAATTGCTGTCTCGTGGTTAGTCTCTAGTTGCTAAGTTAGTAAAAACAGGTGGACGTGTATAAGGTGTCACAGGGGTGTCCTATAACACGCTACTACTTGCTACGCGTAGTACTAATACCTCTACTAAGTTAGGCGAGGGTAATATACTTAGTCCCTTAGCTAAGGCTTATCTAGTGTTTTATCTTACACTTCTAGACTAGAGAGAACGCAGTACTAAGTATAAAAGTCCCTTAGTATATGCCTTAGCTCTATAAAGTATAATAGTAGTAGGGTAGAGGGAGTGCGGTAAATATACTAAGATACTATTAGTTATAATAAAGCTTAGTTAGTTTATAGTTATATAAGCTACTATAACTACCAATATAGACGCTATCTGTTATAATATAAAGGGAAGATACCTAAAGTTAGTAGCTAAGATAATAGATAAGTTTATAGTGCAAGGGACTAATAGACCGATATACTAGATACTAAACCTTTAAACCTATAGCCTAAAGGTATACTTTAAAGCAATAAGTAAGGGTAAGGTAGAATAGATTAATAATAAGCTACTCTATCCCTTCCGCTGGTAGTATCCTACAAGAGGTAGACTGTGCGCGAATGCCAGAATCAAAAGTACCCATATAGTTACGTAGCCTTAATCCTATTAATTCTATTGGCCAGCTCTTATTAATAATAGTAGGACGAAATACACTAGCGGAAGGGATATAGCTATTCGCTTTATAATACCTAAGTTCCGCGGTTTTATCTATAGCCTTATTAAAGACGTAGGATATTTAGTTTATTAAGACCTACTATTTAATAAACGACGTACTAATACCCTACCTGTACGTATTAACGCCCTTTAGGGCGACCCTATTAACTCCGTTCCCGGCTAGAATTTTCTTTAAGATTGTTATAATAAGTATATTTTCTATACCTAGGACTAACTTATAAACTATATTACGCTAGATAAATAGCACTAGGCCGTATTTAAAGTTTAAGGCCTAGAAGGTAGACCGAATAAGTCCGGTATTAAAACTTATATTAACTAGGTTAAAGTCCTTTTAAAAGAAGCTTTTAGTACTTATATATATTATAGGGCGCTAGCCTATAAGAGGAACTAAGATATTAAGTATACGCTATAGTAATACCATTATAGATAAATATTAAAATATTTTTTATTATAAACGGCATAGTCACATTCATACCTCAATACTCTAAATATTCCCGCTATATAGGGCGGTTAAATATTATTTACTAATTTATACCTAGCGAGGTCAGAACACTAATCGTTCTATACCTCTAGCTTATATTACTATTTTAACGCGCGCTAGAGCAGATACTCCGTCTATAGAATACTATATTATATAAGATACAGCCGTTTAATATATAAGGAATTAAATAAAACTGTTAGGTAAAACCTAAGTAAATAGTTATATAGCCGCAAGGTACGGGCGACCCTAGGGCAACCTAGGGGCAACTCGCCCGTAAGGCACGTGCGCTACACGTGCCTAGGGAAAAACCTTCCTACCTCGTATATAGACTCCTCCTTTTTCCCTTAAAGATTCGTCTCTGTATATACAATATACCCTATTATTCTATTATTAGACCCCCTATCTATATCCTTACCTTATATTCAAATTCTTACCAATCCCCTTAGGAGGATAGCCGGTTTAATTTTTCTATAATGCCTCCGAAAAGAAAACCAACGCCTATACCCAACGGTAATACGCTAGCGATGTAACCGTAAAACGCCTTAGAATCTAGTATAGACGAAACCGCTAAAAGCATACTAGTAGCATTTAAGCCACCTCCTAAACCTTAAAATAATTAGATATCTACAAACGCTAAGGACTAGTTTAACTTATATACCTAGGCTTAACAGGAGCTTAGTAAGGTTACTAGCGTCTTACCTAATACCGCTAATACGAAGGAGCTAAATAAGCTAGCTAAGAAAATAGCCAACTTATAGAGCATTATTAATTCGATAAAGCCATCCCGTCGCCTCTTTAGTAAAGAGTATAAGTTATATGGTAAACGCATACGCTAAATAAATCTTAACGCCCTAGTTAAGAAGTCACTACCTAATATTAGCGGTACTACTTAATAGCATTTTAGCCGGTAAATTGCCGCAGTTAAGAACCGATTTAAGGTTAATAACGCTGACTACAACTATAAGCGACGTATACTCTAGGCTATTAAAGGTCTTATAAAAGAAAAGACAATTACCTAACTAGTTTATTGCTGGTTAGGCACTAAGGATAAGGGTCCTTTACTATAGGATAAGTTTAAGACTATGGTCCAAGACTAGATTAGGAACCCTATAGTAAGACGCTTTAATAACGCTATAATATACTATACGGCTATTATAAAGGAGAACTAGAGGTTTAACGTCTTCCTAGCCCATATATATAGCTTAGAGGACCTCTTCTTATATACCTCTTTTGTTAATCCTAAATAATAAGTAGACTTTTAGTTCTTATATCTCCTAGCCTATTTATAAGCAGAGCTCTTCTAACAGAACTTTGCCTAATAGGTAAGAACCGCTAAGGACCTTTTTAATAAAATCTGCTGTATAGAGTAATTGCTTAATACTATAAAGCTCGCGGAAGATCGCGTAAGTAGCAGCGGTAAATTATTATGTATAAAGCGCGGTTGCAGTATAGGCTTTATAGAGTTAGGTTTAGGAAACAGAACCTAAAAAGGGTAACGCTTTAAGTAAATTCCTAGGGAGATTACCTAAAAGCTAGACAGCTTAGGGGACCTCCTAGACGCTAGTGCTATGCACGCAAGTTAAAGGACCGTAGGCGGCCACTATAAGAAATACTAGAAGTAGGCTAATAAAGAAAAGTTAGCTCGGCCTTTAGAAAACGTAAAGCCCTAGTAGCGTATCTCTCTTAACTATAACTAGGGCCTAATATAGAGGGAGAGAAGAAACGTATTATAGTATATATTGCAATAGATACGCCTTAGGGTAAAGTCCGCCTATATACTTTATACAATAATAGGTACTAAATTAACCTTATTAATTAGGATATCGTCTATAGGTTTAATCTACCTATATACTACGCGCTATATTTACGTAAACTTATTATACGTTTCCTTAATAGCAACTAGATAATAATCTAGGATGCTTATAATCTAATAGTTACTACTAGCGACTTTTAGGGTACTCCTCGCACTATTAGCCCGCAGAACTTTTAGGGCGGCGTATTTAATGGTTATAATATAGTTCTTAGATGGGATTGGCTCGCGGAAGCAGATCTATTAATTAGCTTCCGTTCTAAACAGTTTATTTAAGGTACTTTAGACCCTAGACGCCTCTAAATAGTCACCCTTAACGCTCTCCTAGTAGATATTAAGGCTAGTAAAATAGTCTATTTACTATAGCTAGAAGACTCCTTTTTTACGCCGGTTATAAACATAATAGAGAACCTATTATTACTGGCAGCGAGTACCTATGCAGACCCTCTAGACGTAGAGATACCGGTTATAAACATAGTAGAGGACCTGCCGTTACTAGTAGCGAGTACCCATAAAGACCCTCTAGTGCCGGCGTAGATTACTTATATATAAGGGGGAGGTAATTAAAACCCTAAAACTATTAAGTATACTATAGCAGAGCTATATATACTCTTAAGTAAGTATACCTGCAAAACGTATGTCGGCTGCACCCTTCTCTTTACTAGCTCCCAGAAGTATACTACTATGTAATAGTTGCTTTGACCTCCGTAGCCCCTAGCTTATTAAATATATATAAAGAGGAAATTAATATCTTTTTTAATAAGCTAGCAAGCATGCTATTACAGAACTCTAAGTACGATTATACGATTGACTTAAAAGAAGGTAAGATACTACCGTAAATACCCCTCTACAACCTCTTATAGAAAGAGTTGTAGATCTTATAGGAGTACCTAGACAGTGCTCTTAAAAAGGGCTGGATTAGGCCTAGTAAGTCGCCTATTAGAGCGCCTATCCTCTTTATACTAAAAGTAGACGGTATAATGCGGCTATACGTTAACTATAAACGCCTAAACAAGATCACAATTAAGAATTAGTACCCCCTACTACTAGTTAGAGAACTCTTTAATAGGCTTAGCTATGCGAAGATATTTATAAAGCTAGATCTTTGTAATGCGTACTATAGGATTTATATTAAAAAGGGAGTTAAATAGAAGACCGCATTTAAGACACGCTATAGTTACTTTAAGTACTTAGTAATGCCCTTTAGTCTTATTAACGCCCCTATAACGTTTTAGAGCTATATTTATAAAGCTTTAGGAACCCTAGTAGATACTATCTACGTGGTTTACCTAGATAATATTCTTATCTACTTAAATAACGAGGATAAGTATATTAAGCACGTTAAGTAGGTACTATAATAGCTCCGCGCTTGGGGCCTATACGCTAAACTATTAAAATATATCTTTTATACTAAGAACGTTAAGTTCCTAGGCTTTATTATTACCCCTAGGGGTATTATAATAGACCTTAACTATATAAAAGCTATTAAGGAATGGCCTAAGCCTAAGTCCTATAGGGATATTTAGGTCTTCCTTAGCTTCGCTAACTTCTATAGGCGATTTTATCTAGAACTATTTGGATACCATATACCCCCTATATATATATCTTGTATAGGCATATTATAACCCAAGGTTAAATAGGGAGAAGAAGTAAAAGCGTAAGTTAAAAAGGCTTATTAAATAGTATTAACCTTAGTCCTAGCCTAATAACGCCTAATAGGCGTTCCGTAAGCTACGCGCTGCGTTTATATAAGCTTTGCTACTTCGTTACTTTAACCCAAATCTATTCTTAATGGTAATTACTATCGCTTCCGATTATGCCTATAGTAGTATACTTTTACAGCCTTTAAAATAGGGAAACTAACTCTACTAGTACCTAATCGCTTATTATAGTTAGAAACTTACTAGCCTAGAAGTATAGTATAATACGCATAATAAAGAACTGCTTACTATAGTGCAATACTTTAAGACGTGGCGCTATTACCTTAAATACGCCGCGTATATAACGCGCGTACTCTATAATTACAACAATTTTAGGTACTTTATAACTACTAAGAGCTTATCTGCTCGCTAGGCCTAGTATATTAAGGAACTAGCTAAGTTTAATTTTAAGATTAAATATAAGCTCGGTAAAGTAAATCCCGCTAATATACTATCCCGGCGCCTGGATTATGCTAAAGGCTTTAAAGATAGTAGTAAGAGGATACTCCTTAATGCTATACTGCTTATATTACAGCAAAAGTTGCAGGTTATAGGCCTTGTAGGCGGCCCTAGTGCTACTATACTATACTAGCGAGTAGCATACGTATAGTATGCGAGCGACCCTTATAAACTTGGCGCCGGCGGACTAGAGCGTCCTACTATTTTCTTTAAAACTACTTTAACCAGCCTAATAGCGCTTAACCCTAGGGAAGGCCCCTTAGCCTAGGCTATAGTCCCCCGCAATAACCTAGTAAGTTACCTATATATTATATATTACTTTGCTAGTACCGACTTTACGCAAAGTCTCGTGCTAAGGTAAGAGGTAGTAGTAGCTGCCTTAGCCGAAACGGCGTTTATAGAATACCCTCCTAAGTTACTAGTTAATTTTATTTATAGAGTATAAAAAAGGGACGCCTTTACACGCTCTATATATAATTAGTTAACTTAGGAATAAGTTTCTGCTAGTAATAAGGACTATACCCTTAATAATTAAGGACTCCTAAGGCAAAATAATAAGGTCTATGTATTAAATTGTATACTACTATAATAGGAGATCCTTAAGCGGAATTATAACGATTTTATAGGCGGCCACTATGATTTTAACCGTACTTTTAAGGTAATTGTGTAAAAGTATACTTAGAACGGCCTTACCTAGGACCTCTATAAATACCCAGATAATTATAATACCTACTAACGCTTTAAATCGCGCTGCTATAAACCCTATAGTAAGCTATAGCCTCTTTAGGTCCCCACCCGAGCCTAGCGGTATTATTTACTTAACTTTATTACGGATCTCCTAGAGTCTAAAACTCCTAACAGTATAAAGTATAACTCCGTTCTTATCCTTATAGACCGTTTTATAAAGCTAGTACGCTACTATCTAGTGCGTAAGATAATTAATACTACGCAACTTGCAGAACTTTTATTTAAAGTCTTTACGTAAATAGGGCCTCTAGATAATATTATCTCTAATAAGGGTAGTGTATTTACGAGCGAGTACTAAAGCACTATATACTACTATCTCCGCGTCTAACGTAAATTTAGTACCGTATTCTACTTACAGATAGATAGTTAGATAGAGCGTTAGAACTAGGAGCTTAAGGTATACCTGTATATATTTACTAACTAGGAATAGTCTAATTAGGCCTCCCTACTTAAAGAAGTAGCCTTTACCTATAACTCTAAGGTCTATGCCATAATAAAGCGTTCCCCTATTAAGCTCGCCTATAGCTAGCTGCTAAACATTCTAGATAAAGTCCTAAACGGCGTCTAAGACGCCTAGTAAGGTAGGGAGGGGTTTAAGTTAACAAATGTTAAACTTATAGAGACGTATTTATAACGCCTATGCCTTATATATAAGGTAGCGGCGGCGTTAATAATATACGCCTAATAGCTTTAGGTAAAATATTATAATTATTACTATCTAGCTAAGTATTTCGCCATTAGTAAACGAGTCCTACTCTCTTCTAGGAATATCTATATAAAATGTTCTTATAAGAAGCTTAACAGCAAGGTTATGGGACCGTTTTAGATCCTAAAGCGTATAGGGTAGTAAGTATATAAGCTAGAGCTTCTACCTATTATAGCACGGCTCCACCTAGTCTTTTATATCTCCTTACTAGAGCCTTATAGGTTACGCCTTAGATTTTAACCCCTAGTAGTAAAAGAGCTTAAGAAAGGCAGCTGGGAAGTAGAAGCAATTATCGCCTACTAGGATTATGCTAGATAACCACAGTACCTTATTAAATGGCTAGGATAGCTAAATAAGTATAATAAATGGAAATACGAGATAGAACTTAAGAATTGTTAATAACTACTAGACGAGTACTATAAGCGGAACACCCTAGCCTTATAGCTAAAGTGCAGGCGAAAAGTAAGTGCCGCTGTTAAAATATAACCTATATTAAAGCGGAGTAGAGAATATCCTAAGGGATTAAAGAATAAGCAACGATTGCTATAAGAACTGCGACGTATATATAGGGTGAAGTTTTAATTTACTAATATCCTATATAAGCTACACTCTAACGTAACCTAGTAATGCTAGTGACTTATAGGCGAGGCTATAGCGTATACCGGCAATAAAGCTTAATTTAAAAAGCACCCTTCCTAAACCTAATCCGTTACTCTATACTAGCTAAATAGATTGTTTATATATTAGAGAATAGGCCCGTTTATAACCGGGGCTTATTTAATTAAGGTCCACAACCTACTAGTAACCCGCTGGTAGTAACCTGTACTAATAACTTATACTATTCTATGTATATGCTATACAGATAACGCTAAAGGCTAAAGTATAGGTTAGCGGCGGATTTAA
>Ga0307515_10008284_pt1 | contig 20289 bp, 8 predicted proteins | sample 17_EM_MG_FD_194513 | JGI IMG/M metagenome (GOLD analysis project Ga0307515, IMG submission 194513) | Populus trichocarpa ectomycorrhiza microbial communities from riparian zone in the Pacific Northwest, United States - 17_EM | ecosystem: Host-associated > Plants > Roots > Unclassified | place...
TTGTTTATGGAAGTCTGGAAGATAATGGTGAAACCGTGTAAGCATACTATCACTTTGTCCTCATGTATGTTAAGCTTTGCTTTAGCTTGCTAGCTGGAAAGCAAAAACCCTAAAGACAACACTGATTATAGATTGAAACCCCAAATCAGAAGAATATTTCAGCTGTTTGTTTAGCTTTTACCAATTTCTTGAATATTCTCATAGCTGGAGGTCGGTCTATATAATTGGTTAAGCTGTCAGAATGTTTGAACTCTTATTGGAGTAAATTGTAGTAGATTATTATTGCTAGGTTAGGTGTCATTACAGTAAAAGCAAAGTTTGGTAATCGAACTTGTGAAATGAGACCAATTTTTCTTATGATAATTTCTTTCGCAAAATCAGTATATAGGTCGATTTGAGGTGAATTTAGATTTTCTTGATAAGTGTGGTTTGTGGGTTTTGAATTTGGAAGCATTAAATTTAACTAGTCTTGCTCTTTATTCTCATACAAAGTTGTGCTTGCTGTTGCGTTATGGATCAAACTTCTGTCCATTGCCACCCCTGCTTCATTGAGATCTTAAAACTTCTTTCTGGTTGTTTGATGGTGTGAATCATTACTGCTTGATCCTTAATGTGCCTATTGGTGTAGGTTGACGAAGGATACCCAACCTGGGTTGTTGAGGGCAAAGAATGGAGCCAAGAAGCTGATGGACTTGGGTTTAGAATTTATTCCCATTGAGCAAATTATCAAGGATGCAGTTGAAAGTTTAAAGAGCAAAGGATTCATTTCTTAAGAAAAAGCTTCAGGGATCAATCTATGGGGTAGAACTGATTAGTGTGTTTGTGCAAGAACAATCACAGCTTGCATATGGAGGTTACCTGTAATATTGGCAGATCTCTGTGTTGCCGTTTTGCTAAGTGGACAGTTTGAACATGTTTATGTATTCGAAGAAAAAAAAATAAAAACCTTGGTTTTGCTTTGCTTTCGTGTCCTCTTTTCTCTCTGCATTTCAGCGTGTCTTTTGTTATTGATGGTTCAAACTTTTGATGCGATTTTTTTTTCTTTGCAGGTTTTTTAACTATTTGGTGATTGAACATTATGAATTTTACAACGTTGTTGTGCAAATGTTTGAGTGTGAAGGAACTGGTCACCAATGTCCCTGTCCATTAAAGCATTACTGGTAATGTTTGTTTCCTTCCAGAACATTGTTTTGTTTGTATTGATTTTCTTTGAATTTGCGTGGGATGGTGTTATGGTGTCTTTGTGATTATGAAAGCATTACTGGTAATGTTTATTCCTTTCCAGAACATTGTTTTGTTTGTATCATCTTCTTTGAATTTGGGACAATAGGCTTCTCTTGAAAAAATTCCTTACGATTTTATGATTTTACGATCCGAGTTTATTTTGTATTTTCCGTGTCGTGTCAAAAATGCGTTTTTAACAACCTTGCCTCCAACTATCAATTTATCACTCTTCTTGAGAATTTTGTAATTCCCCAATAATCTAACTATGGGCAATGTAAATATACGAGCTTATGTCACACATTCTTGTTTTTATACATTTGCTTGCATTTCACTGTGAGTCAGACTATTCTTTTTCTAAACTTAAAAAAATGTTAAGAGTATGGTGATATTTTTTTGTAGTATCATTAAATCCAATCAAGCGGTTTGATCTTGAAACCTGCCAACTCGACTCTTTTCCTTACTTGAGTTTTGAATTAAATCGCGTGAGAGTTGATCCAAAGTGAATCATTCAATTTAATGGGTCTAAATATAACTTGGATGACCAGTAAAAACATGACATATCTTTTAAAAAAACTTTAAGACAATAATTTTTTTTTAATATTGAGATGATACCAGATGAGATCGACCTCGGTCATCTTGTAACCTAGGTCATGAAGTTCAATGAGTTTATTAAATTTGTTGTTTTTATAAATTATTTTTATTTAATTTTATGATAACATTAGATACTTGAAAAATTGAGCAGTAACCCTAAAAAAGACATTTTATTTGAGATCGTGATAACCTTATAAAAAGTAGAAAAAAATAAACCATGAATTCCATTTCCCAAACAATCCAATATTAAAGAAGAGTGAAATAAAAAAAAAAGACAATTAGAAAAATTAAAGGACCAAAATCTAAAAAAAAAAATATCAGGTTTGATGGCTAAACCCGTGAATCAGGTAACCCGGGTCAACATTTCAAACTCGCAAACCTGATAATGGACTCCATTGGGATTAATAACTTGTTTTTTTATAAATTATTGTTTATTTAACTATATGATAACAAAAATAGATGATCGCAAAATTAAGCATCAAACCAATTCTAAGACTTTTTTTTTTAAGAATATGATAACATCTTAAAAAGCAAAACGAAATAAATTATGAAACTCAATTCTCAATCAACCTAATATCAAAGGATGAAATAAAAAAAATAATTTTTTTAAAAAAAGAAAAACAGAAAAGTTAAACTCGTCAATAGGCCCATGGACTTTCTAAAATATAGTAACATGTTTTTTTAAACTATTTTTTAATTATATGATAAAAAGAAAAATATATGATCATATAATCAAGTTCAATTAGAAAAAAAAAAGTACCCAACAAAACCCGCGAACCGAGGCAATCAGGATTATCTCGCCAAACTTGGAAACAGGGTCATTGACTCCACAAAGTTTAATAACTTAGTTTTTTTTTCTAAATTATTTTTTGTTTCACTAAACTTTTTTAAAAATAGATCACACTGTAATACTGAAATTTTTTTTCCGATACCAACTCGATGTTATGATATTTTTTTAGTATTGTGATAATTATATAAAAAACAAATTAAAATAAATTATTAACTCTAAATCTCTATAAACATATCATATGAGGAATAAATTTAAAAAAAAAAACCAATACTTAAAAGGAAAAAAAGGTCAAAATGCTAAAAAAAAAAAACCAATACTATAAATTACTATTATTATCCACAATGTTAGTGGATATATAAAAATAGTGTATTCCAAAACCTTTTAACTTTATATTTTTAATGTCAAAAGCAGAAAAATGTCAACTATTTTTCTCACTGCTGGTTAAAACCCATACATACATGGATGAAGGTCAAAAAAGTCTCCAATCATCCAAAGAAAAATGTCAGCGACAAGGACCCACCTAATCAAATTGATAGATGAAAATGATATTAAAATCAGCATTACCCAAAAAAATCAATCATTGAACAGCCACATGATTATTCAACTTACTAAGATTAGGATCATGATTATTTTGAGTGGGGCCTTCAAATGAGGGGCAAGAGTTTCCATCCAATTCACCCACCTAACGATATTTATTATCAAGTTATAGAAAGAATGCTAAAAAGGCAAAAGGAAAAGAAAAGCCAGCAAATCAATCCATCCTTTATTATCAAGTTTTCCCTGCAATTGTTGCCGTCTCCTAGCACATGATGTGATTCGTTAACAAAACTAGAGAATTTATTTTTTGGATTCATACACAAATAAAATGCCTGTCTACTATCCTTCAAATTGGAGAAAGAAAACTAATTGAAGTAAAAATCTAAAAAGGCATGTGATTTTTGCTGTAGAGCCGGCACTATTTATACACACATAAAACACCGTAGATCTAGATATACTTTGGTCATCGCACTTTAAAAATAAAACAAATTATACAATTTTGGTGTCTTAATATTTTTTCAATTCAATTTCGGTATAAAAATTTATTTTTGTTACTTTTAGTCTCTGGTTGAGAGATGAGAGAGAGAGGTCGCTGGATTCTAGTGGTAGAGAGAGAGATGCCGTTAATACCAATTTAGACCACTAAAACGGTCGATATTTGTGTCAAATAATTCTATTTGATGAGGGGAGTTCATACTAGATTTTTTTACCTTTAAAATTCATGAAAAAACATATATGAGCTCGGGTTGATTTTGATTTTTGAGATGATTTTTTGGTTTTTTAGGCTATAAATAGGTTTGTTACGGTTTTTAAGGTGTTTTATAGGTGTTTTTGGTCAAAAATATGTTGAAAAATATGTTTCTGGGTAAAAAACCCTAAGCCTTGATTTTTTGGTCACTGCAATGGTTGGAATCTGGGCAAAAACAAACGACGTGTCGTCTGATTTATTTTTTCAAAAACATTTGGGGCGACACCACCCTAAATGCGAAAACAAATAAGGGCCTAGTCGCGCGAGCCCCAACAAAAAGGCTAGACAGGTTAGCTACTGCACCTTACCTTTTTTTTTTTTAATTAATGCTTCTTTTTATATATTTTTAAATATTTATATTTAGATTAATACCTCTTCTTTCTTTTATTTTGTTTAGAGAGCCTCTTTTAATTGATGATTTTTTTTGTTATGCATTTAATTTTTTACGAGGTTTTTCTTATTTATCTATAATTTTTTTTTATCTTTTGTATAGATGAATTTTATTTTTTAAAATAAGTTTTTTTATTTTTAGATAATATTTCTAATATGTGCAACCTAGCATAATATTTTTTCCTTTATTTTATTCAATCAATTTAATGTTTATGTCTATTCTTATTATCGTTTAAGAAGCCAATGTTGCCAAATAGGGACATCATCGTTTTTAGAGAGAGCAAAATCTCTGTAATGTTATCGATCTCCTACCAGGGCATCGAAAAAGAGCACTGAGAGATCATTTCTTGATCGCCTAACATTCTTCGAGCTCCTGAACACACCTTTTATCACTACATATACTAAAGTGTTGGCTACCAATCAAGGAAATGATACCTGGCCCTAAGAAAAGCAGCGCAAATACAAAGAACCCTAATAAATCCTGTCACTTTTACCATGACCACGATCACGACATTGAGGAATGTCATACCTTGAAAAAGAAGAGGGAAAATTGATCTTTAAAGGATACCTCTAATAATTTATGAAGAAAAAAAAAAGAATCTGAACAAACTGAAAAAAATTCATATGATGGACTGTCCAAGATCAAATAATTTTTAGAAATTATATCTCCATTAACTTTTGAATAAAAGTAGTAATATTTCTCCATGTCTTTAATAAAAATCTTCAAAGTAAGATCTTCGTGTCTCCAAAACATATCTTCATGTCTTCAATAAAAAATCTTCATGATGAGATCTTCATATCTTTATTGAAATCTCCACATCTCCAAGCGAAGTTTCTATGTCTCTAAATGTGTTTCTAATGTCTCCAATAAAGATCTCAACTTGAGATCTCTAATGAAATCTCCACTTCTCCAATATTATAATACTTTAAAGTTGTTTTCACATGAAATATTCTCCACTTTTAAGTAATAATGTTCTCTATTCTAGGAAGAACACATAAAATTGACTAAATTCTCTTCTCTTCACAGAAATGATGAAAAACAATTAAGAGAACTCTCATGTATGTACATTAACAAAAGCAAGTAACATCACCAGTATAAAAACAATAAGTATTTTATATCCCCTACTTTTTTTCGGTAAAGTCTTCCAAACATGTTTTTTAAAGACTTGGGGGACATATGATGGCACGATAAATTTGTTAAAATTTAAAATAATAATAATTAAATAACATGTTTAGGCCAGCAAACCAAAATGACTACCTTCAATCCCTTTAGGCCACAACCCAAACAAATTGCTTTTCAGTTTATTTTGGCTGGCTCGACCTTGAAAAATTATTTGGGTCTCGATCTAGTAATCACAAGAAATCAGCCAACACTTCCAATAACCATGAGCAACCACCCAACACTTCCAAAAACACACAAGCAACCAGACAACAATTTTAGAAATCACGAACAACTATTCAACAAGTTTACACAATGCACCCAATCCAACATTCACAAATACACTCTCCTACATTCTTTACTTTCATGTATATTATTTCCCTCATGTTTTTTATTAAATTAATTTTTAGAAGACCTCTTGTTCCAACATGAGATTGTTTTGTAGGAAAATCTTATTGATTAGTGGTGAAATCGGTCACTTCTCTAGCCTAAAATCACAACCCGTGGAAAGCATAATCCAATATGAAGATTTCATGACTTCGTCAATTTCTATGTTTAAAAAAAATACTCAAATCACAAATACATTTGGTATATATTTGTTTAGGAAAATTTCTAAATATCAAGATTTGTTGGTTTTTAGAAATTTTGATAAAATAAAGAAAGTGATCGTTACATAAATTTAGTAAGTTTGAATAAAGGTGTTTGATCCATATTATTTTTAATTTTAATTTTAATTTAAAAATAATTCAATAACAATAGATAAAAAAAGTGCTCTCTAAACAACGATAAACAACAATACATAGAAAGTGTACTCGTTCATTTTTTTGCGCTCCACCACGAGCCAAACCATGTTTTAAAAAATGTAGAAAAAAATTATCAAGAGCACAAAGATTTTTTTGCAATGCTATAAACCCGGACAATAAGATGAATCTTGAAATCTCTTATCTTGGATCTTTTCCTAAAACGAGTTTCCAATTACACTTTTCAAACTAGTAACCCAGAATATTAGACCGGAAATTCCATACATGGAAAAGTGGTGAAACTCAATTCCTAACAAATCTAACATCGAATGATGAATTATCACCATTAGTATTCTATCGTTATTACCATCATCAATACTTCTATCACTAACATTACAGCTGTCATCATCACTACTATTATCAATAAGTAATATCATTATCGTTATTATTAGTATTATTATCGTGATTACTATCATTATTATTGTTACCATTATTATTGTTATTATTATCGTTGTTATTATTATTATTATTATTATTATTATTATTATTATTATTGTTAATACTATTTTTATAATTATTATCACCACCATCACAATTAATATTACTATTATTTTTATTCTTATCATTATTATTATTACTATTATAATTATAATAATTATTATTGTTATTACTATTACTATCACAATCACAATCATTATTATTACTATTACAATACTATTACTATTAGTATTAATAGCATTAATATTATTTGTATCATTACCACCATCACCACCATCAATATCATTATTATAATAATTATTAATATTATTACCATCATCACCATAGTTATTGATATCATAATCACTACAACTATCATAATAAATTATTATTATTATTTTTTGAATAAAATGTGAGTATGAAATTGTTATTATTATTATGATGACGACGACGATGACATCATCATCATCATCATCATTATAAATATCACTACCACAATTATCACCATCATCATCACCTGAATGACACGAACGCCATCCACTCTTCAGCATGTTTGGAACACGCATTCAACAGATCTTAGAATAAAAAATTGAAAAGAAAATGTGAAAAATACCAAAACACCCTCATGAACATGTTAATTACACAGAATACTCATATGAAAATATCAAAACACCCTTAAAGGAAAAACTTATTTTTTTTTGGTCTTTTATAAGGTTAAAAATATGCTTTCACTGTATATAGATCATGAAAAAACCATAAACACCTTTGCCCAACAACTCCATAAATTTTTGATATCGGGGGCAAAAAAATATTTTTGCTGTTAAAAAATTTGAGAAAAATCAAGAAAGCCCTTGGTCAATATTTATAAATATTGTTGACTCTTAATAAAAAAAGTATTTTACTGTATAAAAAATTAGAAAAAACAAATATATCCCCAAAAAATTTTTCAATAACTAATAGGTAAGTGGAAAAAACCCCAACTTCAGGACTTAAGTTTTTTCTATTTAAAGGTAAAAGAATAATTTTACTATAATAATTTACAATAATTTATATATAGAGTTACATTGAAACTCTCACGTTTTTTAGTTTTTCTTTTAATAAAGCATGGTAAAAAATGAAACACAGAAATTTTACCATAGATGAAAACGGATCCTGTGAAGCTACAATACCATTATAAGATATGTTTTTATTATGAATATTGACTAGGGTTTAATTCATAAAACAACATTAATATTTGACACATATATTATATAATTATGTATTATCATAATATTATATAAAGTTGAGAAAATTTTATGATATACACAAGTTTTTTTTTATTGAAAATAATACAGTAACATTCAGTTTTTATTCGGTTAAACTACAAGTTAAATAAATTAATGAAATAGGTTTTAATATTTTTTTGTTAAATTATTCTATTTAGTTTTTTTTTTTTACTTTATTCAGTCAGGTATAAACTGGCAGTAAAAAATCTAAAGAGAGATTATTCATCAAATGATAAATAATGTTTTGTTTAAAAAAAAAACGAAGGCAAAGAAAAAATATACACGTGTCAATATAAACAGAGCGCGTGGGGATAGAAGAAGACACAAACCAAGAATGTCTTTACGCATTGGGGTCTTCACTCACTCTTCAGTTCTCAGTCTTCTCTAAAAGCCTGTCTGTTCTTACGCGCCATCTCATTAATTAATTAATTTAATAATATTAATATATAGTAATAACTTTCACATTTATTTATTTATTTATTGTATTACATATTTATTCTCATTTTTCATTTTTTTGTCATCTTCTCTACACTACTCCACTCTCTCTCTCTCTTTCCCTAGATCTCTCCATCTCTAGGAGGTCCTTCAATTCTCATTTCACAATATTGTTTATTACCATTTTGGTTTCCATTTTCAAGGTGCATGCTTTATATTGAAGTGTTTCCAGTTCTTTACTTTCTTTAGATTTTGTTTGTTTGTTTTGGTAATTTGGGTTCTATATTTTTTTATTGGGTTTTTAGGGTTTGTTTTGTAGTGGAATTGTGAGTTTGGTGGAGGGTTTTCAATCACCTGATTCGATAGCTGAAAAGATTAGGCATGACATTTTAAAGGTATTTAGTTTTCAGGTTGTGATTCTTAATTTGTTGTTGGAGTAAAGGTGGTGGTTGTTGTTAGTTTTTTCATTTTTAGCGTTGTAGGTTGAGGAAATTGGTTTCCTTTTTTGGATTAGGAGTCGGTGGGTTTGATAAGGAAATGGAAGTTTCACAGTAAAAGAGCAGTCATTGAGTCACAGTTAAGTTATTGTGCAAAATTGTGTGGTTCTAGTGTTCGGTTATTTTAAAGTTTCAATCTTGAGTGGGAATTGCTTATGCTCTTCCGGTGATTGATTTTGAGATACATAGTTTAATTGCTTATTTTCGATGAAGTATAGTTTGGTTGTGTGAAAATGGGAATGGAAGAAGAGGATAGAAGTGTAAAGATGAGATTTTTGAAGGGTAATTATTGATTCTAAAGGAGAAGGGTGTTTTTGGAGGTGGTTTAGGTACATAATGGGTTGCATGTGTTGTAAACCCTCTGCAATTGAGGATAGCAAGGAGAGCCCAAGAGAGAGACTTTCAAGTAAGCCCTCGTCTGACTTGAGGGTATCAAGGGCTACCTCTTCAAGGAGAGAGGAAGCATATAGAGCGAAAGATCAATATGATAGTAATGATGGTAGGACAATGTTGATTGACAAGCAAGTGAATGGGTCTCTTAGAGTGCATGGGGTTGAGCATGTTGATAGGAAGAGGGACAAGTCAGAGTATGCAGTTCTTCACCACCCAGGTATGGGCAGCATACCGAAAGCCACTGAAGGGGAGCAGGTTGCAGCTGGGTGGCCTTCCTGGCTAGCTGCTGTGGCTGGAGAGGCAATCAAAGGTTGGTTGCCACGGCGTGCGGATTCATTTGAGAAGCTGGACAAGGTATGCCCTTTTTTTCGTTTTGTTTTTGTTGTTATATCTCATTTTTAATCATTAGAACCCGTCCTGCAATTACTGATGATCCCTTTTTCCATTTTGTAAAGTAACTTTATAAAAAATCTCTAAGCTCAACGTTGACATGTGCTTTTGTTTAGAACACGTCCTGCAATTACTGATGATCGTTTTTTCCACTTTTAAAGTAACTTCATAAAAAATCTCTAAGCTCAACGTTGACATGTGTTATTGTAAGCTCTGCTCCATTGCAAGCAAGATTCTGTTTATGATTTTCAAAATTTAGCAATTCAAACTTAATGGTTGAAGAACATGCTTATGACACCTCGATTGGTTCATAATGCAATGAACGAAGTGACGATTGCTAATTAGAATTAGAACCTTTTTGGACTGTTACATTTTTTAGCATTTTCATTTGTGCACGCATTGGATATGGTGTGTTGTCAAATTTTATAGCTTTAGCTTGAATTCAGTTAGCAAAATTATGGAACTTTTTTTTGGTGCTATTAAGTGACTTTTCCTTGAGATTTGTGTTGTATGTATGCTTGTTATATTTATATTTATAAATAAGCAAGATGGTGAAAAATACATTTAGGAAGGCTCATTTATAACATGCATAAGAGCTCTGCATAACTCATTTTTAACATGCTAAGAGTAATGACGGATTCTTTGAACCTGATAACTTCTAAATAAATGTTAGCTAGAAGTTCAGTTTACTTGTCAGAGCCTGGAGGCTTGAGAAGCATAGAGTTTTGAGAGGCTTGAGACAGTATGGATATGAAAGAGTTTGAATTTGAATGGCTTATACTGATTACACCAGAGAAAGATCCATGTTTCTGCAATCACAGTGTAGGAATTAGTGATGCTTTAAAGGTTTGAATGATTTTCTTGTAGTTAGACCTTTTTATTTGGTTAGAGAGATTACCATATCAGAAAATAGGAAGTCTCCATGTTCGAGTCCAAGAGCTTTGAGAAAATGTAAGAGGCTATTAAGAGAATTTAAGAGCTATTTAGTATTGGGGAATATTCGAGAAGCACCATTCTTTGATAATGTGCCCTTTTTATTATAGTTAGTGGAATACCCATAACATTTAGATAATTATCCATCAAAATAGATACAATGGGTCTAAAATGAATCCAATTTTGATAAGCTGCCAGTCAATTAGCGTTAGTGTGCTGAGGAAGGAGGGAACTTTGAAACAAATATGGTGGGGGAAGAACAGTAAACAAAGTGCAGAATATTAAAAGTGTGGTATAATCTTCAACTTGCATTGTGTGTATGTGATATCTGAATTGTAGTTGGGTCCATGAAGATGAGTGCTATGTATCAACATTGTTTGTAACAGGTCTTTTTCAATTTTGTTGAGATAGTTTAGCCCAAAAGCTCTAATCCACAAGAATCAGGGGAGAGGCGGCAGGATCTCGAGTTCATGTCTTGCCCCTCTCACCTAAAGAAAAAAACTTAAATTTTACAATAGCATTTAAAGATGTGTGAGGGAGCTGCTATTATATGGACAGATAGCTTATAACTTTTAGTTGAACATGTATTGTTAATTTTACCGCATAATTCAAGAAATGGATGCTTGTTAACAACTTCAGTAGCTGGAATTTCCTGCTCCCTGCTTTTGGTATTCCGTTTTGGTTAATTTGGCTGAATTTTTTCAAACTTCTAGTCTTGAAGGATGAAGCGATTTGCATGAATAGGCTGGTCTGAATGTGCAAATCTGTATCCTGTGTCCCTGACCATTGTATTTTACTATTTTCTTACTCTTTAAGCTAGGGCCAAGGGGCCAGGTTTGCTGTTGAGCATTTCTTGTTTGGATATCATGGACTTCTATTTGCACTTTTTTGTGTATAATTTTTGAGTAGTTGACAACAGCAGATCATTCTATTCAGGTCCCACAAGTTCTTGTAGAATGGTTTGCCCTGTTATTTTTATCTGCTGCTGTCCTCTTTGAACTGAAATGACCTGCTTTTGGGATTTGGTTCCCTCATCTGATGATTTCTATTATAATGCAGATTGGCCAGGGAACCTACAGTAATGTTTATAGGGCTCGTGACCTTGATCAGAAGAAGATTGTTGCTTTGAAGAAAGTAAGGTTTGATAACCTGGAACCTGAGAGTGTTCGCTTCATGGCCAGGGAAATTCACATCTTGCGCAGGCTTGACCATCCTAATGTAATAAAGTTAGAAGGCCTAGTTACATCAAGGATGTCATGCAGCTTGTACCTTGTGTTTGAGTACATGGAGCATGATTTGGCTGGGCTTGCCTCACACCCTGGTCTGAATTTTACAGAAGCCCAGGTAATTTTGGCAGTTTGGTTCTAATAGATTCTAATTCAATGGGTGTTTGCATTTTGCCGTGACAGGCTATCAGCTGCTAACTATGAAATTCATACGTATTTTATTGTTAACATCTGCTAGTTTTACATGCTCCTTATCCTCCAAGATCATCCATGTGTAAATTGTCAATCTTAAAAGGTAGAACAGGTTTGATATTTGACTCATGCTTGTATGCTTTGGATGTTGTGGTCTAATATGTATATGCTGGCAGGTGAAATGTTACATGCAACAACTTTTACGAGGACTTGATCACTGTCACAGCCGTGGTGTTCTACACCGTGATATAAAGGGTTCCAACCTATTAATTGACAACAATGGTATCTTGAAAATTGCAGACTTTGGACTAGCAAGTTTTTATGATCCTGCCCAGGTTCAGCCACTGACAAGCCGAGTAGTGACTCTTTGGTACCGTCCTCCAGAGCTTCTACTTGGAGCTACCTACTATGGGATAGCTGTTGATTTATGGAGTACAGGTTGCATACTTGCGGAATTGTATGCTGGCAAGCCTATTATGCCAGGGAGAACTGAGGTGCTCTCCTTTTCTATTCTCGAGAAAAAAAAATGTCTTTTAGGGTTCTCCACCAAACAGAGTGTTTCTCTTAGATGCTTGCTATTTCATGTTATAATATACTGCAATGCAGATTATTTTTCATGGGCCATCATTCCAAGTACAATGTTGAACTAATTATTGCCAGATACAAATTTTATCCCGTGCTAACTTCTAGATAGTTATTGCTTTGAAGATTGTCGAATTACATCCTGTCAGCAAAAAACCCACTAAATGGATCATTAACATCTTCTCCACCCTACGCAGAAGTGCCTAATTCTTTTCAGCATTTAGAAACTCAACTCCACATTCCAAGCTGTTGGGCAATGCAAGAAACATAGTCATGCACTTTCTACTACTATAACACTTAACACAAACACTAGGTGATAATACCTTATGAGTTCTCACCTTTGACAAATCATGGGTGTTGATCATAGGTAACCGTGTCTTGATGTTTACTTTAACCTTGGAGGGTGCCTTATTTTTTCTATAAATTTGGTCAAAGGTAAAAATAAGGGAACTCGAGTAAGAATATGTTTTAGCAGTGTTGCAAGCTATTGTAAAAGTTTATTTAAAAAGAGACCTCAAGCAAAGACCTAACAGAGTCTGATATGTCTGAATTTCTTTATCCTTTTGCAAAATTCTTATAATATGAAAAAGAAAAAGGATTTATCAAAAAGAAAAGATTGAAAGAGAGAATAATTATCACAAGATGCCGTATCCCTTTTCTGCTTTCTTATAATCTATGTAAGTGTCATAAAAAACATTAGTGCAGCTACTTAAAATGTTGATGATTAGTTTGCATGCCTCTGCCTTGTAGGTGGAGCAGCTGCATAAAATTTTCAAGCTGTGTGGCTCACCTTCTGAAGATTATTGGAGAAAATCAAAGTTGCCTCATGCGACTATCTTTAAGCCTCAGCAGCCTTATAGACGCTGTGTTGCAGAAACATTTAAGGAATTCCCAGCACCAGCTTTAGCTCTTATGGAGACCCTGCTCGCCATTGATCCTGCAGATCGTGGATCTGCAGCTTCTGCTCTGAGGAGTGAGGTATGAGGTATCCATGAACTATGTATCTCAAATTCCCCTTCCCTTTTTGTGAGTGTTTTTTGTCCCTTTGGGGGTGGGGGGATTTGGTGTTACATTGGAAAGTGGTTTATGGTCTTCTTGGTATTTTTTGATTCAGAGATACATATTGGCTTCAATTAGAAGATCTATATTGCTACACATGATAGTGCATATATTTCAATTCTTTTTACCTAATAAGTAAATCACTCATTAACATTTCTTTCATTTTTAATTCGATCTTTCTAATAATTTTGTCTAGGATTTTTGTTATTATTGTCACTGAAATACATTTTGAGACTGAAGTCTGTTTTCCTTCCAACTCATGTGATACCATGTTGTTGCAATCTAAAAGTCACTGGAAGAGTTTGTGTTTATGTAATTGGACGGAGGTAAATCCTGTTAAACATTCAAGTTCACCTGGTGCCATCAGCAAAGACACAATAGCAGGCAATTCACACCACTCTGAAGTTGTATCATAAGGGGTTTAGATTGTGACAGGTCTTTAGCCATCTCATTGCATATATTAGGTTTCAGATCTCTCTATTATGCTTCATTGTATTTTTCCACAACTAATCAACTTTACCAAACTTTTGTGGCTGCTCCTTTGATTCATTCCACTTTGTTTCTTCACAAAAGCACCCAAGCCCAGTTTTCTCAATGGTGATTGTGTTTCTGTTAATCACATTTTGTCACTGCTAGCCTGCAACTATACGGGGTTGAGTTTTCATCAATAATCTGTCGCCAAATGCTGTGTTGCTTTTAGGATTTATTTTCTGTCCCTTGATCTCACTCGAAGACTCCTACAATTTCACTCTTTTATGCACTTTGTATATTTTGGTGTATCACATTTAGTTTGTGAATTTTCGACAACCATGAACAGTTTTGAATTTTAGTTGGTGGTTGATGAGTGTTTTCTTTTTTCTGTGATCAATTAAAAGAGAACTGTCCTTCATTTCCCTATGCTTCCTTCTATGTAACATGCTCTTTGAAAAAAAAATTGCATCTTATACAAGAGTGTGCATGTTCTTTTTGTGTTTTCTTTTCACCTTGCTATTTGTCAACCTTTTTGACGTAGCTCAGTTAACTGATCTTATATATTTATTTTTTCTGTGATGTTTTCTTTCTGTGTATGTTTTCTTATATATGTTATTTCTTCTTTTTGTGCATGTCTTCTTTTTTCTGTGATCAATTAAAAGAGAACCGTCCTTCATTTCCCTATGCTTCCTTCTATGTAACATGTTCTTTGAAAAAAAAACTGCATCTTGTACAAGAGTGTGTATGTTCTTTTTGTGTTTTCTTTTCACCATGCAATTTGTCAACCTTTTTGATGTAGCTCTGGTAACTGATCGTATATTTTTATTTTTGAGTTCCTTATTTGATATTATAGCTTCTTATGCAGCACAGCTATTTTTTTTTGTAATCTTAACATAATTTTGGAGAAATACCATCCATTTAATGTAACATATTGGTCCAAAACAGTTGGTAGCAAGTGTTCATTTAACCTTTTCTTTTTAGACAAATAAATAAATCATAAGATGAGTATAATCTTCATGGCTGGCTGAGGTTGGCTCTAGTATTTATAGTTCTATTTTACAATTCTCTCTCTTGCTTTCTGTTAATTTGTATTTGACTTGTTTAGTTTTGTTTAAAGTTCTTTACGACCAAGCCGCTTCCTTGTGATCCTTCAAGTTTGCCTGATTATCCTCCTAGCAAAGAGTTTGATGCAAAAATGCGAGATGAAGAAGCTAGAAGGTAAACATTGTAAAAGAACAGAAAAAAAGTTTTTCTCCAATTTATTGTTCATTTAATCTTTTGATGGAAGGCTTCTGGCAAAGGCCCGGAAAAAAAGCTTTAAAAGATTTCGTTTTTGGCATGTTGGCCGCAGTTAATGGCATTGTTAAAATATAGAAGTTGCGTGCACTAGTTGAGAAAAGAGAAAAAATAGTTGAAGTAGGAATCAATTTGAATCAGATGAATGCAGTGTCTGTTAACATAATTTTGTATTTTGGTTGTGACAGTTGCCTTAGTGCCCTTGCTCATATTGCTTATTGTGTGTTTCTTACTGATCCACTAAACTATCCTTCGTGCTTCTATCACTGATGGAATCCTTGACTTGTAAATGTAGTGTAGTTTGCTAACAATCCCATTTTTTGTTCACACAAACAGACAAGGAGCAGCAGGAAGCAAGGGCCAGAAACCTGACATGGAAAGAAGAGGGCAAAGAGAATCTCGAGCTGTTCCAGCACCTGATGCCAATGCTGAGCTAGTTTTATCAATGCAGGTGATTTCTTTAAGATAACCTTAGCTCTCTCAGGACACTTTTTTGCATGTGTGTGTGTGCGGTTGGGGAAGTATTGTGATTAGGAGATGGGTATGTAGGCTTGCTGGGCCATGTGGTGAGGTTCAGAGAATTGCTGAGTTGAAAGATTGGTCAGAAGAGAAAGGAAGTTTTTTTTAAAGCTAGCTCTGTTATAGATGAAACTAGTAAACAAGCCAGTCATAACACGAAGTCTTAGAACACTTCTTACTGCACTCTTCTCAGAACAATGAAGTATAAAGTAATGTGCCATCTTGCCATTCTGATCACATGGAAATTGCAATTCTCCACTACAGAAAACAGCTTTGTACAAAAGGCACTTTGTGAGACACAAGAAATCTTATCTAGTTTCTTTCTTTTGTCCTCTCTCTCGCACTCTCCATCTTCCTTATGCCTTGAAAGCAGCAAGTCATACTTTTTTTTTTTATCAAACTACATCTGACTACTGTCCTTTTGAGCTGCTCCAGCCCTCTTTTAAGCATTATTACCTAAACAATTGATTGTTTCTTGCTGTTCTATTTTCATGAATTATCTCTTTTACTGTTGACTCCCTTTATTTTTTGGCACTCCATTTGATTAAATTTGATTTTACTAATGAAATTTATATCAATGGATTGCGCTCTAATTACAGAAAAGACATGGTCGTCCAAATTCCAAGAGCCGGAGTGAGAAGTTTAATCCCCATCCTGAGGAAGTTGCTTCTGGCTTTCCAATTGATCCCCCTAGACCATCACAAGCTGCAGAATCAAACATGGATCCTCAGGGTCATCAGCATAAGAGAGCCTCACATTCTGGGCCACTGTCTCACCGTTCTGGATGGGCAAAGGCTGGCAGAAACCCCGATGATGCTCCTAAGATTTACACGGGGGCTGACCTGTCAACAATTTCAAGCTTAGAGGCGGCGCGGAGGAGTTTATTATCTGAAGATCACAGAGAAAGGTCTGGCCTATCACAACCGGAAGTTCCAAAACTAATGGCACGGTTTCCAGGATCCTTCAAGGAAACCTCAGAATCCTTTGCCCAACAGGATCCACAGCGTCTGTCACAGGGTGTTGCAGGTTCCCACCAAAAGGAAGATGGGAGAAATAACAGTAAAGATCCTGTCCTTGTAAGTCACTTCACAATTCAGTTTTCTTTTATTTCGTTGTTTGTTTATTTTTTTTTGCTTTTTTGCTTAACCTTTCAGTGAATTTTTTAACCACTTGGCTGCTTTGTCTTGGTCTGCATCATATCATGCAAGTTGTTTATAAACCGTCTTTTCTAAGTTGATTGATTTACAATTTCATGTTTCCTGAATTCTGAGGAGCCTTTTTTTTGTGTGTTTCCTGATTCATGGTTCTTGTTAATTTGGATCCAGCTTGGCTATGGGTCAAAGGCTCACAAAATCCACTATTCTGGTCCATTGATAGTTCCATCGGGGAACATGGATCAGATGCTGAAGGATCATGATCGCCAGATCCAAGAAGCTGTTAGACGAGCACGCTTTGACAAGGCAAGGGTTAGAAAAGTCCAGGCTGAAAGCTACCAAATATCAGCCAATTCATTATTTGTTTCAGGTCGATGAGGTAAGCCCCAAATGAGAAGTATTGCTGGGACTCTTGAGAGTAATTTGATTGGTGGTTTCCTTATGTGAAATATGAGTTAAAAACCGTTGGTTGGGGTTTTTGTATATGTTCTTAGAAAGATAGCTAGTGGCCATTTTAGCTACAAGATTATAGCTCACTGATAAATCTCCCCTCTCTGCAATTTATCACATGTATTTACTTTCCACTATCACTGCAATCTCAAAATTATTGACCATTCTTGGAGAGCATTTGTATTAGCCATAAGATGTAGAGTATCTGGATGATGTGAAATTATTCCACGGTGTGGAAAGACAAATGTTGCATCCACCATACCCAAGATGTAGAGTATCTGCTGAGTGCGTTATTATCCTTCCAAAACAAGGAGGTGCATGCACTAAGTTGCAATTACAAGACCGGTGATGGATGGCACTTGACAGTAACGAACCCAGTTCTTGAAGCTTCGGGCTCCACCATGTGCTACTATTCTTCTTAAATAACTCCTTTCTCCAATTTACAATAGCAGTCGAGTTACAGTTTCAGCTCTTCGAGCTTGTTACTTTATGGCACTGCAGAGCTACAATCTGGCACGCTTTCCCTCACCGGAGACATCACATTTTCTGGTGGTAGAGGCCTCTACAAGGATTCCCACAAGATACCCGAACTCCTCAAAGCTCCTGTCATTCTCGTCCTCTTTCACCTTCTCCATCACCCCTTACAACAATTCCCCCCCTGGTCATGGTTTTGCATTCATTCTCGTGCCTTCTCTAGGTATTGAAGGTGCCTCTTGACAACGGCATCTTGGTTTCTTGAACAGCACCAATGATGGTTACCCCCAACAACCATGTTTTAGGCATTGAATTCGACGTTCAAGAATTCAATGATATTAATGATAAACATGTCATGAACGCGCACTCTCTTCTTTGGTTGCCAAGGAAGCCGGATATTGGTCTTATGCAAAGAACGATCGAAGCAAGACTAATTGGTCTTTCCAAGAGTTGAGCGTAACCATGGCTCCTTCACACACACACACAGTGAGGCCACTGATTAATGTTCCTCTAGACCTTTCTAAGGTATTTCTTGATGAAATGTATGTGGGTTTCTGTGCATCTACTGGGAATCTTATCGCAAATCACAAAACTTTGAGGGGGACCTTCAAAGTGGATTTGATTATCATCTTCCAAGAGTTCACATTCAATGGGATCTGTTCTTCACATCATGTTAATTTGGTCTACATTTAGGAAGGTGGACCAGTGGTCCAGAGACGGCCTAACTATCATCTTCGTATTCATAAACAAATCTCATTGAACTTGAAAACACATTTCAAGTTCACTGAATGTTTAGCAGTAACTGCCCACCACAAATAAAATTAATGGTTGTTTAAAAGACAATGGATTATTGATCATGGAAATAACCATGGAGGCGTTTGGTGAACGGACGAGACGAGAAAGAGGATGAAACTGAGTTACGTGACAGATAAAAAATAAAATAAAAAATAAAAATTGTTTTTATTATATAAATTCATGACATGTTTTACCAAGAATGAATGTTCAAGGGAAGGGAAGCTACAAAATATGAGAACTCATACTCAAAGTGGACCAGCAAGAAACCATGAGTCTCAAATCCTAGTCCAAACCCTAAGAAGCGTGGCCATTTTCAGTGCATGAGTTTTTTTTTTTTTTTTTTTAATTTGATTTAATTTAGAATTTTTAAACTAATTAAAATATATTTTATTATTAAAATCGAGGTAATGGAGGTTCATTAAATGTTTTTTTTTCTTTATATTTTTGGATGGAAAATGGTTGGATTCTATGTTTTTGGGGTTCAAGTTTTTGAATCCTAATTTTTCAATCACGAAGACATTTTTTATGACTAGAAAAAATAGTAGACAAATAATGTGTAATTTGACTGTCAAAAAAACATATTTTTTGTCTAATTTTTTAAAAATAAAAGTGAACATCGTGTTTTTTTTAGAAAAATCAGACATGCAAACTTGAGTTTCTAGACCCCAGAACCTATAGGTTTTCATGTGGGCCAAACATGTAGGCTTATTCTTCTAGCCCGTGCTTGCTTAGCCTTGTATTTTTTTTTTATCTCTTTTTGTATTTTATAATTAGATTATTTTAAAATAAATTTATTTAAATGATGTTTAAATAATAATCCAATTATATCATTATTTTCAAATAATATTAGTATATTATATTATAATATTAATAATTTATCCCAGAATAATTATATATAAATTTAATGTGCATGATTTTCTAAATATAAATGAAATATCTATTTGTTTTATATATGTTTTCAAGTTTGTTATTATTATTATTATTATTTTTTAATACATTCATATCAAAATTATAAATTTATTATTTTTTATTAACACTTATTATTAAGATTATAATAAGTTCTTATTTAAAAAACATTACTTCTTATAAAAACAATTTGTAAAAAAGAAGTCTTTTTTTTTAAATCATTAAATCTTTTAATGGAAAGAGATTTTGATTAAAATATTTTTTTTTAAATATTGAATTTAATTGCTTGCACTTTCCATGCAATATTAAAAAGATTTTTTTTAATATTTTTTTTTTTTAAATCATTAATATTTTTTAAATATTGAATTTAATTGCTTGCAGTTTGTATGCAATAAACAATATATATATAACAAAATATATATATATATATATATTTTAAAAAATGCATTAATAAAAAAACAAAAAAATGAATTTATATTAACAATTATAATTATAACTTTTCTTCTTAATTTTATTTTCACATTGATAACTTTTTTCCTGAATTTATTTATGCCAAGCTTTGTTTTCCTAAAAAATTATATTTGTAATTATTTTTT
>Ga0307515_10008286_pt1 | contig 20285 bp, 9 predicted proteins | sample 17_EM_MG_FD_194513 | JGI IMG/M metagenome (GOLD analysis project Ga0307515, IMG submission 194513) | Populus trichocarpa ectomycorrhiza microbial communities from riparian zone in the Pacific Northwest, United States - 17_EM | ecosystem: Host-associated > Plants > Roots > Unclassified | place...
TGCCAATTCAAGGCCAACCTCCTTGTATGAATTCTTTCTTTTTCAACCTTTCATGCTAATAATAGGATGATCATCAATCGAGATTGTCTGTTTCTCTAAATGGTTTTTTCTTCTCGTGTTGTATCTACCCCATAAGATTCATGAATTTTTTCCCATTAACTACATGCATTGCAATTTATATATAGTTTCATCTCTCACAGCCAAGACCCCAATAAACACTAAATATGCCTCACTGTATATTAAAATGTCTGTCTACGATATATATAATGTTTACAATGACTATTTTTTAGAACTTGTTTTGGTTTCATTCAATGAATTTACCAGTGAAGACTTTAGAGAATAAGAAAAGTGAATTTTAATACATCAAACTGTTGTTATCAGTCATGCTAGACACGTATCGCGCTTCCAATATGACACGTCATTAATTTAAAATTTTTGACTTGAATGTTAATATAATATAGAATAGATAATACATAATAGATAATTACTGGTCTTCAATATTGCTGACCCGTAATTTATAGTTCCACCACCTACATCCTTATTTGGGGTAAAATTTGATTTTTTTTTTTTATAAATTAATTGTTTATGTTTTTGAATTGTTTTAATGTGTTAATTTTAAAAAATAAAAATATTATTATTTGAATATATTTTTAAATAAAAAACATTAAAAAAAAATCACAACACCCTCTCGCCACCGTTGTCAACAAAAAAGGAGGGTGATTCTTCCGTGAACTTTCATATGTCGTATCAATGCATCTACAAGGAGGGTGATTTCGGGGGACTCTATAGATGCAGCATGCCGGGGAGAAAGCCTTCTTGATCTTCAATTGCTCCCTCAAAGAATTGGCTAACTCATTGATATCAAGTGGAATCTCATCGCTCTGATCCATTATATATAAAAGAATTGGCTAACTCTCAAGGCTTCAGTGGTCATGACTTGTTATTTAGAAACATTATGTTCATTTATTTCCTTCAATAATTATGTTTTACACTTAAAAGAATAATTAGTATCATCTATCCACCTTATTACCAAAACTTAATGTTCTAACTCAATTATATGATTGGATTCATAAATCCAAATCAATATTTATGGCTTGTGTTTTCAAATATATTTTCTGGATTCCTTAACTTCATTCATACAATTTGCTTGATACTTAAAACTAACTTCATGTATTTATTTATCCCATTTATTTATTTAGCCTATTCATCACTTTTCTAGATTTATCAATCTCGTCCATACACTTAGTTAATGCTTTAAACCAACCTTTTTGGATTCACTCGATTCATTTCCATACTCGAACTCGTATGCTACATTATCTATAATCACTAATTCTTTTTAATTACACGTACTCATACTTCCAAACATAACATCTCTCTTCATCATGGCCAGATTAAAATTTAGTATACTAGGTCTGCTGTTGCGGTCAATTCAAATTCCATATATTAAATTTCACCATTGCGGTTAAATTAAGATTCACATATAAGTTCCTACCATAAAATCATATTTCTTTTCATATTATTTTTCCCTGCCCCGTAGGTGTATTTCACTTAATGTCATTACCCTATTCTGAAGGTATACATACAATAATTTTTTTGCTCCATAGATATATTTCACATAACATTTATTTCTTGCCCCTTGGACATAAATTATATAACATTATCTTTATTAAATTATCTATTTCAACACTTTAGTGCATTTACTTTCTGCATCCAACATGATAACATACTTACCCCAAGTGAATTTAATATCACGAGTGACAACTACAATACATTTCATGTTCATTACAACCTATCACTGATTTATCATTATAAGTAGTAAAGTTATCAAATTTAATGAAATTTCAGTAGAGTTTTTTCTATACAGAAGGAGATTTAGTGCTGAAAAAGGTTTCACCAATCCCTAGGGTAGATTAAAGTAAATAAGCACCTAATTATGAAGGTCCTTATGTAGTAAAGAAAATATTTTTAGAAGAAGCCCTTATTTTATCACATATGATGGATGAGAATTGTTAAAGCTTGTAAATTTAGATGTTATAAAGAAGTACTATGCTTAAAGTTGTACTTGTTTCTCCTAATGCAATAAAAAAGTTGAAATTTGGCTAAATTTTATTCAGAGTATTTTGTTTTTCTCATGATTGTCCTCTTTCTTTAACATAACTACTACCTAAATTTCCTACTTTATAATCATGTTCCTAAAAACCCATATTCCTCACTTCATGAATGATATTGATATTAATTGAATAAACTAGGTAGATAAAAGGAAATTAAAAAAAAAATAAAAAGATTAGTTTTATTTATCTACTTAATAAACAATTGGGATACTACGAAAGAAAAACAAAAAAATCAAGCATCAGGACATAATAAATGCCTAGTAAGGATGGATATCGAAGGGAGTTATGATAAGGTATCAAGGGACCAAAACATGAAATAGAATGAACAAAATACAACTATGAAAAGAACTCTTGAGGGCAAGTTAGGGGGTAAATGAAGCTTCAAGACAAAAATAATCATTAACAGATTTCAAAGACAATAACAATGAGAAATTAGGGCAGGAAAATATTAAAGGGTTCAAACTAGATCACCTATTCAAAAGTAGAACTCAAGCAAATAAGTGAGTCTACTATCATAAGTATAAGATGAATGAATTGAGGCAAGAGTCTAAGACAATGTAAAGAGGTTTCCGTATTTCAAGTAACCCATTTCTAAATTCTCATGTCAAGTTAATAACCTAACAATTTGGACCGATTTCTTAATTTAATTTCGAGGTTGGTCATTTAATAATTTTGATCAATTTTTAAATTCTTGTATCAAGTTTGGTCACCTAATAGTTTGGACCCATTTTTAGATTTCATTTCGAGGTTGATCACTTAACAATTTTAACCCATTTTTAAATTCTCATATCGAGGTTGATCATCTAATAATTTGAATTTATTTTTAAATTCTCATATCAAGATTTTTCACCAAACAAATTGGATCCATTTTTAAATTTCATGTTTAGGTTGGTCACCTAACAATTTAGACCCGTTTAGATTTTGTGTTGTGTTTATTTTTCTTTTTCTTACGAACTTACTATATAAAGCCAAAGGAAAATGCATTTTGCAATGTCTATATACAATAAGTATTGTAAAGAGAGGGCAACTATCATAATCCATTTTTATCCCTGGTTTTTCCTGTATTTTCAATGTAATTTTGTTAATTCCTGTCATTTTCATGTTTTTGGGCACTTTTTTTCGTTTCATTTCATTTTTATTTTTGTGTGATAAAATAGAAAAAAATAATAAAAAAATAAAATAAAAATATAGGGAGTAAAATGAGATGCAAGGAAAAATAGGGACTGAGATGATTGATGACTAAATAATATAATTGGAGATCAAATTAAATGAGTAAAAAATTGATGTGAACCTTGTGATCACGTGGTCATGCAACCCACACGCAAAGACACCAATTTCCCAGAAAGCCAAGTAAATCAGGTTTGATAGGAGTGTGACACAAATATAACTTGTACCTAGGCATCAACACTATTAGAAATGGAAACCCTCACCCAACGAATATTAATTTGTGAACGAGAAGTATAAGGATGACGCCACGAAATCAGTTGTTCTTCGATAAATCATTTTTTTAGTTCTTTAGAGAACCAAGGAAGGGAGATTATCCCACCAACACACAACAAGTGCGACAAATAAGAAATTTTATTAATTTGAATTGTCTAACTTACATATTTGGTTATGCCTTTATTTATACTGACTCTAGACTAAAACAAACCCTAATAGACCCCTTATGTGGATTTATATGATGCCCACTTAAAATTAAAAACCAAATAATATAAATAAACCTTAAACTAAGAAGAAAATAATAATAATAATAATAATAATAATAATAATAATAATAATAATAATAATAATAATAATTCTGAATTTAATATCCTAAATATGATATGATCATATTTGCTGCCCTTTAGAAGTTCCATATAAGTTAGGAGAATCAAATCTGAAGTTGCCTCCTCTTTAGTTTCCTTGTTTGCAAAGTATTCTTAGCTAACTTGGAAACTTATTTAATGATGATAGAATAATTGTTTCCATACACCATAAGAATTCCATATTAATATGGAGTCCATACCACACATGGAAACTATGCCCATTAAATATCCTTGCAAGACTATGAAATTTCCAAAACCAGATGCCACATCCTTATAGGAAAAGAATCCTAGCCAAATAGAAAGTCCACAAGTCCAAAGGAAGTAAATAACAAAATTTATACAACCTCTGTTGACCAGTATTTCCATGCCTTCCCGAAATCTGATTTACTTGAAATTTTAACCCAATGTAAGACAATATGTCAAGAGACTCCATGTATAATTTCAGCCCGATCCAACGGTCAGATTAAGAATTATGATGGTTTCTATAAAACTGGACTGTTGAGCATTTTACGTCAGAATCCGAATTTGATTGTTTTTCATTGCCCGGATCGTATCATTCCGTCTCTCTTCAAGATGATTCATCCTTGAATCATTAACAAGGATAATGGACAAATTTTGATCCTTTTTTTGAAGCCTTTAAAATTCTTTTTTTGCCAACAATCGTCGCCAAGAACTTTGGATGAAGGTAGCAGCCTTTTTCTTTCGTCTATAATCATTGCGGTGTTTTTGCTCCTCTCTTTTTGAAGCTTGTTGGGCATCGACTAATGCCGTTAACACAAGAAGTTCTTACTGTATCTCTCCCCTAGAATACGGGATAGACTCTTGGTTTCATTTTTGAGAACACTAATCTCTTTATTTCTCTCCCTTTGATACCACCTCTCCTTTTGAATCCTCCTCTTCTTTTGCCATAAAACCTCGTTAGAATACATGAAATCCTGATTGTAATACTCCCTTTGCATTTTTTTTATATCAGAACCTAAAACGAAAGCTAATGAAATAAAAAAAGTAAGAAGACACTGAGGACTAAAAACTAACCTAAAATTATATGGACTTTCAATTGACAAACATAACAAGCCCCTTTAAACCCAAAAAAAGGACCCTAAACCAAACAACCTCCAAATGGTCTGAAATTTGATATTTAAAGTGAATTCATGCTAATAAACTAGAATATCAAGTTTGATTTAATTCCGAATTGATTTGATATATGGACGCGAAACTGATGTGAATCAACCCCTTTAAAACTTGAATTTGGAACCTAAACCAAATGATGTCCAAATGAGTTGAAAATTGATATATTGTTCGATTTCACCCTAAATAACCAGAATATCAATTTTGACACAATTACAATATGGTTTGATAAGTGGACGTAAAAGAAGCAAAACAAACCCATTTCTCCTAAATAACGTTTTCTGATTTTTTTTTTACTCTAAAAAGAAATTCTGGAAAGAAAGAATAACATGACACCTTTTTTTATCCCAAAAGACTCATTTCAATTGAACTAATCAAGAATAACAAGATCAGACCCGAAACAAAGACAACACAAAGAAAAATTGACGCAGAAGCTAAAAACAAAAATACAAGAAATAAAAGGATATAACCTGGTTAATGGAGCCAAGCTCTGATACCAAATGATGTGAACCTCGTGATAACGTAGTCACGCAACCCACATGTAAAGACACCAATTTCCTGAAAAGCCAAGTAAATCAACCTTGATAGGAGTGTGACACAAAGATAACTTGTACCTAGGTACCAACACTATAGGAAACGGAAACCCTCACCTAATGAATATTGATTCACGAATGAGAAGTATAAGGATGACGCCACGAAGTCAGTTGTTCTTTGATAAGTCATTTTTCAGTTCTTTAGAGAACCAAGAAAATGAGATTGTCTCACAAACACACAACAAGTGCAACAAACAAGAAGTTTTATTAATCTAAATTATCTAACGTACATATCTGGTTATGCCTTTATTTATACTGACTCTAGAATGAAACAAACCCTAATGGACCCCTTATGTGGACTTATATGATGCCCACTTACAATTAAACCCAAATAATATAAATAAACCCTAAACTAAGAAGAAAATAATAATAATAATAATAATAATAATAATAATAATAATTATTATTATTATTATTATTATTATTATTATTATTATTATTATTATTATTATTATGAATTTAATATCCTAAATATGATGTGATTAGGTTTACTACCCTTTAGAAGTCCCATATAAGTTAGGAGAATCAAATCTAAAGTTGCCTCCTCTTTAGTTTCCTTGTTTGCAAATTATTCTTAGCTGACTTGGAAACTTATTTAATGAGAATATAATAATTGTTTCCATACACCATTAGGATTCCACGTTAATATGGAGTCCATACCACATATAGAAACTATGTCCATTAAATAGCCTTGTAAGACTAGAAAATTCTCAAAACCAGCTGCCACATCCTTGTAGGAAAAGAATCCTAGCCAAATAGGAAATCCATATGTCAAAAAGAAGTAAATAATAAAATTTATACAGCCTTTGTTGACCAGTATTTCCATGCCTTTCCAAACTCTGATTTACCTGAAATTTTAACCTAAGGTAGGACAACATGTTAGGAGACTCCACATAAAATTTCAACTCGATACAACAGTTGGATTGAAAATTATAAATATTTCTGTAAAACTAGATAGTTGCGTATTTTACGTCAGAATCCGAATTTGATTGTTTTTTCATTGCCCGGATCGTATAAAAAATAAATAGGAAATCAAGCTCAGATTGGAAAAATAAATACATAAACATGTTGACACTGAAAGAAAATAAAAAAAATATCCTAATTCAATGAGGAGATAAAATAAAATCTTGCAAAATATTATTTTTCATGTTTGTTATTTTTGTTTTTTTTAGGAACCTTAATAATATAAATACAATGGTACATAAACTTAGAAGAGATTAAAAAAAAAAGACCAGAAAAGAGCAAAAACTAGCATTTGTTTTTGTGGATTTTGAATTATGAAGTGTTGATTGCACTACACCATTAAATAGTTTTACCGACAGATTATTTCCGTTGGTGTAAGACACACAATTCATCAGAATTTTTTTTACTGACAGCATCACCGACGGAATCCATCTGTTGGAATATTGATTGTCAGTAATTCCCATTTCTGTCGCTACTTCTGTCGAAAAAAAAACACCGACGGTCTTACAGACGAATAAAGAGTGTCAAATTTTTTTTTTTCACGCTAGAACTTTACTGATAGAATTATTTTTTCTGTATTTCCAACATTTAATCACCGACGGCCAGTCCGTCGGTAATTGTGGCATGGACAATAAATATTTTAGAACTCTCTGTAAAATACCGACAGATACAGTCCGTCGGTAGTGTCAACGGTAATTCACCGACGGTGTTATTTCGTCGGTGAATGTGGCATGAGCAGTAAATTTTTTTCAACTCTTTGTTTAATACTGACGGACCTGTTCTGTCTGTAAGGCCATAGGTATTTATTTAAAAATATTTTTTAAAAAAATTATTTAGAATAAATAATTTTTTTTAAAAAATACTATATTGATTAATAGTAAAAAAACTAATTAACCAAATAAAATTATATTAAACATTAAAAATATAAAAATAATGTTAAATAATATTCATCCAAATATTCACTACAAATTTAATGTGTTTCAAAAACAAAATTAAACTAGAATAACAGCGGAGCTGGAGGAGGAGGAGGAGGAAGCTGGTTGTTCCCGGGACCGTACGGCCAAAAATAGGTTGCACATGTATCACATCACCCATCCTTGATCTATTGTCCATGACCATTTGACGGAGCTGTTCATAATTCATCTAGAGTCGTTCATATTGTTGTTTCAAGGCCATGAACTCCTCAGACTGGGTGCTCAATACTGATGAAGAGCTCTCAACGGTTGAGACACTACGGGCCGCCCGCAAGTTTTCGACCGTAGTGTTGGAGAGCCCGTAGACCCGATTTTTATTGGGTCCACCAGACGATCCTACCTCCATCAACAAATTCGGATCGAAATCCAGATGGGTCGAATGATTCTCCCCATATCTCTCCCTCAACCGGCTATTATAGGTCTCCTGAATTTTATTTTTTTAAATCATCATATTCAATTGAAGAAAATAATAACTTACAAAATAAAATGATTGAACGAACATACCACGAAGTGTTGAGCACAGTTATCCACGAACTGTTACACCCTCTTTTGGCAGTTTTCACTCCGCATGTGCGTCTCGACAAACAGCTCCATTGGGCTCGGCTCATGTCCAAGAGATGTAGCCTGTAAGAAAAAAAATGTTGCAAGTTAAATATATTTATAAGCAACAACAAATTAATTAATGATATATTTTATTTAAATTAATCTTACCATCCGCTTCGCATGTGTACTGAACGGAACGGAGCCGCCGGTGTGCGTGGTCACCGAACCATGAATTTATTGGTTCTGGTTGTAGGCACCGGACTGTGAGTGTTGTGCGAACTACTTAGACGTCACGTGCTCAATATATTGCGTCCATATATTTCCCCGAGATGAATGGCGGTTTGAATTCCTGCCAAATCGACACTTCATTCCAGCCTTCTAGACCATTATCTCTTGCATATCTTTTTGTTTTTTTTTGTGTGTCATACCAAAAATCACGCAACCTACTTCCATGTAACAAATTAGAATTTAGAACATAAAATTATAAAACAAAAAAATTATATTATTTTCGATGTTACCTAGTTGCCGCGTGATTCTCCTATACCCTCCTCACAATATTGTTGTTGGCGCTATCCCACTCAAATTTGTGTTGTGTATAAATAATTCATTTAAAATAAAAATAGTACAAGATATAAAATTATAAAAATAATTTATTAAAAATAAGCTGGAAATTAGAAGTTAACACCTACCTAAAATCGTCGAAACCATGCATCGATATTAGGTCTCCACTCAGGATATCTGGAAACCTGACTCCCTTGAAATAATGGAATCTCCATCGATGATTTAAACACCGATGTTATAATCCGGGCAGCCTCAATGTTTGTGAACCTGAAATTAAATAAAATTAATAAAATATTAATTAGTTGTTCATAAATTATGTTATAAGTATAAAAAAAACTAAAACCTAAACAAACTGACATTGAAAGGTCATCCTTCCAATGTGCCTGGTACTTGCAGGTGAATTGACCCCGTTGTGAAGGCACACCGCCTCTGCGCTATGAAACCGTGCTAGAAGAGGCAACATCACAAGTTGGCGCAGGTGCCTCTTCTTGATCAGCACCTAAGGATAAGTCATCCTCGCTGCTAGAAGAACTAGCTGCAACCGTTTGCTGACGACATGCTGTTGATTTCATTCTACGCAACTACACAAATTTATACAAATAATTATATAATTAAATTCAATTATTTAAAAAACATTCGGCAACACCTCCTCTATACCGGAGACTACCCATAATTTTCAAACCTGCAAATATTTACAATAACCACAAACCAATTGACTCCATTGAAAAATCTTATATACAACCTAACATCTATAGAAATTTAACATCTATATATTTTCAACTAACATCTATAGAATTACATAAATGACAATTAAAATTAATGGAAATAATAAAAAACATAACAAACAATAATAGAATAAATTTGAGATAAAATAATTAAATTGAATTCTTCATTTCCAATTACCATTTCTAAGGTAAATTCAACAATAACAATTAAAATTCAACAAAATTTTCAGATAATTATTACAATACAAACAATAAAATAATTAAATTTTCATTCTACACCTACATAAATTTATACGAATAATTACATAATTAAATTCAATTATTTAAAAAACATTCGTCAACACCTCCCCTATATTAGAGACTACCCACAATTTTCATACCTACAAATATTGATAATATCCACAAGCCAATTGACTCCATTGCAAAATCTTATATACAACCTAACATCTATAGAAATTTACATCTATATATTTTCAATTAACATTTATACAAATTCATAAATAACAATTAAAATTAATTGAAATGATAAAAAACATAACAAGCAATAATATAATAAAATTAAGATAAAATAATTAAATTTAATTATAGATTTCAATTAACATTTTTAAGGTAAATTCAACAATAACAATTCAAATTTAACAAAATTTTCAATTATTATGGCAATACAAACAATAAAATAAATTGAACAAATAAAAAGAAAAAAACTAAAGACTTTAGGAATGAAAAATGTTTACCTTAATAGTGTGTTGATTTCAAGATTTTATCTACGAATAATACACAAAACAAAAAACACAACAAAAATAATCATAACTAAAATAAAAAAAAGTAAAAAAATACAAAGATAAAGAAAGGAGAATACATACATTTTAATATGTTGAAAACTACAATTAAAACAATAAAAATTCGCACCAATTCTTGCAAAAACAAAACACAAACGGAGAGGAGAAGAGAAGATGAAATGAGGAACGGAGACAAAATGAACCACGGAGGAGGGGCTGGGTTTTATACTACAATTTTACCAATGACTTTACCGACGGACATTAGAATAATATTTTCATGGCGCGCGGTGGCATTAAATTTTCATCGGTAAATTCGGTTGGTATATTTTGAATTTCGCCCTAAATTTTTAAAAATCCCTCTAGAATTTTCGACGTCCGTCGGTAAATAGGTGTCAGAGCACGCACATTGAAATTTGCAGCGTCCGTCGGTTTCCGCACTGACCGACCTAGCACTCTGACAGTCGCACGCACCTCTATGATGATATACCGACGGTCTGTCCGTTGAAAAGAGCGTCGGTGATTGTGGCATGAGCAGTAAATATTTTGCAACTCTCGGTAAAATACCGATGAACGGTTTCCGTCAGTATGGACGTCGATATTTGTGTCATACTTTTACATATTTTGCTTGTATTGCCTATTTATCCTCCTACGCAAAAACTTAAATTGTAAACTTACCGCACAACACAATAACAACAACAAACAATTAGAAAATAAATATTTCATGTTCCAAAATATCATCCATAATATAACTTTATAAAAAAAGGCTTTACACTTTTGTGTTCTGATCATATTAGTCAGAATTTTCATCTTCGTCGTTAATTGAATTGTTATCAGCTCCATCACACTCTTTAATGTGGTTATCATCATCTTCATCGACATTTGCTAGTCCACTAGAGCTCAAAACAACATTCAACTCCTCTGCGTCAACATCAACAAGACTATCATCGAAAACACGAAAATTCAAATTTTCTTCTAAGTCAATCGAAGGAGCAACTCGATATGGTTCAACCAATTCACTAACTTGAAAGACTTCATCTATCACACTTGTGTCTTCGTTCTCATCCCGAACAACCTTGACACGACCCCTGGGTTTTGTTTTTAAAACGGATAACCAGTCAGCTTTTGATTGGTCCTTTCTGAAGGAGGGGGTGTATGTGTAATAAACTTGTTGGCATTGCTTTGCGAAAACAAAGACATCGTTTACATTGCAGAGTTTAGCTTTTGAGTTGATTTCAACGAGATCATAATAAGGATCTACTCTGATTCCTCTGTCAGTTGTGTCATACCAATAGCATTTGAATAAAAATACTCTATTATGTTCGCTATGATATTGCAATTCGACGACCTCTTCTAATTTCTTATAGTAGTCAACTTCAAACTCACTACAAGTCGATCCCTTAATACAAACACTACTGTTGTATGTCTTTCTTCCATGCCTGTATTCTTTAGTATGAAACACATATCCATTGACAAAATACCCGTTATAGCACTTGACTTTTCTTTCAGGGTCCAGGCTTAGTAAAGATAATGAAATAACAACACTACCTCCCATTTGATAAACCTTGTATATCAAATACAACAATAATCACGTGGAAAATTATGTAATATTGACGTCCAGTTACCTTGCAAGAGATAACGAGTTTGTGATAGGACTTACATGTGTTTTAAACCACGTGGTAAACTGTTCATCTTGTAATTGAAAGATTTGGGACTCGGTCAGCTATGAGTTATTGGACAGTAAATATTGTCGATGTTGCCTACAAGGTTGTTCCAAATTATATGAGTTTATGATATCACAATATATAATTAAATAGTACACTCTTAACAAAGTTTAAGAAGTACATCTATATACTTACTTAATAAAAGGTCTCAGCTCATCACAGTTAAATAGAACATAATTGTGTGCTTGTCTGAACTCTATTTTAGACAAATATCTTCCCCTTATGACATTTTTAGGTGTGGGTCGTTCAGGATTGGAGAATTTTGATGAGTTCCCATTTGAAGGCACTTCACCACCATCATCATGTCGTGGAACACAGTTGATTCTCGTTCTCAAATGAGGTTTGAAATAGTATGAGATAAATGTTGAGATCTCCTCAATAATATAGGCCTCACATATTGAAGCCTCAACATGTGCCTTGTTCTTAACTTTTTTCTTAAGATTGAACAATTGCCTGCATATATAGAATTAAACAAAAATTATCAATTAAGAAAAACAATGAAAAAACTTTTAATTATGAATTACATTGCAACTGTAATATCTAACCTTTCGAATGGATACATCCATCTATACTGGACCGGTCCTCCAACTTTTACCTCATATGGTAAATGTACGGATAGATGCTCTATTGAGTCAAAAAATGATGGAGGGAATATCATCTCAAGTTTGCATATTGTCTCGACGATATTCATTTCAAGCCTTTCAATGTGATCAACATTCAACTTGCTGGAGCATATATCTCTAAAAAAATGACTGATCTTCGTGAGTGCATCCCATATCCCCTTGGCAACAAACCATGAAAAGCTAATAGAATGAGTGTTTGCATAAACACATGGCAATTATGACTTTTCATTCCATATAATCAACATTCCTCCATATTAACCAGCCTTGATATGTTCGAGGCATGTCAATCAGGAAAATGCAGACTCTTAAGCCATTTGTAGACTAGTAGTTGTGTATTTTTCTCTAACACGAAGCTTGCTCTGGGTTTTACGACCCGTGACCCATCAGAAACCAACTTCATATTTTTTCAGTTACAGAACAATGCTAAATCCAATCTAGCCTTGATGTTGTCCTTTGTCAGTTGTTACAGAACAATGCTAAAAACCAACATCCATGACGATGTTGAAAATGTTCTCAAACACGTTCTTTTTTATGTGCATGACATCAAGGTCATGGTGGAGGAGATTGGACTTCCATTAAGGAAGCTCCCAAAAAATACTTCGCTAAACCTAATTGTGGGTCAAACCAAAACCAGGAAACTTCTGCTTACTTGATTGGAAACCAAACACAATGTCACCGTACTCTGATACAACATCATGCAATTCGTCACTAGAAAGACATGGGGGTGCAACATCCTTTTCAACTCTACTAACAAAGAAATCCTTTTTGTTTTTTCTGTACCTGTGATTCGTTGGCAAGAAACGACAGTGACAGTAAAAAAAAGAAGCTTTACCTCCATTTGTTAGCGTGAATGCTTTGTTGTTTTTCATACAGTATGGACATGCTAGTTTTCCATATGTGCTCCAACCAGAAACCATTCCATAAGCTGGGAAATCATTGATAGTCCAAATCAAAGCCACTCTCATAACAAAATTTTGTTTCCTCGATATATCATAAGTCAAAGCCCCAGAGGACCACAACTGCGTCAACTCATCAATCAACGATCGAAGACAAACATCTATATTCTGGCCCGGACTGCTCGGACCTGGTATGACAATAGATAAAAACATGAATTTCGGCCTTATACACATCCCCGGTGGCAAGTTATAAACCGTCAGTATGACCAGCAAATGACCCGAATGGGTTGAATCTGTCTATACACAAACCAAGACGCACGTTCTTTGATTCAGCTAAAAAGTGAGGATGCACACTGTTAAAGTGTTTCCATGCTTCACCGTCAGAAGGATGCACCATCACTCCATCAATCATATTATGTGATTGGTGCCATGTCATGTGCTCAGCAGTCCTTGGTGACATGAATAACCTCTGCAATCTAGGTGTGATTAGGAAGTATCTAAGTTTCTTATATGCCACGAGATTCTTTCCCATGCCAGTTCTATGTTTGTAACAGGAATGCCCACATGTCATGCACTTGGTCAGCTCAGCATTTTCAAGGTAGTAAATCATGCAGAAGTTAGGGCATATGTCAATTTTCTGGTATCCTAAACCGAGGGGTTTCATCATGGATCTAACAACATAGAAGTTCTCTTTAAGCTTGTTTCCTTTAGGTAAAATGCTTCTCGCCCATTCCATAATTTTATCATAACTAGCCTCAACCCATGATTTGACTTAACGGTGAACACTTGTGCTACGGCCGATAATTTACTGTGGTTTGTGCACCCATCCCATAATGGTTCGTCAAATTCTTTCAACAGATCAAAAAACCTTGTTGCATCTGCATTAGGTTCTTCTTCTACGATTGGACATTCACTGACATTACCTTGATTCATTCTCATTGCATCTATAACTATATTCTTGTAAGGATTACTGTTGTCATTTACAACTTCATGCACGTTGCTAGCACTAGAAGTTGACCCAACCACCCTTTCTACCATGCTCTCATTAGGAACAAATAGTTCTCTGTGTGCATACCAACATAGATAATCCTCCATGAACCCTTTAGATAGAAGATGCATCATTACAACATCTGGATGCAGAAACTTTTTATTTTTACACTTCTTGCATGGACACCTAATACCGCTATTAGTAAAATTCCTCGAAATAGATGTTGCGAAATTAATAAAACCCTGAATCCCATTACAATAATCCATCATCCGCAATCCTTGAGGTGAGTCTTGATACATCCATGAACGATCATCCATGACTTCTATCAAACCTCTATAAAATTATGATGACAACATGTATTAATTAACTATATATGTTACGTAAATAAATTTGCAAAAATATTGGTTTGCCCCGACATTATCCAACAAACTAAAAAAACACTTATGTTAAATATTCATTATCAACATCCATACAAATTTATACATATATAAATTTACAGAAATCACAACTCCGCAATAGAATTGATAAAAATTAAAACGACTCGTTAAACAAGCTATTATTTATTTCATCACAACACATCCAATTCAGTGTAATTCAAACAAAGTTTCAATAATTTACAAACAAATACAATTTGACAAAATACAAAACAAACTATAACTACAAAATTATACATTCATACTACAAGTTTCTATGAAAAATAACAATAAAACAAGTACATACGTTAACAAAATACATATACTAAAAAAATAATAATAAAATTGGCATTTAAATGTTAAAATTAAAAAGGATAGATTTACTTACAAAAAATGATAAAATCCACAATAAATCGAAGAACGGATGTTGTGACCACGTACAAAAGTATAAGAAAGATGAGTGCTTGTGTTGAGAAGAGGGGGATATTTTTAAGGGGTGGGTGGTTGTTTGCAGTTTGGAAGGGGAGAGTTAGGATGGGAAAGAAGAAGGAGAAATAGAGGAGGAGAGAGTCGGCAGAGTGTGGATATATTGGCTTTTACCGATGGAATCACCGACGAACACCTACTATCGGTGTACCCATCGGTAATTCTGACAGTGAATGGGCCATGTTACTGTACGGAGATCCCGGTTTGAATCCCTTGGTCATTCCGTTGGTAAAATCGTCTGAAAAAAAAATCCACGTCGTCAAACTGTTTATTTTTTTTCAAAATTCTATATATTCCGTCGGCAATGCGGTTGCTATATACCGACATAGTTATTCCATCGGTATATACCGACCAAATTGCCGACGACATATATGTCGTCGGTAATTATTAACGATAACAAAGGGTTTGTTGGTATAGACCAAAAAAAATAGAGACGAAATTATATCTATCGGTAAAAATTACCGACAAAATAATTCTGTCAGTAATGTATATTTTGTATTTTTGCACTTCAATGGATTTTTTTTCATAATTTAAAATCAACCCAAGAATTATAAATCCTAATTAGATTTTTTTTGGATGGCGGATTGAAGATAACCAAGTCGACTTTATATGTGAATATTGGTTTTCCATTAATTTTATATGGTTGGAATCTTCCTTGTAACTTAAAATTGGCACGAGAGTTATAAATTCCAATAAGGTTTTTCCTTGAATTTCACATTAAAGGCAGACGAGTTGTGGAGATAAATATTGATTTAATCTTTGTATTTTGGCCTCTATTTAATCTAATGCATTATGTATCTTTCTTGTAACTCAAAATTGACCCTAAAATTGTAAATTGAATTTATATATAAAGACACATGCATGAAGTGTAGATGAATTTGTATTTTTGATGAATATAGGTGAAGAATGTTTTGTGTTAAGATAAGTAAGTTCGGGCTGGATGGACATGATCCCACATAGGCTCTTTATGTGTGAGATGATGCTTTCATGCCTGTTTTAGACATAACATAAGAAAACAGACCAAATCCCTAATATACCACAATCATCTTCCCGGGTCCAATGCCTACATTCAAAAAGTAAAGATTAGACGTGCCCAGATCCTAAATCACTGCCTTAAGATTTAGTAGTTGCACTTTCACAATGAACAAAATACATACATACTAGTTTAGGCAAAATCTTTGTATATATATATAATACATACCTTATATCATTAAAAACAAACCCGAAACAAATTACTTTAGTTAGAATATTTAATCTTTTTTTTAATATAACCAATTTTTTATCTAGAAAACTCTGAGGACTAGTTATCATAAACTAGCTAGGAGATGAATTTTTTTACTTTCTTTTACTAAAAGCTTGTAAAGATGTCCCTTGCGACACTCGTTTGCTGTATAACATGCTTGTTAACCACTAACATTTCTCAATAATATTTCGTTCTCAAACTGCACGATTTCTGCAAATGCAATTTCAATATATTGTTTTCACTGGAGAAATTAACCAAGTTTTGATAAAGGAAAAGAAATCGTATGGGCAGAAGCAAAACAAAACAACAATTAATAGCTATACTAATGAAGAATAATAATATTTCAGTAAACAAATATATGATTACAAACCACGGTTTTGATTATTGAAGTCATAGGAGATACATAAATGACATTACAAGGCCAGCTCCAGTAAATAATAGCTGGTGAAGACATGCATGCCCTTGTAATTTCTGAGTCCCCATCTTGCTCATGGAATGGTCGGTTCAAGGATAACCTCTGTATCTGTGGTGGCTGTCTTGTTGGTTGTTACTTCTTGCACAGCAACCAATGGAATAGAAAATTACAGTGAAGGCAATGAAACAGGCGTTGGCTATGGCCAATTGTCCCCATTGCTTCCTACTAGTGACAACATATGCAGCTTTACAAGACTCGCAGTTGAAGCAAAGGGTGTCCTGACGGTTGCTCCAGGCTGCGCAGTCACCGCTGTATTTTACAGCTGGGCTGGTTTTAGGACGATTCCAGAGCGTCGCATTGTTTGATACAAATCCGCAGGAAACTTGTGGCTGGCAACATCCAGACTGGAAGGGAGGAAAAAGGAAAGCAGAAAGGCAATATTTTATTAGTAAAAAATTACCACGAACAGCGCACGATTTAATGCCTTAAAAGAAGGGATGCTTTAAACTTGGTAACCATTGTTATTAAAATCTGCAAAATTGCAATGAATGACAACTGCGTAAATAGTTTATATTCTTAGGTTAGGTCGGATAAATGGTATTTAAACCTAATTTATGATGAGAAAACTACTCCACTAATTAATTCAAATTCGACAGCCAAAACTCCTTGCCCAGACAAATTATTTCTCAGCATCCATACATACACATATATTTGTATGTGTGTATTCGTGTATGCTTGGATCATAAAACTAGGATCTATCAAAAGTATCTCAGGCTGGCCAACATATTTGCATTCATTCTTTGACAAGGAAAATTCAGAAAAATGTGGAATTAAAGTTGTTCATAAGAAGAATTTAACATCCACCCTAAAGAGTTATTAAAGGTGGTCGACATTGAATAAACAACAGCTTGAAGAAGGTGTTAGAATTTCAAATGACCGAGAAAACCTAGAATGAACCTGTATATCAGAGAGCTTCTTGTGATTATTCTCATGGCATATCTTTGTTTGAACCGCACAGCTCTTAATAATATCATTCCAATGCTTTTCATCACCAAGATTGTCCCTCAACCAGTTATGGAAATCCATGATCTTGGTTTTCGAGAAGGCCTTGCCAATGCTCTCATTTGTGACCAAAATGGCAAAAACCGTGAAACCAATTAGGCACAAAAGCAACAAGGACAAGAGAATCAAGTAAAGCGTCAAAGCAAAGTTGACCCTGCAACATGAGCCTATCAACCCAAACAATGATATTGCAGAAATGGCTGCACCCACTATAATCATTGGGTTTTGCAAAGCTTTATCACAACCTGTGGCACTGCCTCTTGCAAAGATATATAGGCCTAAACCCATGATCACCAGACCTATTAGTAAAGTAATGCAGTTGAAGATGGCCAAGATGGTGTTGCTTACACGAACCATTTTTATGATGTTATAATTTGTGGGATAATTCCTTCCTTCTTTTGAAAACGAAGGGTAAATATTGTGCGTGTGATCTCTCTCTCTCTCTCTCTCTATATATATATATATATATATATATATATATATACACACACACACACACAAACACACACAGAGAGAAGAGAAAAACCCTAAACTGGAATGTTATTGTTTGTTTTGGCTGGTTTGAGAGGGAGAAAGATACGGGAAAAAAAATTAAAATAAACCAACAAAAACAAATGATGAAATTTATTATGTAAATGGTTACAGTTTCAGTTTTATTTTTATTTTAACATTTTTTTTTAAAAGAGAGGATTAACTTCTGGTTAATTTTGGTTATTTAAAGCTGTGTGTTATGAATTATGGGTTGGCATTTTGCTTAATATGCCGAGCATTTGGTAATTGGATTGGTTTCTTGGTGGGGCTGGTGAAGATACTGTAAAGTACCGCGCTTTAGAGCGGCTTGAATCCTTTTTCTACATACATAATGAATCCGTGATATTGTACCAAAATGACCCCTAATTATATCTTAAAACTACATACAAAACTATTATATGGGGTCGTTTTAGTGGTTTTATTGATAGATTTTCCGGCATTTGCTATACATAGGAAAACCAGTTGAGTGCCTGTGCTCCGGGGAGCAGGTTCTCACGGAATTCAAAGGTTTTTACGTACTCGGGTAGATAATCTTACCCTCTGATTACAATTCGGTTCAAAAACAAAAATCTTTCCTCCAATTTGATTAATGGATTTATTATATTGATTTATATTAGTTTAACCCTTTAATAAATAAAAAACTTATCTCATTTCTATAAATTCATTTATCCAAATCTAATATATACTAAAAAAATGTAGCAAAACACTAATTAAGCACACATAAATTGTAGACGAAGGCAAAAATTAATGAGATAGCCAGAAAAGAAAACTCACAAAATCCTTACTACGTTTGTATCAACTTGGTAAATTAACCCATATAAAAAGGTCTGATCAAATTTTACAAGAGACACTTCTTCTTCCCTCTTTCTTTTTTTTGGGCTCGATTAGGCCAAATTATTAGGTCTAGTTAGGCCATTCTTCTCTCTCAGCTCTTTCTTTCTTCCTTTCTTTTAGGTTGGACTCTTGTTCCCTTCTTAAGAGGAAAAGAAGTATGGATGCACACCTTTATCTTGATAAAATTACCTCTCTTAATAACATCTTTTTTATTGTCAAAAGACATGATTTCACAAATTCTGTTTGCAAGAATATTTATGTTTTTTAGTGCACTTTACAAGAAGAATAACACAGGTTCATACCCAAAAGAGAGAACTTTTTTTTAACTCTTGTCTAACCAAAACCCAAAGAGCTTAGGATGATACCCACACATAGTGAGAAAAGACTCGATAAAAATACAAGATTAAAAAACCTAAATTGACTTATTATGAAACCCTGAATCCTAATAGAAAACCCTTATTTACACCAAAAATAAATATCTATATATAAACTAAGTAAGAACAATAGTTGTTTACTACCAAATATGGGAAGAAAATCTAAAATTGATTATTAACAAAAAAAAAGGCTAAAATCGATCATCAATAGTAAGATTAACTAAAATAAAAAAAAGTCAAAGTTGAGAAAAAAAGATAGGAAGTGATCGATCAAAAGAGTTAGGAGTCATAATCGATTAGGAGAGCTAAAAGACGTGATCGATTAGGATAACATAATTGACCACATAGATAAAAGTTTGCGTGATTGACTATAAGACCAAGTCATACTATAAATAAGAGTTTATAATATATTACATGTTGCGATGTCGCGGTCGCACAAATTAATTACCCTAGCTTCAAACACAACACACAAGATAGTATAGAGCAAGCAAGGGGTCGATCCCACGAGGAAGTTTCA
>Ga0307515_10008287_pt1 | contig 20282 bp, 29 predicted proteins | sample 17_EM_MG_FD_194513 | JGI IMG/M metagenome (GOLD analysis project Ga0307515, IMG submission 194513) | Populus trichocarpa ectomycorrhiza microbial communities from riparian zone in the Pacific Northwest, United States - 17_EM | ecosystem: Host-associated > Plants > Roots > Unclassified | place...
AAACTGGCCCTCCCGGTTATTCAGTAGAAGGGCGATCAGCCAGGTCCTGGAGTGGATTTTGACTGGGCGTCGACTTTTCCCTTCAGATCCCCTACCTGACGTTACTCGGCAGACGGTTTGCTGATGGCTCACGATCTCATTCAGTCAGCCTGGTAACCCCGCTTTGGACTAGGTGATGTGGCTGCGATCTCGTCGTCCCCCACTTCCAAACTGTGGCAGTCAATGCCCTATCCCCTTGTCCAGAACGTCCCCGGAGTCGTCTGACTGTATTGCTCCGCGACCGCCACACTCTTTGACTGCATGTGCTTGGACCCAGTCCTGGTATAAGAGCCGAATGGTCCACTGTACGGCGTTCCTCACCACCCACCCAAAGCCACTCCTTACTGGTTAACATCTACACTCGCCTGGTTTTCTCGTACAAACTACGTTTTCCTACTGACGTACACTTGGCGTCACATATTGCCTCTTGTTGTCCGTAGTGTGGGACGATTACGACCCCGCGAAACATCCGGCATCCAAGTGAGCGGAAGCATCAATCAAGCTTTTTCGGGCCCCATAGTTACTGTACAAGACGTCGACTGGACCTACGCTGGACGGGGTAACCGAGATGGTGAAGCAACCCCGGTGCTTTTTGCTGCGCGCCTTGGGTAACCTGGAACAAGAGCTGACCGACGGCGGCTTGGTGCAGGATCACTAAAGGACAGTTCAAACCGACCCCATGGTCTGTGAGTGCTGCGCGTGTGCTCTTGGATGTTGGATCCTGACTGTTGGATCCTAGTTTACCGGCACCCGCCTCCCTTCCCACTGGCCCTTCTCCCGTTACCCCTCCCCTTGGGGTGACTCCGTTTCTCCTTTTTCCCTCCCTTCCCTTCCCCCCTTCCTTCGCCTCTTGCGTTCGGTTCCCTGTTTCACCCTTCTTCTCAGTTTTCTAATTTGCCTTCCTCTCTCACCCTTTCCCACCCTTTCTTATTCCTTCCCCCCTGTCTCACCCCTTTTCTTCTTCCTTCACTACTAATTTTCCCACCCTCTTCTGCCCTCTCCATTTCTTCCCCCGTTCCCCACCCCTTTATTTTTCCGTCCCCTCTTTCCACCTCCTTTGGTACTTCCCCACACCCTCCATACTTCACTCGGTATATTAACAAGCACCGTCCATGTCTTTTCGGATCCGATACGGGCCGCATCAAACGCATCAACACAAGCGCGTTGAGTAATGGAGCTATCACTACCAATGAACGCGCTTATGAGTTGATCATGTCTGATGTATACACGCCAACACGACTATTTAATTCTCCTTACACTCGTTTCGATTCTTTTGGAAGACCATTGGGGTTATCCGTGTTTACGTTTCTTCTGTTTCTTCCCTTCTTTCAAAAACGGACAGTGTTTTTAGTTCAGCTTGTCGCTTAAAGTCTTAGAGTCCCAAGCTCTTGGTTTGTTCTTTGAGTTCGCGGCGGCCTGTTCATAGGACTCACGACGTCACGTTGGTTCTGAGTTTCGGTTATTCGTTCGCGGTCGCCACCCAGGACACAACGCGACCCCCCGCAGCCCTCCGCACGTTCGTGAATACACGATACGTGCCTCCCCCCACCTCCAACATCCGACTTGCGTGAGCCGGAGTGCCGGATGGATCGAATTCGTACCTTAAAGCCTATTTTGGCCACCTCGCGGACCCCGGACCGGTTCGAATCTTATCGGATGCAGTACTAGTTCGACAGCCCAGTCAGTGCGAACTCTCCGTCCGCTTTTCGAATCGATTTTCGATTTTCAAGTTCCGATAATGAATCCCAAACTGCGTGCTGGATTATTATGTGTATAGCATACATGCTCTCGCACAAACAGAAAAAGTCCTCGAGCTTAAACGTCCTGGAGGTTCCCTAATAAAGATTAGTCGTCAATGAGGCGTTCGTCGTCTACTGGAACCCGAACGGCCCAGGACCTCCCCACTGCCCGCCCATCCCGTTCTGACCGCCGAGATTGCCCATGTTTCCCATGTTCCCCATCCCATGGTTCATGCCCATCATTCCCTCCATCCCGCCCATCATCCCGGGTAACCCCCCCATCCCCTGCATCCCACCCATATTCATGCCCATCATCCCAGGCATCCCAGGCATCCCACCCATGCCTTGCATCCCCTGCATGCCCGGCATTCCAGGCAGATTCTGAAGGTTAGCCACATTCGGGAGGTTCGGCAAACCACCATGTCCGTGAAGTTGTCCGCCAGGGCCGCCCATCCCACCCATACCAGGAAGGTTCATCCCCATCGGATCCATACCCATCATTCCTCCCATCCCGCCCATCTGGCCCATGTTTCCCATTTGCCCCATACCTCCCATGTTCCCCATCTGACCCATCCCACCCATCGGTCCAAGCTGGTTCATTCCTGGGACCATCATTCCGCCTCCGAACTGTGGCCCTCCAATCATACCCATCCCGTTCATCCCTGGCATCCCACCCATCCCTGCAACGTTGGACATGGCGACAACGTTCGGCATGTTCTGCATAGTGGGCATGTTCGATAGCCCACCATGACCTCCTCCCCCCATTGCGGCCATTGTCTGTTGGTTGATGACCTGTTGCACGAGATCGGGCGTGAGGTGACTACCTGGCCCCGGGCGTTGGTGTTGGTGGTGTCCCTGGCGGGGTTGTGTGGATGGGTTTGGCGTAGAATTTGTAGTGACATTAGAGGATCCACCCCGGACCGGAGATTTTGGTCGTAGCGCTTCGATTTCTACAAGCCGAGATAGGATGAGGGATCGTGTTAGCGAACGGACGACGGAGTCACCCAACAGAAGCCTCACCTGAAGTCATGGGGACGACCGTTTTTCCACCAGATCCCTTTGCCAGCTCCTTGAGCTCCCTCTCCCACACGTCCTTGTCCCATACCCTCGCTTGAGCGATCCCTTCGCCATCGTTATCTATTACATCCTCCACACGTTCTTCCTCACCCTCGGCTAGAGCTGATACCCAGCCCCGCCGGAGGGTCTTTCCGCGAGCAAAGAGCTCGAGTCGTCGAAGACCAAGGCAGAAGCTCTCAATCAGCGTATACATCTCTGGTGGCTTTAGAGTAGGATCGTCCGGATCCCCCTCCCATATCACAACGTCCGTATCTAAATGGCATGAGAGGATGAGGAAGGACGGTGGATGGGTCAGGGGCGCGCATACCAACGTTGCAGTGTACAAACCAGCTATCTGTGGATCTACGGACTGTACCGCGAATCCCCATAAGGCAGTGTTGCTTCGTGCGTACGAGTAGAGACGTTGTCGGGGGATCTGTCTGTAATACAGTTATAAGCGCACTATACCTTAACGCCCAAATAGGGAGACGTACTCCGGGTCCATTATTACTCATGGAATTCGTTTTCACCCAGACGATGTCTTCACACCTTCGGAACCCCCACCTTGCAAGGACCTCTCGACCTCTTTCCAGGCCGTCTCCGGCCCCACTCCCTACCCACAGTAAAACGAACGAGGGATCGGCTGAGAGGGCGGGTATGGGTAAATCTTGTAGGTCTGTCCATGAGAAGGACGAAGAAAACGGCGGGTCGATCAGTATGACATCAAATTTGACTTGTTGTAGTGAAGAGAGCTGAGATATGGGGAGGTAAGTCGGAGGGTGCGCGTGTGCGCTTACAGAAGCCTTTTTGAGTCCCAACAAACGTTGTTGTTTTGGGTATCTAGAGCAACGAACGTGTCAATAGAGTGAAATTGATTCCCACAAAACCGAGAGGATTTACTCCTCGAACCGACGCGCCGGATCCGCACCCAGGACCCAATTCTGTGACCACTCCCCTCCATCGACATATCTTTGGTTGTAATCGTTTCTGATCGTCTCTTCCTCAGGCACGTAGTTCTGATATTTGGCGACACGTGCCTTCTTCGCAGGAGGTAGATCCGTCCTCACGACCTTCTGCTTTGGCTGGAGCACCGGACTGCCAGGTGGGGAGAGCGAGGGTGAAGGGGGTGGCGAAGGCAAAAGATCAAGCTTGAGTAGAGATTGTGGTGGCGACGAAAGAGCTGCAAGCTGTCGGCGGTGGTACTTTTGGGAGGCACGGACACGAGATACGAGCGACGCATGCGCGGCGAGGAGGTCATTTGCGGAACTTAAGCAATCGGTCACTGACATCGCGGAGATAGGCAAGCAGGCGTGGGAATCTGATCGCACGTTGTTACTTGGGATCGTTCCAACATATGCACAAGCTGGGATTGGGATTCTCACCTCAATAACCCTCCATGCATACGCGCCTCGGATCTTCGCTTCGCGGCCGCAAGAATCAGAGGCGCGGTTGCGCCTCTCGAACAAAAACGTAATCAACGCCTTCAAGGTGGTCGAGTGGTGCTGATTCTCATTACACACAGCCCGGCCTCGCATTGAACCGCCACGTCACGCACTTGTGGAGTTCTTATCTCTAAGCGCGTTCGGCGGGAACGAAGCGGATCAAGGACGCGAGTTGTGGAAGTAGAACGTGACACCTTTTGGCAATCACCAGCGAACACGATGTTGTTTTCTGAGACAGACTATGAACGGGCTGCTTGGTCCGCAGATGAAGACTTTGGCAGGACAGCCACGGGGCCTGTGCGTGTAACGGCGCTATCCAAGGGCGTCCCAGGATTTTGGATCTCCTTCGTCATTTCCGGTTTTGCAGCACTTTTACTAAACCGAACGGGATTGGCACATGTCGCCCGGACTCTCGGCTCAAGCTTCTGCATCGAGGCTTTGGAGGGAGGATGACTAAGCGTTCAATCTTGCCTAGGAATTCTTCATTCGTCCGGGTCACTGGAACGAAAAGTCAATCGCCCGTGATTGGCTCTGACATTCAATCCCAGCTCCCTCTCCGTCCCACGAAAGGCGTACTCGAGTTGCTCTTCAGGTCAGCGCTTTCTGAGGCGCTTTATGGCGCTCTCTCGACCAGAGACGCGCCGGCTGCGTATTCCATTTCATTCTATCCGCAAATCATAAATCCCCCCCTCCTCAGTCATAAAAGTGGTCCTCATCTCTTCTTCCCTCCCCCACCCCTCTCCCGTCCCTCAGTCTTCTGTCTTCAATGGGAATGCACAACAACCCCATCCTCCCTACCTTCCAATATCTGCCCAATGACCACAGTACTCCTGACCCCTCGCCAAGCGTCCATTGCGGGAACAGGGACGAGGAGTCAGACTCAGAAGCAGACGCATTGCGCGGACACACAGAATACCTATCCGATTCCCCCCGTCTTATGCAGGATTCGCGTCCACCAAACGCCCCGGCAGAATCCGTCGACTGGGGAACCATTCCCGCTTGGATACTAGGGATGACCAATCCTTCATCTCAAGAGGTTCCTGAGGGTACCGGTATGTTTGATGCCGCTCCGGGTACCTACCCACCTTATTCGGTAGACTCTACGCTCTTGTACCACTTTCCGTTTCTCATACCGCACCTTAGGGTTCGTATTTTGACCAGGATCCACCGCCGGCCGCCTGCGAACCCATATGTCAGACCATGGGTCAGCCCGTACTTTCCTATCCTGTTCGACAGATGGCCGGCACGCTGGCAGATATCGGTCTCCTCAGTTTCCCCGCAGAAATGGAGCGTCAATCAGCTCACGAAATGACATACACGGATCGATCATCGTCAAGGGCGTCGAGCGCCTTGGATCGTGATGGACTCGCAGGATGGCCTGGACCTGGCTACGCTCCTTCATCCTCAGATCGCCGCGATCCTATTTCTCCCGGTCTGTTATCCAACCTTCTTGAAGATCCGTCTCCCCGCAGATCGGTAAGCAGATTTCCTATTCACCTTTGGTTTAAGTACTGATGTGCTATTCGACAGATCGAGAGTATCCCGGAAAATGGGGAGGCCATACCAAATTTATGGCTTGCCGATGGTGACCTAACTATAATCCCCGAACTCGGTTCAGCCATGATTACCTCTCTTCAACCACAAGACATCACTATCAACTTGCTCAAAATCCCACAGAAGAGGTATATCCAGAGAGGGGGGGACAGACGTTTTCCTCAATCGGGAGAGATCACCTTCAGTGTCGATGGCACCCGTGGCTTCAACGTACAAAATGCCCTTCGCCAACATTTCACGGGCTTGGACGGAAGAGATGATTTCGTTCTGGAAACCGCGAATGGCCCAGTATCGTGTAGACTATTGGTGCGTTGATCTCATCTTTCGAGAAGCGCCCAACTCAAGTTCGTTCGGTCGCTCAAAAGTTCCCCGGGTATCCTATCAATCGGAGCAGTCAAGTACTATTCCGATTTAATTCGTCACCCACGCATCTATTGATATGTTCTAGATCGCGGTGAGAACCTGGAAAAAGAAGTCCGCTCCTATCACGAGGAGTAAGCTAGCCTACGAGATTGCAAAGCGCGTGGAACGATACTTGGATATATTAGCCGTTAGCTATCGTATTCCTTATCATTTCAGCTCTGACGAGTTGAGAACAGGTGGCTCCGATAGACCCGTCTATCGACCCTCGGTGGACAATCGGAAAGGGTTGCATGAGGCTCGAAAAGATGTACCTGGTTGGCGTTGCTTGGGTATCCAGGGGGTCGCTCCAGCCCGAGATCTGGGTCGATAATTCATCCTAACCGAAATTAATGCACGGGCGAGTGGTCGCGAGGATATATGCAAACAAGGTAGGTTAGCATGAAGGAAGTTCTAGACACTGCTGGGCGGTTTTTACGATAATCTGTTACTTGTATACAGTTCTGTCTCGACCTATTTTTTCTCGCATCGTATAAATGTATGTACAGCTCAAGGGGTGGAAGTCGATTGGTCATGGAACGTTCTCACAGCCACGCATGTGGACGACTATCCGGTCTCGAACCACGGTCTAAGCAAGTTCCGGAGGTCACTGATCCACGCGACAAGCGCACTTTTGGTTTCGAGGGACCTCACAGTAGTCGGACATGTCGTCACCTGGCAGTGATCTCGATCGGATGTCGCTCCGCCAATCTCCCACAAACATGTTGCCGGATGTATGACAAGTGACCGTCTTTGTTCCCGCCGAGCAGCCCGACGTCCGGCGTTGTCGCGACTCGCTCAGGTACCTACTAGCCGAGACCCGCACCACGGACAATCGTCTCGGCCCACAACGTTCTGGTCGTTCCCGCGCTCTTCCCCGGATTGGTTTTGGAGCAACCCTACAAAGGTTGGTCGTGGTGGATGGGGGTATCCACTAATACCCTTGATACGAGACAGCGGATTCTAGACCCCTGCCAACGCAGGGAGTGCGAACCGATCGATATAGTTCAATGTCGACCCAGGCCCGGCCAAGGTTTAGATCTGGTTCCTCGGGACAGACCCTTCCGTGGAAAGCAAGCCCCAAGGGGGCGCATGTGCGGGTTACGGGGTCTCTAAATATTGCCGTTAAACGTTGAGCCCCCATACGTCGTCTGACGATCTGCATGCACATACGAGGTCCTGATAAGGTTCGCAGACGTAGTCTTGATTGCCGTACGGATATCAGACCTGCCCTTGGGTCCAGACACTTATTAAATTCTATCCGCTCCTACACAATTCGCTATACAAGACTTGAGCGAGATGTGCTTAGCTCCCGCTTACGTTTTTTATTGTGCTCGTAAGCGCTCCTACACTGGGTTTCTGCCGAGGATAGACGACGCATCCTCCTTATCCCCACCAGGGAAAGAACTCGTCTGGGTAAATGTGCTGATACGCGGAGACACGTTCCTGATTTAGTCTACTTCCTCGGTATCGTTATACTATGGTCTACGGTTTGGTCTAACCCTGTCCCACTCTAGCTCTGCCGCTTTCCCAAACATCTACCATCCTCGTCACAATCATCTGCGATCATGGCAATAAGGATGGTATCAGGCGGGTAGTGCCTAGTCGGTGACGAGAGATGTGTTTCAGAACGTTAAATGCGAACCTATGTGACGATAGCCCTCTTCCTTGAAGCGTGGTCGGTAAGTTCTTTGTTAGCCATATCACTAAACCCGAAGGGGCATCGGATATCTTGGGTGGGAAAAGTCGCAACGAACAGGTTTTTTGAGGGTTTTGAGTTCTAGGGAGATCCGGTACGTCTCGCCTGAACTCGAAGGATGTTTTTTTACTCATGCTTCCCCCGGCTTTCTATGAATTATCACGTGTGATCCAGGTGCCGCTAGCTCGATGTAACGGACTGAAACACAGAAGTTCTGTACGAAAGCCCGCAGTTTCTCTGACCCAGGTTACGACAATCACCTGCTAGAGGGAGGTTCTAGGCTAGGAAGGAAGGAGCTTATTACTCGTTGATGAGTTAGATGCTAAGGTAATGAAGAAGAATCATATCATGACATACGGCGGATGAGGATATCCTGTACGCCTGCGTATCACAGCTCGTCTCTGTGTTTCCGTTTTCAGCGCACCCCCTTGTCTGTTTCCTGCAGCGGTAGCACATTCGTCCGTAGGACGAGTGGACGTGGGAAAAACCCAACCATTGGATATTGGTCCATCGATCAGCGGCTCGACCCCGACCCACACATGTTAGTTATTCAGTATTCAATATTCAATATTCGGTATTCGATATTCATGCGCCACGCCCCGAGCCGGGCACGCATTGATCGGTGGCCGCCTCAGCCAACAATATCACCGCAGAGAAGTGAGATGGAAGAGAACGATCCCCTCTGGCTTCAGTTAGTAAGCCCGCCAGATGCAAGCGTTCGCCTCCGAGTTGGAAGAGTATGAGGTTGGCCCCATCGCATCTCGGAACAATAAGGACTCTCCCGCTTTTACATAGTATCCAACACGATGTCAACCCAGTGACTTCGGTTCAGTGAGTCTTACGCAACTTTTCTGGGTGTAACCTTTCCCTCACCATGGGACACAGTCACTGGCCCATCCTCCGGCTCTGGCCTGTCCCTCGTCACGTATACGTCCGAGCGGGGCATATTGTTACCACCACTATGCGAAAGCTAGAAACGCTCAGGCACTGCCCGAAACACGGACAGAGGGCCAACTCCTGATCCTCAAAGTCGATGCATCCGACCACGACTCACATGAAAGGCATTTGTAGGACCGTGGAAATCCGACTCGGTCGCCCACCGTGAGAGCCACGGTCAACGTTGCGAATTCCGGCCTCTGATTATGAAAATACCTTCCCCCTTCTTGAGTCGAGATCTGAATACGACCTCTACAAGGCAGCTTATTCGTGAAGCGTTGGGAAGTGGGCACCTCTAATCGCTCACGAGGACCGATGGACATTGCCTTGCCTCTATTCTTGCCTCCGGTCCACTCAACTCGCGTACGAGTGGGCACCATGACCGAAGTAGTTTTGTGGTCGAGGAGGTATGGATGCTTAGGACCACCATGTGTAATGCCGAGCTCACAAGTATCGAAAGGCGTTCAATTGTTTCTCACGGATCGGATCTCCAGCCCATCAAGACCTTAACGGTATGCGATTTGAAGGCTGTGTACCCCAGCCCAAACCAACCGCTCACGTCGGCGTGCTCGGCCTTCTAGGCCAATGCGAACAATCAAGCTTTCACTCTCGTTCGTAACGTCAAGCACCTCGCCAGGCCCGGCAAGAATGTATACGCTCTTGTCCGGAAAATTTGGGTAAACCGGTGACACTGGAGGTGCGTGGTCCACTGGTGCTCTTGCGCCGTGGCTTCTGAATGCCGCAATCATGGTCCACAACGAACTCAGAGAGAGCAAAAACTACCGGAGGCTCCTTGGGCTCGGCTTGTCTGGTCGGTGAACAGCTCTCGACCAATACCCGGTGTACCCATTGGATTTCACCTTGACAGGTATAGGTAAGGAGGGCGTCCAGAAGTTGCGGGCTTGTCTTTATGGAGGCTCCGGCGGAGCTTGCCCGTCGGTAGTTCGAGCCGAGCGCCATCGGCGCTGCTCTGCTCGTAAGCGCCTTCCTTCCCTTCTTTGAGAAGGGTCCCACGAAGGAGATCATGACCGTACCAGGTTTCGCCAGGGACGTAGACTTCGTCGTTGAAAGTGGTCACCCGGCTTCTGCGTCATACTCAGCGCCCAGGTCCAAATTACGCTGCCGAATTCAGAGAGAAGGGTTCTTGATAGAACCCCCCGGCAGACTCAGGTATCCAGAAAACACTCTTTCACCGGCGGTGGCCCGGGAGATGGTAGCAATAACCAGTAGGTATTGAACGGAGCACAGAAAGGGTGCCTATCAAAGGGGCCCGAGGAACGAGCGGGAGAGTGTTATACGCAGTTACAGTCTATGACTACAGAGCGGTGCGGGAAAGAAAAGAAAAAGGGCGGGAATTAGTCTGTCACAAATACACACCAAGGGCAGGGAGAGACGGGAGAAAGAATACACCGTAGAATCATACACCCCTCGCCGCTTTTTGAGGCTCTATAGACACTGTAATAGCTATGTCTTGGATGAGGCTTACGAGGGATTTAACCAACCGAGCGTCCTAGATCAGAAACAATCAAGGCTGTCAGCTACCAACGAGGTATTGCAATCCATCGCGTGACTCACGTCGTATGAGACATAAGCCTTGAAAACCCTCTCTGGGTGATCAACAGGGGATTCTTCTTGCGGTTCTGACGTAGCCAATCCGACGGATTTGAGTTTCGAAGTAAGATTCTTCAACGCTTCGCTGGAGCTAATTGAAGATCTGTAGACCTGCTTAAAGTAGTGCCTGAAATCTAGGCCGGTCGCGTGAGACCCCAGACGTTCAACGGTCTGCAAGAACGAAGACCTACATTGTACGACGGTCTCGACATCGTTCGACCTCTTTTTGAACGACACTACGTGATCAACAACCCTCGTACCCGCCTCGAGTTTCTCCCGCAACAAGTCGATCTTGTTGTGGATTAGCACTAGCGGGGTCCTCCCGAGTATCTCGTTCCTGACGACGCCTCCCCAGAGATCCATCGAGCGCTTTAGCTCGTTTTCGTTGTCGTCTGACCATTCATCAAAGCAGTCGAGGGGGGCGACGAAGAAAATGGCATCAAGGCGCTCGAAGAATGATGTCCAAACCAGTTTCTGAATTAAAGAACCCGTTTTTCAAGACAAGGACAATATGATTGCAGGAGTGCGGCCTTACCGTCGAACGGGTTGAATCGAAAGAGTACATTATCCATTCTATTCCCTTAAATCTGTCTGTTGGTGGTGCCGCTTTTCAGCCGACATCATGAAGAATTCGGGGGTAGAAGCTTACTATTCTCGAAGATCATCCTGTACTCCTTTACACCAGAACGCCTCAAACTGGCACGCATGATATCGTCATCGGTTGCCCGATAGCTTTTGGTGGCGATCCGTTCCACGTCTTCAAGGAAACTAGAAGGCGTGGGGGGTCAGCAAGGTATTGATAGACAGGATGGGATTTAGCGCCCACACGCCGCGCGAAGACAGTGTTGCCTCCTGCCACTTCAATGAAGCAGCAAGGGTTTTTTGTACAGTCTCATCGTCCCATAATATCTTGATAACATTGACGAAGCTGGCGAGGATTTCCCCGATCTCCTCATTCATCCTTCTATCCGGTATCTTTATATCCGAAACATTGGAGACTCCGATGGTGCCCGACAGCTGCCTCGATAATTGGGTTCGATATGTGTTCAAGAGATTCAGCTGGAGATTGATTGCTGAGTATTTTATTATGAACCCCAGGGAGAAATGGGTCTGGGAAGTCGAAGAAGAGTGGATGGCTATCTCTTGATTAATGATGCCGAGGATATCGGTGATGTTCTGCAAGAGGTTGAGTTGCACAACGGAGGTCCAGAAGCATCGGGCAGCGCGTGGGGCGTATTTGAGTTGAATTCCTGGAGAAAAAACAGCAGGATGTCAGGAACACGACCACATGTAGCACGGCAGGGACCCATCGTTCACGCACGCTTAATAATGGTCGATTTTCCTGGTGCGGACGATGGTCGTTAAGCTTACAACTTCTGGGAAAAACGGGACGGCCTACCACTCGCACGGTGTCCGAGAACGAGCACTCGGACCTGCTCCCTGGTGGAATTGCGGTTCGCAGCCTCTGCCTTCTCGCCGTTCAGATCCTCGTCGATCCTATCGCTGATGATTTTGGCGAACAGCTCCTGTCTCTCACGCTCGAACCTCTCCAACTTTGTCTCATTCTTGGGTGGAGCGGTGAGTGAAGCCAGTGGGTCCAAGTCCCCGACCTGGGAAGGGTAATCGTCCTTGAGAGCCATGGCCGCGCACAGCCGGTATGATCTAGATAAGAGCGATGCCAGCGGGGGAAGCAAGGATAAAGTAGGGTAGAGGCCCTGGCTCGGCCGTGGATGACGAGGAAAGGTGGAGAAGGAGGGCGAGTCGCGCAAACAGGGGGGACGTCAACAAACGAATGATCCATATATACTCCCGAACAGGGGGCCATGGCTTACAGGGTTCTCGCGGCATCTGGCGACCTTCTACACTGGTTTGATGTTTGACAAGGAGGCTAGCAGCTCGTGACGGAGCTCAAGACTACTGTATGCCCGGTTGTTGACAGAAGAACGGAAGCTTGTCATTACGCGACCGGGAAAGGAACCGAGGGCGGTGGTCCTGGGATGGGCTGGATGGTGTCTCGGGAAGTGATGGGAGGGTTATGAGGAAAGGTACACTTGAGGAGAGGCGAATTAGAACAGCTTTCCCATCCGATGGGGTCCAGGTACCAGAGACTGTCGACGGGCGGCTCGTCGTGAGGCTTGGTACAGCTATCTGCTCCGGGAAGTGAAGATCACGGAAGAAAACTCGGGTGAGCAGCAAGACATCAATCAGTCTGTCGAATTACTGGTCGTTGTCAAGGGGCTAAGGTCGTCCTAGGACGTTACGTATATCGGTCCCGGAAGGAAATATGAGACCCAAATGTGGTCCGGTGTCCCTCGCCGTAAACCCGTCCCTTGCCAGGGCCTGGCACGGGGAATGGAGGAAAAGCGTGAGATTTGAGAATCGTCCGATTCAAAGGCGTGCACCGGGACCATCGGAGACGGCACAGGCGTTCGCGGACAGGACCAGGAGAAGGTCGAGGCGGACAATAGAGGGAGACGCGTCGCCGGGTGTTGGAGTGCAACAACCAAGAAACGCGCGAAACACATGTTTTCCCCTGGTTGTCTGGTTTACCCGTCCCCACTTCCAACAAACTATAGGGTCAATTGTCAAGTCCGTCTCACAGCTTGGGGAGGCCGTCCACGCACAAGGTCCCAGCTCAGCGCTATCCAACATGTATAAATCCCTCCTGCCCATGATCACAGCCCGATCAAGCTTCAAGACTGATCACCTTTTACCCCCTTGCAGACCCTTTTACACACACGAACGCAGGTGTTATGGACGCGCCGATTCTGAACTGGATCCTCTTCCTCGGGAGGGAAGTGACGACCCAGGTGCGTAGCCGAACTGTGTTTGCTGGATAAAATTCGATCGGCTGATCAAAATCTCTTTGTTGCTCCGTCTCCCGTCCGACGTTGCTTTTGTGGCGAACACCCGATTCGACGTGGCACATTCAGGAGTACAAATCCGCCTGGGAACTCGTGAAGGAATGTGTTCCTCATGCCAACGTTCCGTATGACCCAACCTCTGCCGACTCACTACGTGCGCCCATCCTCTTATCTCTATATTTGGCGGTGTGGGACCTGGAAGGTTGACTCGTAAATAGGACAACTCTTCGCTCATATGCTGCCGCTCCTCATGATGCGTCATCGTCGAATTTCTCGTAGAAGGTGGCATGACCACCAAACCCCAACGGGGAAACATTGGATCGAGCAGGTTCGTATTTGACAACTCAACACGTTCCTCGTGATTTTCTCAGTTCATCTCGAGCCTATGCAGGATCTGGATCCAAATGTTCCCGTCCCGCCAAACCGTGTCCGAGCAATGATAGGATACCACCTCGCTTGGGAGCATAACCTCATCGCCATGTCTATGACCCAAGGGAGGCAGCGAGACGTCGTCTATATCGGAATGGCTATCAAAAGAATGCAGGCCGAGCCTCGGGAGACCTCCGTTCTGACCTATGCCCAGTCGTTCTATCACAAAGTGCGTATACTATGGCCGCTGACATCGGAGTTCGTTCACAACTGACTCCCGATTTAGTTGACCGCGCTCGAGATATCATTCATCGGACCGGAAAACGCTGAAGATGTTATCCTACGCCGCCTCTGTATCCTTCTCACTCTCAAGCAAGCTTACATCAAGGCAGTGGGCCAACCGCTTGGGTTCGACTGGTCCCGCCTCGAATTCAACATCCCAGACAGCACAGCCACGGGGGATCGTCGGGTACTCAACGGGTGGGAGTTTCGGTTGTACAAGGCCTGTGTGGGGATTGAGCGCAAGGGCCAAGTGATCAAGGAGGAGTACCAGTGCTGCTGTGCGTACTTCAGGGGTCACAACGGAGTCAAGTTTGTGTTCCATGAAGAGCAGAAGGAGCTGGACAACTGGGTCCAGTTTATCACCACGGACCAGCTGGTGAACGTCATCGACAAGTTGCGAGACTGACCCGGTTTTCTTTCCGTACTTCCGTTCTCTTTAGCTTTTTTCCACCCACTTTTGCATGCCTGGTTGCCATTACTCCCCGATACGTCACTTAGGTTGTATATATATACGTATCTTACGATTTTATCGCAATGCCTTGCCGGCATCAAGGCTATCTTTACGATCACGAACCTGATAACCTTCGCACAGTCGATCTGAGGAGGGGTGTGACGCTGTCGCGTTATTTAATGAAAAGGTAACTATACTACATACAAAAATCCCCTTTCTCCACCCCATCCCTTCAAAATGTCGACCGTAGCAAGCTCACGACAAGTGTGCCCGCCGAGGGAGTGGTCACAGAGTGTTCAGCGAGTGGATAACAACAGGTAATACTAGCTGGCTAACTAACAAGATAACAACAAGGATAAAAACTGATTAGAAAAGCAACTTCCGGTGACCCGACCCCTCCCAAAAGTGTCACTTTCCTTCAAAGTTCAAACCCCTCTCCGAGGAGAGGCCCGATCTTCGATCGGCCGGAGGATGCCTCGATCCGGAGAGTGTGATTTATAATCACGGGTTTGGTACGAACCTAGCCAACGGGGGCAGCTGGATCAAGCTATCCTACCGGGTACCGGTTATGGTCTGTACCACGACCGCTCACAATCAGCCGAAAGGGGTTCCCTGCTGCAGAGAACATTCTGACTGCGGCGCCCAGGAATTCACGAGATACATAAGTGACAGTGTCTACGAGTTACATATCTTGGCCCCAAGACTGCAGAGGGTCGGTGACTTCGATCAGGGCCCGAATCCCCTGACATACCACGTGCCTCGGTATTTGAAAAGCTTCCGCCCCACTGCCGCCAGCACGGCTCAGTGCCCTCCCCTTTCCCCCTCCCTCACTATCATCCCAACTCATCTTTCACCATGGTCGACTTTGGTCCTGGTTCTGTAGAGGTCGGTCCCGAGCCCAACCAGGGCGAGGGAAGGATCCGCAGGAACTTCCTCGTTGCTGACGGGGAGCTCGCTACCCGCCCTATGGACGGCATGGACACCGTCTACGACGTCCTCGTGTACGTCGACCGCACGTACGGAAACAAGAACGCTATTGGCTACCGTGACATTGTCGACATCCACGTCGAGGAAAAGGAGGTCACCAAGATGGTAGGCGGCAAGGAAGTCAAAGAGAAGAAGAAATGGTCGTATTTCGAGCTTAGCGAGTTCAAGTACCTCACATTCACCGAGCTTCGCAAAACCTCCGAGGCCATTGGTCGAGGTCTGGCTGATCTCGGCCTCAAGAGGGGTGACATTTTCAACATCTACGCCGCCACCAGGTATCCATTTCCCTCTGCTTCGTCACGTGCTGCGGTTCTCATCTTCCCGCGTATTTAACTTAGCGTCAACTGGCAGCTCATGTCCTTTGCCTGCGCTTCTCTCTCCGCAACCATCGCAACCGCATACGACACTCTTGGCGAATCCGGCCTCACACACTCCCTCAACGAGCCAGAGTGTGTCGGTGTGTTCACCAACGCCGAGCTTTTCCCGGTCCTTGCAAACGTCCTCCCCAACACCCCCACCATCAAACTCGTAGTTTACGACGGAAAGCCCAAGCCGGAACTTCTCGAGAGGATCAAGAATGTCCGCGCAGACGTTGCCGTCCTCACCATCGAGGAACTTCGAGAACGCGGAGAAGGCATCACAATCTCTGAGGAGGAAGCAAAGTCGCGTGCGCCAAAGGCGGATGACGTAAACTGCATCATGTACACCAGCGGATCCACTGGAAACCCCAAGGGAGTCGTCATCACTCACTCCAACCTCATGGCCGTCCTTGGAGGAACGTACAAACTTATCAGGCATCATATCAGACCCGATGACACCTTCCTCGCGTTCTTGCCCCTTGCTCACATCATGGAATATGTTGTCGAGCTCATCCTTCTCTCTGTTGGCATGACCTTTGGATACGGCAGGATCAAGACGCTGACCGACGCTTCCGTAAGGAACTGCAAGGGCGATCTCCGCGAGCTTAGACCTTCGATCATGGTTGGCGTCCCCGCCATCTGGGAAACGATCAGAAAGGGCGTTGTGTCCCAGGTCAACCAGGGAGGGGCAATCAAAAAGGCGGTCTTCAACGGGTCCTTGTGGATCAAGAAGAGCAATATTCCCATTTTGAGCCAGATCGTCGATAGTGTCGTCATGAGCCAGGTCAAGGCCGCCACCGGTGGCAGACTTAGGCTCGCCCTTAGTGGAGGAGCCCCCCTGAGCACTGAGACCCACCAATTCTTAAACCTGACGATCCTCACCATCCTCCAAGGTAATCACACCCAGTTCTCAATATATATGGCACTGATCGGCAAGTTTTAAGGTTATGGACTTACTGAAACTTGTGGAATGTGTGCCATTCTTCCACCCGAGAAATTGTCCTACGGAAACGTTGGAATCCCCGTTCCGTGTCTCGAGATCAAGTTGATTGACGTTGCCGAGGCCGGATATTTCGCCAATGGCTCACCACCCCAGGGAGAGATTTGCCTCCGTGGTCCTTCGGTAATCGAGGGCTACTACAAACGTCCTGACCTCAACGAGGATCCCACCATCTTCACTCCTGATGGGTGGTTCAGGACCGGTGACGTTGGTCAATGGAATCCTAATGGAACCCTTAGCGTGATCGACCGGTGCGTCCAACTCTCTATCTTCATCAACTGATCGCACTAAAATCGGGTTCCTCGTAGTATCAAGAACTTGGTGAAACTGTCGGGTGGGGAGTACATTGCCCTGGAACGCCTTGAGGCCGTCTACAAGTCCTGTAACCTCGTCGCGAACCTGTGTGTCTATGGACATCCCGATGCCAGACAACCTATGGCTGTGATTATCCCCAACGAGTCTCACTTGAGACACACGTTGAGACAGGGCGCTGTGGGCGGCGTGGATGCCGATGCCTCACTGCACACGCTATGTGGACAGCCGGAGGTGAGGAAGTTGGTGCTGGATAACTGCAACGCCATCGGAAAGAAGAATGGGTTTAAGCCACTCGAATTCCTGGAGACTGTAGTTTTGACGGATGAAGAATGGACTCCAGAGAGTGGGTTAGTCACCGCTGCTCAGAAGTTGCAGAGGAAGAAGATACACGAAGCATTTAAGAGTGAGATCAAGGTCGGTGTTCAGCGTCTTTTCCTATCCCGTGTGCATGGGGCTGATTGTTTTTTTGTGCTTACAGAAAGTGTATCCCTACTGAGCTCGGTAACGAAGCTGCCTTCTTGAATTCTCCCCGCATTTTTTTTCTTCTAGTTATCTGCCAGTGATCCGTACATAACTTTGTAATACCCTTCATTGAATCATAGCTGCTACCGAATGTTTTTGTTTCCCAAGATTCTTTGAGGGTGCACATCGGACAACGCCGGAACGGGAGGGTGGTACCCAGAGCGAACGAGGTAGTTCAAGCGCCCACCAACGAGCATCCTCCGATTTCCATTTCCCCCTTCTTCATCCATACCCTCCCTCTATTCTCCTCTCGCCCACAATGTTGCGAGCGTCGACAACCACCCTTCGCAACTCCACGCGTCTTGCACGCTCTTTCGCTACTATTGTCGACTCAGCCAGCGGTGTCAAGGTCGCGGCCATTGACAATGGCCAACCCACTTCCGCCGTCACTTTCTTGGTCAAAGCCGGAAGCAGGTTCGAGAACAAACCTGGTGTCGCTCACGCTTTGAAGAACTTTGCTTTCAAGGTTCGGGAACATCTACGTCCACCAGATTTTTAGCACCTTCCTGATTGCCTGTTTTTCTCTCGTTCCGTTAGAGCACTAACACGCGCTCTGCTCTGGGAACCGTGAGGGAGTCCGAGCTTTACGGTGGCGTTCTGACTTCTAGCCTGTCAAGAGAACATTTGGCTCTGACTGCTGAGTTCTTGCGCGGTGATGAGTGCGTGTCTTTTGCGTTCTTTTCGTTCTGGCGTATATGCGTCTTCGGAACGGGATGGAGATTTTTCTGATGGCAACTCCGGAATTACAGGGAATACTTCGTTGACGTCCTTGCGTCTTTCGTTACCGGTGCCCGGTTCGCCTCGCACGAGCTCAATGAGCTGGTTCTTCCCGTTGTGGAAGCTGATTCAATTTCTGCCTCGAACGACCCGACCACCAAGGCTTTGGAGGCTGCTCACACCATCGCCTTCCGACACGGTCTCGGAGCTTCCCTGTTTGCGAGTCAGCACCCCAGCTTTACCATTGAAGACATCAAGGCTTTTGCCGCCTCCGCGTTCTCCGGTGGCAACATTGCTGTACTCGGAACCGGCATTGACCAAGCCAAGCTGAGCAAGCTCGTCGAGAAATCCCTTGGAAAGATTCCCTCTTCCTCTTCCGCTACGGCCTCTTCGACAAAATACTACGGTGGTGAGACTAGGGTGGAGTCGAGCAGCCCTCTCCAGACTGTGTTCATTGGGTTCGGAAAAGCCGGTGCTCCTTCAAACGACCTGGCCGCTCTCGCCTCGCACATTTCTCCCGAACCTCATGTGAAGTGGTCCAAGGGCATTTCACCGATTTCCGAGGCCACTCGTGCTGGAACGATCGTCCAGACCGTGTACCTGCCCTACTCCGACGCAACTCTCCTGGGTGTCCTCATCCAGGGCGAGGACGCTGCCGATGTCAAAACCGCTGCCCAAGCTGCCGTCAAGGTTTTGAAGTCCCAAGTGAGCGAGACGGATGCGAAAAAGGCAATCGCCAAAGCCAAGTTCCGGGCTGCGTCCGAGGCCGACTCGAGGGATGGTGTCGTCTCGCTTTTGGGTAACAAGGTTTTCTCGGGTGCCGACGCGTCGGTTGAGACTGCCCTGTCGTCGTTCGACGCGGTTTCTTCGTCGTCCATCTCTTCGGTGAGTTGATCGCGTGAATTTGCGCGAGCGGATGACTGACTTGGGTTTCGTGTGAACTATTTCTAGGCTGCGTCGACGTTGTTGAAGGCCAAACCTACATACGTCGTAGTGGGTGATATCACCGTCCTCCCTTATGCGGATGAACTCGGGCTCTAGATTTGACTTTTAGCTTATTGCTCGTCGAACCCATCATTACCTTAGATAAAATGAATATCACCCGTGGTAACTCGGAAGGACCTTGGACGCTCGGAAAGGGTAAAAGTATAATAAAAAAGATGACGTTCTCGCTAAGAGACTAGAAATGGAGACAGCGAAGGAAGAAAGGGAACGACGCTTTGGCGAGGGCAAAAATCAAGTTGGAAGGACAACCAAGCAACATCTCCAAGGGAGAAAGTACATTTGGGTAGATTGACACATACATGCAGTAAAGCTCCAGCAAATCATTTGGTAACGCAACTATTTCAAAAAATGTTAGTAGGCCAACCAGATCCGTTCAGGCGACACGCCGCGCAGTGACAACGCGGTAGGCAACTTGGAGTCCTGCGACATTGAAAGTCTCATCCATAAAACCATCCACCAACTCCTTGACTACACCCTCGTCATATCCGGCTTGTGCGAGGACCATAGCCGCACTTTCAGTCCAAATTCCCAAGGTCTGCCTAAACTTGATGCCCAGGCCCCCCGCATGTGGAGTAGACCTGGCCCAGTCCCCGATGGGCATGTGGTAATCATGAGGTTGAATGTCGTCGAAACCGCCCAATTGAGAGATGAAGTCGGTCAAGTACGGTGGTATTTTTTCGATCGCGTATTCAGACAGAAGGCTGCTATCGAGCGCTTGACAGAACGCTGTGACTCCGGGAGGAGATCTACCGGTGGAGGAGTCGACTGGGAGATGGACCCATTCGCCAAGCAAAATCAACCCGCCGGGGCGAAGGACTCGTGATGCCTCGGAGAGCATGGCATTGTAGTCGACTTCCTGTTACGTGAGGTTTAGTGTGAGAACCCGAGGGGGAATGGTGAATGTGGAGAAGGGTGACGTACAGGGAGAAGGCTGCA
>Ga0307515_10008288_pt1 | contig 20281 bp, 16 predicted proteins | sample 17_EM_MG_FD_194513 | JGI IMG/M metagenome (GOLD analysis project Ga0307515, IMG submission 194513) | Populus trichocarpa ectomycorrhiza microbial communities from riparian zone in the Pacific Northwest, United States - 17_EM | ecosystem: Host-associated > Plants > Roots > Unclassified | place...
AGTTCCTGTCGCCGGGCCATGTGCTGGTCTCGGCAGAACACGAGGTCAAGGGCCGGCGCATCGTCATAGCGCCGCGCTGGGAGGTGCCCCCCGGTGGCGCTGTCGCGGCCTGCCATGCCAAGTTAGGCGCCGAGATCACCTTCCGCGGCCTGTTGCGCGGCGACTACGTGATCGACGCCCGCTAGGTCAGCAAGGCGCGCATCCCGGCCTGCAGGCGGGACACGTCGATGGGCTTGAGCCAGTAGTCGGCAAAGCCGGCCGCGCGCGCCGCGCGCACCACCTCGCCCGGGTTGTCGGCCGACAGCGCGACCCAGTGTGCGCCGCTCAAGGCGACCGACAGGCCAGCGTCCGCGGCGACGCGGGCACGCAATTCCAGGCCCGTCATGTCGGGCAGGTTCATGTCGATGAGCAGCAGGTCGGGCCGGCATTCCGCCAGCACCGCCAGCGCCTCGGCGCCGGTCTCTGCGCAGCGCAGCTCCCAGCCCGGCAGCATCCGGAACACCTCCTCCATCAGGATCAGATGGATGCGGTCGTCTTCGACGTAAAGCACCAGCGGCGCGGCGCGTTCGGGCATGGCGGGATCGGGGGAACAGCTACAGCGGTCGGCACGATAGCAGCAATGCCGTATCACCCAGCCGGCGCCGTTTTGCAATCGTTTCCTGCGCTTTGCGTGACATTTCTCACCCGCCACCCACCCTGCCTCCGGGGGTATTCAACGCGTGGAAACCCTGGGATTCCCTAACACTAGGGATATGTGCTCCTGGTTTGGGTGCGCTGTTTCCACGGGCCCGCCGATGTCTCTGATTGCCACCCTCGCTCTCGCCGTTTCCGCCGGCTCCACGCTGCCCGATTGCAGCTGGGACCGCCCGGGCGCCAACCCCTTCATGGGCGACGTGGTGGCGGCCGTGGACCGGTACCAGGACATCCCGGCCGCTACGCGGGACAAGCTCAAGGCGCGCATGAAGGCGCGCAGCTACGACGACATCGCCCTCATCGAGCGCGACTCCATCAAGGGCCAGGCCACTTATGCGCCGGAGATCCGCGACATGCACTTCGGCCCCGGCGCCGTCTGCAAGACGGTGACGCGCGCCAAGTGGACGGCCAAGACCCAGGAGCGCGGCCTCGTCTACTGCGAGGACGGCCAGTGCATCCTGGTGCCCACCGTCTGCCGCAACGTCAGCCGCATTCGCCGTCTGGAGGCCAAGCCCGCCGCCGTGGCACCGTCCGGCGCCGCCAACGTGGCCTCAGCGACCCGCGAGGGTGAGAACACACCGCTGGAATTCGAAGCGCCCGCAGCCGGCCCCATGGCCGTCGCAGCGCCGGAGAGCTTCTCCGGTCAATCGGGCGGCGCGTCTCTAGGCGGCGCCGCGCCGGCCCAGGGTGGCGGCAGCATCGCGGCGCTGGGCAGCCCGGCACCGCAGACCGCCTCGCGCGGCGGCAGCTTCCCGGCCCTGGCGGACCTGGGCATGCCGTCCCTGCCGCCCGGCACGGTGCGACCCGCCGAATCCAACCCCGGCATCACGCCCGCCGTGCCCGAACCGGGCACCTGGGCCATGATCGTCAGCGGGCTGCTGGTGATCGGCTTTCGCGCCCGTCAGCGGCGCAACAGCGGCGCCAGGTAACGCCCGGTGTGGCTGGCCTCGCAGGCCGCCACATCTTCCGGCGTGCCAGCCACCAACAGCTGGCCGCCGCCGGCACCGCCCTCCGGGCCCATGTCGATGAGCCAGTCGGCCGTCTTGATGACGTCCAGGTTGTGCTCGATGACGACGATGGTGTTGCCCGCGTCGCGCAGCTGGTGGAGCACCTTGAGCAGCAGGGCGATGTCGGCGAAATGCAGGCCGGTCGTCGGCTCGTCCAGGATGTAGAGCGTGCGGCCGGTGTCGCGCTTGCTCAGCTCCAGCGCCAGCTTCACGCGCTGGGCCTCGCCGCCGGACAGCGTGGTCGCGCTCTGGCCCAGCTTCACATAGCCCAGACCCACATCCAGCAGCGTCTGGAGCTTGCGCGCCAGCGCCGGCACGGCGTTGAACAGGTTGAAGGCGTCCTCCACCGTCATGTTCAACACGTCGGTGATGTTCTTGCCCTTGTAGAGCACCTCCAGCGTCTCGCGGTTGTAGCGCCGGCCGTGGCAGACGTCGCAGGGCACGTACACATCGGGCAGGAAGTGCATCTCCACTTTCAGCACGCCGTCACCCTGGCAGGCCTCGCAGCGGCCGCCGGCGACGTTGAAGCTGAAGCGCCCGGGGCCGTAGCCGCGCTCGCGCGCCGTGTTCATCTCGGCGAACAGCTCGCGGATGGGCGTGAACAGGCCCGTGTAGGTCGCCGGGTTGGAGCGCGGCGTGCGGCCGATAGGCGACTGGTCGACGTTGATGACCTTGTCGAAGGCGTCCAGGCCCTCGATCTCGTCATAGGCGGCCGGGTCGGCATGGCTGTTGTAGAGCTTCTTGGCGACGGCGGCGTAGAGCGTGTCGTTGACCAGCGTGCTCTTGCCCGAGCCGGACACGCCGGTCACGCAGGTCAGCACGCCGACGGGGATGTCGACCGTGACGCCCTTGAGGTTGTTGCCGCGCGCGTTGACGATGCGCAGCCTCGGCTGGCCCTCGGCAACCTTGTGGCGCTGCGTGGGCACTTCGATGCGCACGGCGCCGCTCAGGTAGCGCCCGGTCAGCGAGTTCGGGTCGGCCGCCACCTGGGCGGGCGTGCCCTGCGACATGATGTGGCCGCCATGCACGCCGGCGCCGGGGCCGAGGTCCAGCACCCAGTCGGCGGCGCGGATGGCGTCCTCGTCATGTTCGACGACGAGCACCGAGTTGCCCAGGTCGCGCAGGCGACGCAGCGTGGCGATCAGCCGGTCGTTGTCGCGCTGATGCAGGCCGATGCTGGGCTCGTCCAGCACATACATGACGCCTGTCAGCCCGGAGCCGATCTGCGACGCCAGGCGGATGCGCTGCGCCTCGCCGCCCGACAGCGTATCGGCGCTGCGGTCCAGGCTGAGGTAGTTCAGGCCCACGTCGTTCAGGAAGCGCAGCCGCGAGGCGATCTCGCGCACGACCTTGTCGCCGATGTCGGCCTTGTTGCCCTTGAGCTTGAGTGTCTCGAAGTAGTCCAGGCATTCGCGCAGCGTCGAATGCTCGACCTCGAAGATGGGCCGGCCCCTGACGCCGGGCGGCGCGTCCGCCGGCTGCAGCACCACGTTGCGCGCCTCGCGGCGCAGGCGCGAGCCCTCGCAGGCCGTGCACGGCTTGGCCGCCATGTAGCGGGCCAGATCCTCGCGCACGGCGGCCGAATCAGTCTCCTTGAAGCGCCGCTGCAGGTTGGGCAGGATGCCTTCGAAGGGATGCTGGCGCTTGACCGAGCGCTTCTTGCCCGAAGCCGTCTCGGCCTGGTAGACGAAGCTGATGTCCTCGTTGCCCGAGCCACGCAGCAGCACGTCCTGCGCAGCCGGCGGCAGGCTTTCCCACGGCGCCTCGACATCGAACTTGTAGTGCGCCGCGACCGACTCCAGCAGCGAGAAGGTGTAGGGGTTGCGGCGGTCCCAGCCCTTGACGGCGCCGCTGGCCAGCGACAGCGTCGGGAAGGCGACGACGCGGTCGGCATCGAACACCGTCACCTGGCCCAGGCCCTCGCAGCTGGGGCAGGCGCCCACCGGCGAGTTGAAGGAGAACAGGCGCGGCTCCAGCTCGGGCAGCGAGTAGGAGCAGACGGGGCAGGCGAACTTGCTGGAAAAGAGCGTGGTCTGCTCGGTATCCATGTTCATCACCAGCGCCCGGCCATCGGCCTGGCGCAGCGCGGCCTCGAAGCTCTCGGCCAAGCGCTGGCGCAACTGGTCATGGGAATCGGCGCGCAGCTTGACGCGGTCGATGACGACGTCGATGTCGTGCTTCTCGGTCTTCTTCAGCGCCGGGATTTCGGGCGCCTCGACCGTCGCGCCGTCGACACGAAAGCGCACATAGCCTTGCGCCTGCAGCTCCTGGAAGAGCTCGACGAACTCGCCCTTGCGGTCGCGCACGACCGGCGCGAGCAGCATCAGCTTGCTCTCGTCCGGCATGGCCAGCACGGCGTCCACCATCTGGCTGACGGACTGCGCCTCCAGCGGCAGGTCGTGGTCGGGGCAGAAGGGCGTGCCGGCGCGCGCGTAGAGCAGGCGCAGGTAGTCGTGGATCTCGGTGACCGTGCCGACGGTGGAGCGCGGGTTGTGGCTGGTGGCCTTCTGCTCGATGGAAATCGCCGGCGACAGGCCCTCGATGATGTCCACATCGGGCTTGTCCATCAGCTGCAGGAACTGCCGTGCGTAGCTGGACAGGCTCTCGACGTAACGCCGCTGGCCTTCGGCGTAGAGCGTGTCAAACGCCAGCGACGACTTGCCCGAGCCGGACAGGCCGGTGATGACGACCAGCGCGTGGCGCGGCAGGTCGACGTCGATGTTCTTCAGGTTGTGCGTCCGCGCACCGCGCACGCGGATGAATCTGGATTCGGGAACTGCGGGCAAATCCGGGTGGGGCATGGCAATGTCTACAAGCGAACCGGACATGATAGGCGGACGGCTCATCGCCGCCGCCCGCAGCTCAGCACGCGGCTCTTGCGCTTCATCGCAGCGGCCTCGCGGCGGAGCGATTCGTTGCCGAAACTCCTTCCATCGACACAGCAATCCCGCTGTGAAAACCCCGAAGGAAGCACCATGAAGACCACCGTTCTGATCCAGGCCGCCGCTGTCGCCGCCTTTGCCTTCACCGCCTTCACCGCCAGCGCCGCCCCCGTGGAAGTGCAGAAGCTGCCCCGCGTCGTCATCACCGGCAAGGCCGTCAAGGAAGTGGCCCAACTGCCGCGCGTCGTCGTCACCGGTTATGCCGTGCGCGAGATCGCTCAACTGCCCCGCGTCACCGTCACTGGCCGCCGCGCCTGAACCGCATGACGCTGTTTCTGAACCAACAGTTACGAGCCGAGTCGCCAGCGCAGCAGGCCGTTAGCCTGAACTGCGCCGTCGAGTCGGCTTGTCTCTCGCGGCAAAAGCCGTTTCTGTGAAAGACAATCGGGCTTCTTATCGGAGCCCGCTTGTGAAAGAAGAGCTGCGCCAACGCCGGTCCTGGCTGGATGGCTTCATGGCTTATCCGGCCCCGGCAGGCCTGAGCGAAAACCAGCTTCGCGAAAACATCATCCTGCTGGACCAGGCGCTTTACGCGCTGTGGAACCTGGGGGACAACCTCCTCTTTGGCTGGACGCCCGAGGCACGCGGCCTGCGCGCCATCGTCGCGCCCCACCCCATGCTGACCGAGTTCGCCCTGGGCGACGGCAACCTGTCGCCGGCCGAGCTGACACGGCGCGCGCGCCTGCTGGACAAGCTGCTGTCCAACCAGGAGCACCTGGGAGCGAACGCCTTCGACGATGTCAGCGCCGCCCTGGGCGTGACGCCACGCTTCATCGAGCTGCCCTTCGCCCCCGAGAAGGGCCTGGGCCTGCCGCTGATCGCCGCCATCGCCGCGCGCTACGGCGTGCGCCTGGTGGAAGACCGCGCCGTCATCCTGTTCGACGCCGTCGGCTTCTCGCTGCTGACGCCGCTGCAACAGGTGGTGCAGCTGAACAGCCTGTCCTGCTCGGTCAACGCGGCCTACGCCAAGCTGCTGGCCCAGGAAATCAACATCAACTTCGCCCGCACGACGACGGGCGACGGCTTCTACATCTGGAACCGCATGCGCGGCGTCGAGGCCAATGTGGAGCTGTATCAGCTGATGCAGTTCATCCTGGCCGACAACGCGCTGGCCCAGGAACGCGCCACGCGGCCGGAGTCCGTGCCGCGCCTGCGCGCCTGCTTTCACGTCGGCTCGCACTACGAGTTCTACCAGTCCGAAGGACTCAACCCGACCTCGTTCAGCTACTTGGTCGGCCAGGTCACCATCGAGCTGGCGCGCATGGTGGAGAACGCCCAGCCCGGGCAGATCCTGGTCGGCAAGTTCAACACGCTGATGCATGACGAAGCCAGCGGCGACGACGTGCGCATCGACAGCCTGGACTTCGTCGAGCGCACGCGCGCGCCGCTGCGCAGCTTGAACGGCCTGCGCCTGGCAGGCTCAGAGGTCGACGAGATCGCCTGCTACCTGACCGGCCGGCGCGACGGCACGGGCCTGTGGGGCATCAGCGAATACCAGATCGCCGACAAGCACGGCCTGATCCACCGCGTCTACAACGCCAAGATCAACATCCACCGCCGCAACGGCGAACCGATCTACCTCGGCCTGCGCGAGGAAGACCTGCCCCCGGACGCACCGCGCACCGTGGCCGACACGGATTTCCAGCCGCTGCCGGCCTGAGCTGGCTTGACGGGCGCAGTGACCGAGTCCCCCGTTCCCTTCGCCCCCGCCGGCGCTCCCGGCGCGACCGGCCAGCGCCGGCTGCTGACCCTGCTCTTCGTCGACCTCAGCGGCTCCACCGCCATGGCCGAGTGGATGGAGGCCGAGCACTACTCGGCCATGCTGACGGGCCTGCGCGAGCTCTACGAACGCATCGTGCCCCACCATGGCGGCGTCATCGCCCGCATCCAGGGTGACGGCATGCTGGCCGTCTTCGGTCACCCCGACGTGCGCGAGGACGACGGCCGCCGCGCCACCGAGGCCGCGCTGGAGCTGCACGCTGCCGTGCGCGGCATCATGCCGCCGGGCCCCCGGCCGGCCGAGTTCCGTGGCCTGACGCTGCACAGCGGCGTCCATGCCGGCATCGTCCTCATCAACGAGGGCGACCAGATGCGCGGCCGCTTCGAGCTGCTGGGCAATGCGCCCAACATCGCCGCGCGCCTGTCCGAGGCGGCACGCGCCGACGAGATCATCGCCAGCGAGGAGAGCCTGGGCCTGCAGAGCCAGTTCTTCGAGACCGGCCCGCGCTTCTCGCTGCAGCTGCGCGGCCGCGCCACGCCGCTGGCGGCCTACCGCGTGCTGGGCCGTGCGGCCGTGGGCCGGCGCTTCGAGGCCAGCATGCGCCGTGGCCTGGCGCCCTTCGTCGGCCGCGAGGTGGAGCTGGCCGCGCTGGAAGCGGCGCTGTCCAGCGCGCTGGCGGGCCAGACGCTGTGGCTGGGCCTGCGCGCCGGTGCCGGCGTGGGCAAGACCCGGCTCACCGAGGAATTCCTGCGCCACGCCGAGGACCAGTCCGACCGGCCCTGCCGCATCCACCGCGGCTATTGCGAGAGCTACCTCAGCGCCGAGCCGCTGCAGCCCTTCCTGCAAATGCTGCGCGCCATGGACGGCATGGCCGACGCCCCTGCCGAGCTGTTGGCCGCCCAGCACAGCGCCCCAGCCGAGCGCGGCGACGCTCTGCTGGCCCTGCTGCTGACGCTGGCGCAGCGCACGCCCCAGCTCGTCTTCATCGACGACCTGCAATGGGCCGACGACGCCTCCCTGCGCCTGCTGCACCGGCTGCGTACCGCCTGCGAGCGCCAGGCCCTGCCACTGCTGCTGCTCACCGCCAGCCGCCCCCAGCCCGCCACCGGCCTGCCGGGCGCGCATGACGACCACGCCCAGCGCCTCATCGAGCTGCCGCCGCTGACCGAGGGCGAGTCCACCCGCGCCGTGCAGCAGCTGCTGCCCCAGGGCGACCCCTTCATCGCCGCCGAGGTGCGCCGCCATGCCGGTGGCAACCCGCTCTTCATCGAGGAGCTCTGCCACGCGGCGGCCGATGCCGGCGACAGCTTCGTCCAGGGCCAGAGCAGCTCGGCCTGGCTGGCGGCGCTGGTCGAGTCCCGCGTCGGCCGCCTGCCGCCTGAGCAGGCCCGCCTGGTGCGCCTGGCCGCCGTCATCGGCAACGTCATCCCGGCCTGGCTGCTGGAGGCCTTGTCCGGCTGCGGCGAGCAGCACCCGGCCGTGCGCGCGCTGGCGGGGCAGGACTTCATCTTCCCGGACCAGGCGCCCGGCCATCTGCGCTTCAAGCACGGCATCACGCGCGACGTCGTCTACGAGGCCACCGGCCTGCACGAGCGCCAGGCCCTGCACCGGCGCATCAGCACCGAGCTGGCCGCGCGCGGCGGCGCCGAGAGCCAGCTGCACGAACAGCTGGCCTATCACGCCGCTGCCGCCAACGACTGGCCCGCCGCCGGCCTGCACGCCGAGGCTGCCGGTGACCAGGCCCTGGCCGCCTCGGCGCTGGACCGCGCCAAGAAGCAATTCCGCGCCGCGCTCGCCGCACTCGAATTCCTGCCCGATGACGCGGGCCGGCGTCGCCGCTGGATCGCCGTCGCCCAGCGCCTGGGCATGGCCTGCGTGTTCGACGCATCCCGCGACGACCTGCGCGTGCTCAAGCACGCTGCCGTGCTGGCCCAGGCCGACGGCGAGCCCGGCCTCATCGCCCGCACGGAGTACTGGCTGGCCTACGTCGGCTACGCGCTGGGCGAGACGCGCGACAGCCTGCGCCATGCGCGTGCCGCCGTCGAGACCGCCCAGGCCTGCGGCGACCACGCGCTGCTGGCCCAGCTGCCCGGTACCGTCGGCCAGCTGCAGGCCGCCGCCGCCGACTACGACGACGCCCTGCCCATGCTGGACCTGGCCATTGCCCGGCAGCGCGCCCGTGCCAGCAAGAGCGCCGTCAACCGCATCGGCCTGTCCTTCTCGCTGTGCTGCCGCGCCTATGTGCTGGCCGACCAGGGCCACTTCCAGCGGGCCCACGAGATCTTTGCCGAGGCGCTGGCGCCCTTCGACGGCAGCGGCCACGCGGTGGAAGCCAGCATCCAGGGCTGGCGCGCGGCCGTCTTCCTCTGGCAGGGCCGTTGGGCCGAGGGCCGCGACGCGGCGCTGGTGGCCCACCGCGTGGGCGCCCAGGTGCGCAGCATGTTCACCTGCGCCATGGGCCAGGCCGCCGGGGCCTACGGCGCCTGGATGCACGAGGCCGACCCGGCCGCGCTGCAGCGCGTGCGCGACGCCACCGCCTGGCTCGCGCCGCGCGGCGGCGGTCTCTACAGCAGCTTCAACCACGGCTGGCTGGCCGACATGCTGGCTGCGCAGGGCGACGCCGTCGCGGCACGCCGCCATGTCGCCCTGGCGCTCAAGCGCGGCCGCCAGCACGACTGGATAGGCGGGGCCATGGCCTACCGCGCGGCGGCGCGGCTGGCGGCGAACGTGGGCGACGGGCCCCAGGCGCGGCGCTACCTGGCGCTGGCGCGGGGCGCGGGCGAGCAGCGCCAGTCCGATCACGAGGCCGCAGTGACAGCGCTGTTGGAGGCGGAACTGAAGCTGGACGCCGCCTGGCAGGCCGCGCTGGAGCGGGCGCAGAGCGAGTTCGAACGCATGGGCATGCGGGGATTCAGCGAGCGCGCGCAACGCCTTCGTGACGCCTGAGCCACGGAAGTTACGACTTTCCAGTCACCTGTGCGGGCTACATGAAACCGCGTATCCACAAAATCAGAACACTGTTTCATAGTTGCCCTGCGATGCGCGGCAGCCCTGCTGCGCCGACCTGACGTCGCCGCGCCCCAGCGCGCGGATCGACCGGTTGCGACCTGACGTCGGCACTGGTTCCTCCCACCACACCGCTCTCGCGTCGGCGCGCTCCTGGCCCGCACGTGCAAGCAGGCTGCGCGTGCCTGGACGGATACCGCGCCGCCACAACGACAGGAGACAAACCTATGAACAAGATCACTCCCCCGCCGCTGCCGACCATTCGGTCCGCCGCTGCCACAGGTGCGGCCGTATCGCTGCTGCTGGCCGCCTCGGCTGCCCACGCGGTGGACTGGCCCTCGGGCTATTCGAAATGCGCCGACCAGGGCGAGACCTGCAAGGCCGGCACCGCCACGCGGCCGGTGTCCTTCGGCATCAAGGACAAATGGGTCATCAAGAATCTGAGTGGCAACGTGGCCTGCACCGTGGCCACCTTCGGCTCCGATCCCAACCCCGGCATCACCAAGAAGTGCGCCGTCGGCCCAGTGGGCAGCCCGGCGCCAGCGCCCACTCCTGCACCTACCCCCGCGCCGACGCCCGCACCGACACCTGCGCCTTCACCGGCCCCGACCCCTGCACCCGCCCCAGCCGGCGCCAGCGGCGGCTATGCCGGCACCGTGACCGGCGGCGGCGCCAAGACCGCCGTGACCGTCAGCACGGCCGCGCAAATGCAAGCGGCCCTCAATGCCTATGACGGCAGCTCCGGCCTGGTGCTGCGCTACACGGGCACCTTCGACTTCGGCGCCATCACCGACTCCTGCGCGCAGTGGAAGAAGCCGGCCGGCACGGTCGTCGAGATCAAGAACAAGAACAACGTGACCATCGAAGGCAGCAACGGCTCGGCGGCCAACTTCGGTCTGGCCATCAAGGCGGCGGCGCAGAACATCATCATCCGCAACATGACCATCGGCCTGCTGCCCGGCTCCATCGACGCCATCGGCATCGAAGGCCAGAGCGGCGGCATCCCGGGCTATATCTGGGTGGACCACAACACCCTGTTCAGCAGCCTGAAGGAATGCAGCGGCGCGGGCGACCTGGAGTTCGACGGCCTCGTCGACAGCAAGGCCGGTGCCCACCACATCACCTACTCGTACAACTACATCCACGACCACCAGAAGGTCGGCCTGATCGGCTCCAGCGACAGCGACGCCAGCGACCGCTACATCACCTTCCACCACAACTACTACAAGGACGTGAACTCGCGCCTGCCGCTGCAGCGCGCCGGCTACACCCACCTGTACAACAACCTCTACAGCGGCGTGAAGACGTCGGGGGCCAACATCCGCATGGGCGGCTACTCGCTGATCGAGAACAACTGGTTCGAGAACGCGCAGAACCCGGTGACCTCACGCGACAGCTCGTCCATCGGCTACTGGCAGCTGCGTGGCAACAACGTCAACAGCCCGGCCGACTTTGGTACCTATGGCATCACCTGGGTGGCCAGCGGCTCCTCGCCGTCGCGCGACGCCACCGACTGGACGACGACCGCCAACTTCCCGCTCGGTATCCCCTACAGCTACTCGCCGCAGGCGCCGTCCTGCGTGAAGCAGAAGCTGCCGGCCGCAGCCGGAGCTGGGACGAACTTCGCGACGGTCAGCTGCTGACCCGCCGACGAGCCGGCGCCCTCGCAACGGGGGCGCCGGCTTGCTCGGATTCCGCGTATCCATCAGCGCAAAGGGGATGAGCGCCCCGCAGGCCGCGACCTTAGGATCCGCGGCCTGCCATGACGACTCCGCTCTACGACCGCGACTTCATCACCCTCTACCCCGGCCTGGATGAGCCCTTGTGCAGCGCCGTTATCGAGCGCTTCGACGGCGACGCGAGCAAGCGACCCGGCCGCATCGGCGCGGCGGGCAATAGCAGCTACGCCGAGGACACCAAAGTCTCCTGGGACCTGGAGATCCTGCCCGACGGCCCCTGGGCCGACCTCTTCCGCCGCATCCACCCGCAGATCCAGGCCTGCATCGCCCACTACCTGTCGCGCAGCCCCATCTTGCAGTCCTTCGACCTGCAGGCGACCGGCTACAAGATCCAGATGTATCCCCGTGGCGAAGGACATTTCAAATGGCATGCCGATTCCGTCGGCGGCGCCAGCGGTGACCGGGTCGTGGCGATGGTGCTATATCTCAACGACGTCGAGCGCGGAGGCGAAACCGAGTTCTTCCACCAGGGGCTGAAGATCGCGCCCAAGGCCGGGCAGCTCGTTCTATTCCCGGCCGGGTGGAACTACATGCACTGCGGGCACAAGCCGGAGTCGGGGAACAAGTACGTGATCTCGACGTTCATACGGATCAAGTATTGATCGGCACCGCATCGTCGCATCGCCGTGGACGCCGTCAAGTCGTTGCACGTTAAGCATCCATATTCGGATGGCTGATCATCATAAAAAACCAAATATGGGTGTTTGTTTGACGTTCACGTAGTTGGTATCGGGCGTGAAGCAGAAGCGGCATCAAGCACTGATTGGCGGAACTGGCAGTCCACGGATTTGGGTCCAGTACTCCTCGCGCACGTCCGCGTCGACCTCCGGCTTCATATGCGTGGCGTAGAGCGCGTCGCCGCCATCCTTGTGCGGCCCTGAGATCCAGTAGGGCTCGCCAGTCTCGACGTCGAAATAGTTCGACTTGAAGCCGCTGCCCTTGAGGCTCTGGAAGGACTTGCCGGCGTAGTACAGCGTGGCACCGGTCTTGGAGAAGGACACGCGGCCGATGCGCGCAGGCCCGACCAGGCCGCCAGCCTTGCACTCGATGTACATGATGCGGGTCTTCATGGTTGTCGCATGCCCTTGGCCAGCGGCTCCTTGGAGGCGACCTCAGCCAGCTTGGTGTAGGTGATCCTGGTGTCCAGGTTGCTGTCCATGTCGGTGTCTACGTCCGCAAACTTCAGGACCCCCAGCATGTAGTGCTCGACCCGCACTGGCTTTCCGCTGGCGGGATTGATGTACTCCGTCGTCTCGACGACGCCGTGGGCATACGTCGACCGAAGGTCCGGATAGCCGTCACCGTCCGTGTCGGACAACGTGGCGTCGATGTTCCCGTTCCTCAGCCACTGCTTGGTTTCAAAGACACCATCGAAGTTGTCGTCCGACTCGACCGAGTCAATGTGTCCCCGCGCGTCGTAGTGCGCCACGTAATCGACCTTGTGATCCAGATTGCGGTCGGCCTCCAACTTGAGCGGCATGCCGTTGGGCGAGTAGGTCACCTTCTCGTCGAGCAACCCGTCCCGGTCGTAGTCGACGCCATCAGTGGCGGTCGGCGCCCGATAAGCCGCATAGGTGGCGCCAATCCCGATGACCAGGCCCACCAGAAGACCTCGCAAGCCTGAAGACTTGGCTGACCGCGCAGGGCGGGGCGTCTCCTCTATTTGAGTGTTCTCCCAGCGGTCAATACTGGCCCGCGCGGCTGGATAACTCTCTTCCGCCACCAGCAGCCGCACGAGCCCGTTGGCTGGTATTTCGCCCATCGCCCCCTGGAGCGCTTCACCATGGATGTGCGCCTCAATCCCCTCCTGTTTCAGGAGGTCGACCAGCATGTGGGCTTCAATCGCATTTGCTGCTTGGTAAAGAGTTTTCATGAATCCATTGCACTAAGAGCAGACATCGTCCACCTCACACCGCCAACGCCACCACCGTCGGCGCCCCCGTAAACCGCATCACCCCGGCATCCAGCACCGCCGCGATCACGCCCAGCATGACGCCCATGCCCATGCCATAGCCCGAGCAGGCGTGCGGCGGCGGGCCTTGGGGGTCGGCGCGGTCGCCGCCGAAGGCGACGTGGTGGCGCAGCGGGTCTTGCTGCGTGGCCGAGCCCAGGCCCACGACGACGACGCGACCCGGCTCGACGGCCACCTGGCCCAGCTTGTGCGCCACGCGGGCCTTGCGCCAGATCTGGAAGGGCGTGGGGCGCTGGTTGAGCGTCGCGACCAGCGTCGGGCGCAGGCGGGCCACAGCCTCGGCATAGGGAGGTGGGGCGTTCTGCGTATCCGGCTGCACCTCGTTCCACTGCGGCTGCAGCTCCCACAGCTTGCGCGTCTGCACCCAGGCGGCCAGGACGGTCAGCAGGTTGGCATGCGTGGTGGGCGGGAAGCCCAGCATGATGCCGGCCAGCGTGCGCGCGGGCAGGTCGGGCGTGGCGCCGGGCACCGCCTTGGCAGCGGCGACGATCTTCTGCGCCAGCGGCGGCAGCGGCGCGCCGGGCTCGGCCAGCCAGGCCTCGAGGGCAGCCGTGAAGCGGCGGCCGGCGGCGCGGCCCTCGGCCTTGACGGCATCGCTCGGGTAGGGCGGGAACACCTGGCGTGACACCCTGAACAGGTCGCGCGGGCAACGCGGCGCCACACCACCGTTCGGGTAGGCGTCGGCATGGAACTCGGTGCCCCAGATGTGGCGCCCGTCGGGCTGGCCGAACCAGAGCTGGCAGAGCTTGGCCAGCACGCCTTCGCTGAGGCGCTCGAAGTCCAGCGGCGTGTCGGTGGGCAGGTCCTTGGGCTTCTGGCTTTCTGGGAAGGCGGCCAGCAGGTCGCGCGCCTCCTTCTTCAGCTGCGCCAGGCCGGCCTTGGCGACCTGGTAGGCCGTGGCATAGCACTGCGCCTCGCTGTAGGCCTCGATGGCGGCGTTGATGGCCGGGGCCAGCTCGCGGTGACCGGTGTCATCGTCCAGGCCCAGGTAGCCCACGCCGATGGAGTCGTGCATGCGCTCGCCATAGCCGCTGACGGAGTAGCGATCGGGGGCGTTCCTCAGCACCTCGCAGACGCGCTCGGGCGCGCCCACCAGCACGCCGTAGGCGGTATCGACGACGCCGCCGGGCTGGGCACGCACCCAGGCCCAGGCGCTGTCGCGGGTGGTGCTGTCTTCCAGCCAGCGCTGCCAGGCGACCAGGTCCAGCGGGTCGGGCGCGCGCTCGGGCACCGGCGTGGGCGCCGGCAGCGGCAGGGGCAGCTCGACGAGACTCGGCAGGGACTTCAGCGCGGCGATGGACGGCACGTAGAAATAGGCGCCCCATTGCAGCGTGACGAAGGGCTCGGGGCCGAGGTCGATCTCGTAGGGCTTGCCGGCATGCTCGAAGGGGAACAGCCGCGGGCCGGCGCTGCCGTCGACGACGCCGAGGAGCGGGTCGCTCTGCGCCGAGTAGCCACCGCTGGCATTGCCGCCGGCCACCCAGTGCTGCACCACCTCGAACTGCTCGGCCAGGTGGGCGTTGTAGGCCATGAAGATCAGGCCGCGGTCGTCGTCGTCCGGGCTGTCGGCATGCACGGGCGCGCCATAGCTCATGCCACGCCGCAGGATGCGCGGCATGCGGCTCCTGGCGAACGCCGTGCCGGCCAGGTCGCGCGGGTTGACGCGGCGGATGTGCGAGTGGAAGGGGCAGGCCGAGCCCTGCGCGTCCTTGGCGTAGTTGAAGTCGTTGCCGGTGCCAGGCGATTTCGGCGCGGCCAGCGGGCGGCCATCCTGAAAGCGGCCCATCAGCTTGGCCAGCACGAGGTCATGGTCCAGGCCGATCTTCTTGGCTTCCTGATAAGTGCGCCGGCTGAAGCGGCCGGTGTACTGGCGCAGCTTGCGCACGACGAGGAAGCTGCCGCGGTCCAGCAGCGCGTCGGGCTGCTCGGGCACGGCATAGCCCTTGTCGCGCTCGGTCGGGAAGCCTTGCAGCACCTCGCCGGTCTTGACGGTGTCGTCCCAGGACTGACCCGAGGCTTCGCGGCCCAGCACGGGCTGGCTGATGCCGTCCTTGAAGCCGAAGTGCTCCTTGTCGGCGGCGTTGCTGCGCATGGGCTCAATGGCCATCAGCGCCAGGCCGGTGCCCGCGGTCAGCGCGTCGGCCAGCGCGCGCAGGCGCTGCTCGTCGGCGGGCGTGAAGGCCTCGCCCGGCTCGACAGCCGGAAAGCGCAGCTGCACGAGGACGTGAGCGTTTGCCGGGTCGATGCGGTCGATGCCGTTGACGTGGGGCGCCAGCACCCAGTGCGCCGGGTGGTTGTGGCGCACGTCGCCCAGCAGGCCGGCGCGCGCGGCCATGCCTTCCTTGAAGGCCTGCGGGAAGCGCTCCAGCCGCGCGGCCGGGATGCCCAGCGCCTTCAGGCCAGCCAGCGTCAGCGCGACCTGGCGCCAGACGTTCAGCTGCGCAGCATCCTCGTTGTCGCGTTGCACGGGCGCGGTGCTGAGCCAGGCGACGGCCTGGGACGGCTGGGCCACGCGCAGCAGCACCAGGCCGCCGCGGTTGCCGGGTGGCTTGGTCAGCAGGCAGCACTGCAGGTCACCGGGCTTGAGCGACAGCGCGCGGGCTTTGACTTCGGGCTCGGGCAGCCGCTGCTCGAACCAGCCCAGCATCTCGTAGTGGCGCTGACGCAGCACGCCGCCCGGGGTCTTGCCGCCGTCATTGGGGAACTGCTGCACGGTGTCCAGCTCGCGCAGCTCAAACAGCACGTCGTGCGTGGCGCGCAGCAGGCAGTCGCGGTCGCTCGCCTGGGCGCCGAAGAAGCGTTGCAGCGTGAACAAGCCCGCCAGCGGCAGCAGGCCACGCGCGGCCATCGCGAAGCGCTCCTTGTCGCCGGTCGGCAGCGGCGCCGTCTCGCCCGAGGCCGGCGCGCGCAGGCGGTTGAAGGCCAGCTCGTTGGCGCGTCCGCGCTGGGCGGCCTCCAGCTTCGCGAGGTATTCACCGTCGCCGACGCTGCGGCCGGACTCGATGAACAGGAAATCCGCCGACACCTCGTGCGCCCGCACCCAGCGCGCATAGGCCTCGAAGCTGCAGTCGCGCGACAACGTGTAGCCCTCGGTGTGGCAGAGCATCAGGTCCAGCGTGGAGCCGAGCTGGTCCCAGATGACCCGCATATACGGCTCCCAGCCGCCGTCGAAGTTGACGCTAAGCAGCAGGCGGTCGGTCGCGCCGTTCTGGCCATCAACGATGCTCCAGCGGAAGGAGTGGACGATGCGCCAGCGGGCGACGATGTCGGTATAGGGTGAGGCCGGCGCGCTCGATTCGCGCGAGCCCAGGCGCAGGCCGTTCAGCGTGCGCAGCACCTTGCGCAGCCGGTCCACATAGGTGAGCACTTCCAGTGCGTCGACAAAGCCTGGTTTGATGTCGGCCAGCAGGTTCAGGTCGGTGATGCCGCCCAGCTGGACGTCGTTGCCGCGTGCCATGTCTGTCTCTCCCTTGAATGCGCGCGCGCAGTATGCGGGGCTCGGCGTGGCGCGGCACAGCCTGCCGCCCACAAGGTTGATTAGGACCGCCATCGCTGCCGGCTGCAATTCATCCGCGAAAAGTGGCGACCTATCGCAAACCCGCAGACGCGACCACCCTCAGCGCGCAAAGTCCGCTCCACCGAACACGGGAGCGCCACATGAACCGCATCAGCACCACCACCGCCCACACCAGCCGCCTGCAAGCCGCCAGCGCCGCCGCCCTCGTCGTGCTGGTCGCGCTGACCGGCGCCACCTGGATGACGATCACCGCGCCGGCCGAGCCGACCGTCGTGCTTGAACGCGTGGTCATCGAAGGCTCGCGCACCGCCGACACGACCGCCGAGGTGAAGCAACTGCCGCGCGTCGTCATCGTCGGCAAGCGCGATGCGGCAGTCGACGGTACCCAGGTGGCGGCGGCTGGCATCGGCAGCGTTCGCTAAGGCCGGTCCTTAGGTGCGCCTTGGTCGCACTTGAGGCAGTTCAGCCGCTGACCCAGCACGCCGGCCCGGCCCTCGGGCGTCTGCGTCCAGGGCCGGTTCTGCCAGGGCGGGTCATGGCGCGTGTGCTGGTTGTGGCCGCAGGCCAGCTCGGCGACCCAGTGACCCTCCTCGTCGACATGAAAGCCAACGATGGACTGGTCCATCAGCGGCCGAGCACCCGCAGGATCTCGGCGCCGTAGGCCTCGAGCTTCTTGGCACCCACGCCGCTGATCTCGCCCAGCTCCACCAGGTCGACCGGCACCTGCCGCGCCATCTCGGCCAGCGTCGTGTTCTGGAAGATCACGTAAGCCGGCAGTCCATGCTCCTTGGCCACCTCGGACCGCCAGGATTTCAGCGCCTCGAAGCGCTCCTGGGCCTCGGCGTCCAGCCCCAGCGACGGATCGATCTTGGGCTTGCCGGTGCTGCTCCGTGAAGCCTTGCCGCGCGGCTTCTTCTCCTCGGCCTCGCGCAGGCGCAGCTCCACCTCGCCCTTGAGCACCGCACGCGCGCTGTCCTGCAAGGCCAGCGTGTTGAACTCGCCCTCGGCCGCCACGTGGCCCAGCGAGATCAGCTGGCGCAGCACGGCCCGCCATTGCTGCTCGGACAGGTCGGCGCCGACACCCCAGGTGGACAACCTGTCGTGGCTGTACTGCCGCGTCTTGTCGGTCGCCTTGCCGCGCAGCACGTCGATGAGGTGCCCGGCGCCAAAGCGCTCGCCGCGCTGGTGGAAGCGGTAGATGCAGCTCAGCAGCTTGCGTGCGGCCTCGGTGCCGTCCCAGGTCTGCGGTGGGTTCAGGCAGTTGTCGCAGTTGCCACAGCGGATGCTCTCTTCGCCGAAGTAGCTCAGCAGGCGCACGCGCCGGCAGTCCGTCGCCTCGGCCAGCGCCAGCAGCGCGTCCAGCTTGCCGCGCTGGCCCTGCTTGAAGACCTCGTCGGCCGGGCTGTCGTCGATCATGCGGCGCTGGTTGACGACGTCGGCCAGGCCGTAGGTCATCCAGGCCTCGGCCGGCGCGCCGTCACGGCCCGCGCGGCCGGTCTCCTGGTAGTAGCTCTCGATGTTCTTGGGCAGGTCCAGGTGGGCAACGAAGCGCACGTCGGGCTTGTCGATGCCCATGCCGAAGGCGATGGTGGCGACCATGACCAGGCCCTCCTCGCGCAGGAAGCGGTCCTGGTGGCGGCGGCGCACGTCGGCGTCCAGGCCAGCGTGATATGGCAGGGCCTTGATGCCCTCGCTCTCCAGCCACACCGCCGTCTCGTCCACCTTTTTGCGGCTCTGGCAGTAGACGATGCCGGCCTCGCCCTCATGCTCGTCGCGCACGAAGCGCAAGAGCTGCTCGCGCGGCGAGGCCGTCTTCTCGGCGATCAAGTAGCGGATGTTGGGCCGGTCAAAGCTGCTGATGAAGACGCGCGCGTCCTGGAGCTGCAGGCGCTGAATGATGTCGGCGCGGGTCAGGTCGTCGGCCGTCGCGGTCAGCGCGATGCGCGGCACCTCGGGGAAGCGCTCGTGCAGCAGGCTCAGCTGCAAATACTCCGAGCGGAAGTCGTGCCCCCACTGGCTGACGCAATGCGCCTCGTCGATGGCGAACATCGACAGCAGGCCGCGCTCCCGAAGCGACTCAAGCTGGGCCAGGAAGCGCGGCGTGGTCAGCCGCTCGGGCGCGGCGTAGAGCAGCGTCAGGCGCCCGCTCATCATCTCGCGCTCGATGCGGCTGGCTTCCTCGCCGGTCTGGCTGGAGTTCAGGAAGGCGGCATGCACGCCGGCCTCTTCCAGCGCGCCGACCTGGTCGTGCATCAGCGCGATCAGCGGGCTGACGACGATGGCCACGCCCTGGCCGCGCGTATGGCGCACGATGGCCGGCACCTGGTAGCACAGGCTTTTGCCGCCGCCCGTGGGCATCAGCACCAGCGCGTCGCCGCCGGCAGCCACCTGCTCGACGATCTCCGCCTGCTGGCCCCGGAAGGCCGTGTAGCCGAAAACTGCTGACAGGACCTGGTGTGCAGCGGATTGCAGGTCGGCGGAGGGTTCGGGAAGATGCACGGGCGGGTTCACGCCGCGATTGTCCCAGGAGCTTCTGCATGACCACACCCACCGAGCTGCGCGAGCGGCTGATCCGCAATTTCAACGACGTGCCGCGCGAGCGCTTCTTGCGCGCGCCGCGCTACGACAGCGAGACGGCCAGCCTGACCAAGGGCACCGCAGCGAAGAAGCTCGGCGCCAGCTTCGACATCGTCGCGCCCGGCCAGATGAGCTGCCCCTACCACCTCCACCACGCGGAGGAGGAGATGTTCATCGTGCTGCAAGGCGAGGGCACGCTGCGCGTGGCCGGAGAGCTGGTGCCCATCAAGGCCGGCGACGTCATCACCATCCCGCCGGGCCCCGAGTACCCCCACCACATCGTCAACACCTCCGGCGCGCCGCTGCACTACCTCAGCATCAGCACGATGGAGAAGCCCGAAGTCTGCGAATACCCGGACTCGGGCAAGGTGGGCGTCTTCTCGACGGACCTGCGCCTGCTGCAGCGCCGCGAAGCGGGGCTGGACTACTGGGACGGCGAGGCTTGAGAGGCCAGTGCCAGCAGACCGGCGAACCGTTTCACTCGGGCCAGCATTCGATGGTGGCCTTGACCGTGAGTGGCACCCCGTTCCTGAGTGAAACCGCGCCGATCACAGACCTGGCGTGGAGCCCGGCGGATCCGAATACCTCGACAAGCAGATCGGAGGCGCCATCCAGAACCCTGGCGTGGTCTTCAAAGTCCGGCGTCGTATTCAAGGACCCGTGCAACTCCACGATGCGCACCACTTTGTCCAGATCTCCGAGCGTCGCCCTCACGGTCGCCAGCAAATCCAGGCAGGCGGAGCGGGCAAACTGGTAGCCATCTTCCGCTGAATACTCGCGGCCCAAGCGACCGCGCGGCTTCACGTTATTCAGCGGCAGTGGCGCTTTGCCAGACAGGAACAACAAATTGCCCGAACGCGCAGCGGCGGCATAGTTTCCTGCCGGGCCACTGCTTGCCGGCAGCTCTATGCCAAGCTCAAGGAGGCGCTGTTCTGGGGTCATGATGTGAATGGCTGGTAGCTTGTGGCCGAGCGTTGAAGAGTTAGCGGAGTAATCGGCCCGCCCCGCCCGCAAATCGTCCCGAAGAAACACCCGGCCCGCTTGCCGGCGTCGGGGTTGTCGGCGCAAGCTGGAACGTGGCGCCGGGGAAGACCGGAGCAGCAATGGT